>Ga0307507_10001037_pt1 | contig 61944 bp, 9 predicted proteins | sample 7_EM_MG_FD_207223 | JGI IMG/M metagenome (GOLD analysis project Ga0307507, IMG submission 207223) | Populus trichocarpa ectomycorrhiza microbial communities from riparian zone in the Pacific Northwest, United States - 7_EM | ecosystem: Host-associated > Plants > Roots > Unclassified | place...
CTAAATGATCTATTCTAGGAAGCCCTTTGCCCTAAGGATGTATAGGAGACGCTTATAGGGTATATTATTATAGGCGCCGCTAATATCTAGGCTAAGTATTAATACTATAAAGTCCTTTCGCATAGCCTATACAGTTTTAATAGTAGTAGCGAGTAGTGTAAGTGCTAATAGCGTTAAGCGATTCTTTCTTGCCCCTATTTAGCTTTATGGTAGTAGGGCGTATTCCTCTGCTGTATCTGCTATATAGTCCGCTATAACCTTTTCTAAGATCTTGCTTAGGGTGTTTTCTAAGGCAATGGGGCGGTAGCTTCCTGGGATTAAGTAGTCTAGTTTGCCTTCTTTTTATAAGATAACCGTTGTTATAGATCTTCTAAGTTGTGGGTAGTAGCCTATTACAAAGCATGCTTTGGCTACGTCTATAAGCTAAGGTGCTATAAGTAGTCTACAGGTCTTTAGGGCTTTATTTAGAATCCCATCTAGTCCTAGTGCTATATTGTTTAAGAGGCGGCTAATAGTTCTAGCTATTTCTTTAGTTATCATATTGCTGTCAACCCTTAGGCGAGTCACCGGTGTTTTACTAATAATATCACTAAGGTCTACTAGAGCCGGTTAAGGGAAAAATCTTTTTATAAGGATCTTTACCTTTTTATTATTATTGCTTATGGCATATAGTTCGCCTGCTCTTTATAGGGGTAGTAGGTATAGATCTTCTACTAGGCGTCCCGCCTTTTTCTTTACCTATTTCGCTATAGTCTAAAGGCCCTTATTATAGGGGAGACTTAGGTTAGTAGTGTATTTATTTATAAACCATCTCTAGTTATTCCTTACTTCTTTTTTTAGGGTATTCTTTAGCTGGTTTCTTATATCTTTATATTATCTCTCATCCTTAGAATTATAGCTACTTATATATTTCCTCCTTGCTCATTATTGGCCGGCTATAAGGGCCGCGCATTATACGGACTATATGTATCACGTATAGGAGCCTAGTTTTAAAACTAGGCAGTACTCTTTTAGCCTACTTTTAATTACTACCTAGATCCTTTCTAGTCTTTAATTAATTTCCTTAGGGGTAGCCAATAAGCCTCGCTTATTTAGTATTAGGTGGATTTCTTCTAGGTCTTAGAGTTGTTATTTAATTATATTAAGGAAGTTATCTACGTTAAGCTTCCTTATTATATATCTTTTACTATTTGGTTACGCCTTAATATCTAGATCTAGTTATATCTGGATAGGGATATGGTCTAAGGTAAGTGCCTATTCTTCTTTAGGGGAGCACCTTTTAAGTCTCTGGTATAGGTTTTCGTCCATAATTATAAGGTTAATTATACTTTTGGTAGTACCCTATTGCCATATAATTACACCTGGGGGGGTAGCTAGCTTAAGGCCCCCATTATCTATAGCTCTTAGTAGGCACTCTACCTATTAATTAGTAGTAACATAGATGCCCCCCTACTATAGGTAGTAGAGGTTTATGTCTTCTAGTAGAATAAACTCCATATATTTAGTTTCTAGCAAGCTTATTATAGATATAATATTCTCTATCTATGCTACCCCTTTGACCCTAGGGTTATAGACATTAATAATTTATACTAGTCCCCTATATATCTGGATAGTTATAACTGCAATATCTAGGTTAACTGCCTGCTATAACTATAAGGCAAGGCTGATATTTTTACTAATTATAAAGCATACGCGTATAGCTGCTTTTAGTTTATACAGAAGCTAGAATCCTTAGGGGTAGTATATTAATTATATATAGGTATTATAATACGGCTCTTATATAGTAAGAATATAGTGTTTCTCTAGGTCTAGACTATCTAGTAGAGGCCTTGCTAGACGGTGGTTTATATTGCCGCAGTTGTACTATATAATGGTTAAGTAGCGGACCCTTAGTGGGGGTCTTTTGCCTCTCCTTTACTCCTTACTTCTTCTATTTCCACTTTCTTTAAAATGTTTAGAACTTCCATTTCCTATATTTACTCCCTGGCCACTACTTATTTTATATAGAGCTTTCCATTCCTATATCTTATATTCCTACTAGCCTTTCTAAATCTAAGTCTATTATTACCTCCGGTTCTTCTCCCATTCTTACCGGTTGGCTATATGCCCCTTATAAACCAGCTATATATGTTATATTTACCGTGTTAAATCTAATTCTTAATTATCCCAGCCTTAAACTTACTATAGCTGTTTATAGGGGTCTTCCTACTAGGTGTCCTCTCCCTTATATTCTATATGTCCCTTATATCCCTATTTAGTCTAGTGATATTACGCGGCGTCGCTTTTAGGCCATTAAGGCTTAGGATGGCTGGCTTAGCCCCCTAGTATTAAAGGTAGGAAATGCTGGGAAGACACCTATATCCCCCTAGCTTATTGCCTATTATTTCCATTTATATAACCTAGTGTATAGTTGTTCCCATAGCTATTAAGCCCTTTCCTTCCATCTCCTATATTTAATGCAGTCTTCTCTCTCCTACGCCTTATGTGTGCTTCGGTAACAGTTCGCGTATTTTATTTAGTCTTAATTTATACATTATCTTATATTATAGGGGCCTACACAGTGGCCGTAGCACACCTGTGCTGCGCATATAGATTAGGTGTGTCCCTATTATACGCAGCAATAATATCATTCTAGGTGTAGTCTGTGGTTATAGAGCCTTATATTATATATAAGGCCATTTATAATTATTCCTTTTTAGATAAGGAGTTTTTGCATTCCTAGTATATATACGCTGATAATAAGGGAGCTATATATTCGTCTATTATTTCCCTAGCAAGTCTCTAGCGCCCTTTATATCCTCTTATTATTCTCATTATATGCTTAGTTTATATTTTCCTATTAAAGCTATTAGATCTGGGTAATTACAAGTCCTAGTATAAGGCGTTCCATTTATTTTACTATCTCCTATATAGTTGCTATATTATCTGCCTAGCGTCCCCTTTCTACCCTAAGGCTTATGGGAACTAACAGGACTTCAACTAGGTAATCTTCACAAAGTACTTTTATACTAATACGCTCTCCTAGCCTATCCCCTACCCTTACAGCCCATTCCTTTGCCTATTAGTCCTTTAGGGTAACTCTAATGTCTCTACTCCTAAGGTGTTAGACTGTGACGGCGTTGTGGACCTCCTTATAAATCTTTATAAGAACTTCTGTTTCTAATTATCCCCTAAGTTCCTCTACCTTTTTTATATTTGGTTATATTGTGATTATATACCTAGTTGTTATCTTTAGGGGGGTAGGTTCCCTATACTATAGGAGCGCAGCTACGGCGGCCTAGGTGCGGTTCGCCTATTAGGGGGGGTTTTATTTATCTTTAATTTTATTTAGCCGTTAAAGAATTTAATTAAGGGTTTACTAGAGGGGCGCCTAAGGTTTACTAAACTAGAGCCATTCTACTAGCTGCATTAGTTTGTAATAGCTAATAGATGCTCCCCCACAGTTCTAGAGAATAGACGCGTCTAATAGGCTTTATATTTTATCAGATGCCTTCTTAATTGGGGTATTTCCGCTTTCTGGTATAGTATTCGCCCATCCTTGTTGTTATTATAGGGGGCTATTGTTAGGTATAGGTCTGGCGGTCGCGCGCGACTGCGTACCACCGTCATTCCACCTGTGCCTTCCCTGTAATGTATGCATCTCAGGGGATTATTAGGGTGTTTTTCAGGGTTCTTTTGGTTGGTTTGGTCTTTTTGGGCCGGGTGCAGCAAGAGCTCTAAAAGTCTCAACCGCTAGTGTTCCATGCTCTATATATAATCAGTTAACTTGAGCACTAGGTATTAAAGACAGTAGTAAAATAGTAGTAAAGAAATCTAATTTAGGTTAACAATTCCTCTTAAAACGAGTTCTATCTACCCCTATATTATATCTACCTAGACTATAAAAAGTCCTAGAAATACCCCCATATATCTACTATAGCTATTTAGGTAAATTCCTGCGTTATTTATAATTAGGGGGAAAATAGTAGACGATGTTGGCGTTAATCGCCAAACTATAGCTCCTGTGTTTGTTAGCTGAGTAAATACAATCTAAGTTATTAAGTTCTATTTAATTTAAGGGAGAGGGCATGCCATTATAGAGAATAATAGGGCTTGACTTCCTAAAGTAAACCCTAAAGCGTTTTGCATAAATTTCTCTTTAGCTCTACTAGCATTTAAGCTAAATACTATACTAGTATAGCAATGAGATTTCTTGACAGTTTAAGTACAGTAGAACTATTACGGGACGTGTATTTTTACCTTATAATCAACCAGGAATTTCCTACTTATATTTACTGGATTAAATTAATTAAAACCTGTGTTAAATTGACCATTACTTTGGCAAGGGTCTCCAAAACAACTTTACGTTAAAGTATAGTTAAGGCCAAGAAAATTAAATCTTAATATTATTCCAACTGTAGCGTTAAGCGTATTTAGGGAAAAAGACAAATTCCTACGGTCTCCAACAATTATATAAGTAGTAGGTTTTATAGGTAGTAGAAGTTCGCTAGCTAAGGAACTTCGTATACCTACTACAATTCCTAAAGATCGCCCGCCTATTATACCGCCGGTTTAATAGATTAATAAGTTATAAAATAATACTCCTTTGGCACTCTTTAGTAAGATAGTATACTAAATTAAAGTAGTAATGACAAGAGTAAAAATAATAAATGGCTGTATAATGCTTTAATCTAACGGGTGGATAATAGCTTTAATAGATATTTATATAAGATATTAGAATAAAATCCTTAAATAAGTAATCTTGTAACGTATTTAATAAAGTATAATTTAAAAAAAAGAATATTAAAATAAAATAAATAGGAATATTAAAACTAAAAAATATAAAATAATATTACTATAAACAGGAACGGTAGTTATAGAGGTTATATAAAAGATTTTAACTCGCTCTCTTAGTTATTTAAACTAACCTCCTAACTATATAATTTGAGCTATACTTAATTATTTACTCTTAGTTATTTAACCTAACTTCAATATTACTAATTTAAGCTGCGCTTAATTATCCACTCTTAATTATTTAACCTAACTTTAATATTACCAATTAGCACGGAAGAATACTTATAATAGTAGACGTTTAGACTAATAGACTTGCGGTTAAGTATTAGGGTTTATTACAAATTAGCAATATACTATACCTAAGTCTTCTATCTACTAACTCTAAGCTATTAAGCCCAGCGTCTCTAAACCCAGCGCTATTAGAGACGAACTTAAAATCAAAATTAGAGAATACCGTTAAGCCATTTAGAATATATTCGGATTATTAGCGACCTAAAGCTTTAGTGGTAAATAACAACTCTAAGGAGGAAGAGGAGATAGAATAAGTTATCTTAGATAATGAAATAGAGATAAATTCCTTAAATAATAAAGATGACGTCAAAATAAAAAAGGTTGGGGTTTGGAAACTAACCAAAAAATACCACTCCCCAGACGAGGATAGGGTAGCACTTTAGCTTAAAGGGGCAGTATAAATGTTACAAGATTAAGAAAAAGGGCTTAGCAAGGTACCGGAAGAGATAAGAAAAGTATATTATAAAGCCTTTCCCTTTATTAGACGGTGGTAGGATATAGGCATTTTATTAGCCTATAAAAAAGCGATAAATAAACTAGATATAGAAATCAAGAAATTTAATAGCAATTATAATTCTAAGCTAGCTTAAGCCATCTCTCCTAAGTTTAATATAGCCTACCTAGAAGCTAAAAAGGCCGCAATAAAGAATAAAACATTAGATGTGGATAATAAGGATATAGTAAAAGAGTTTTAATGGCAAGCCTAGGATAAGTTTACGGAATTAAAAAAGAAATATAAGCGACTAGACCGTTATTAGTATTTCCCTTAAAAAATAATACTAGATAACATTTAAGCGTTTAAAAACCAGCTTAATAAAATTAATACTTTTAAGGAAGGAACAGTCGCAAGAAAGGAAAGCATTAAAAAACTTACAGAGGGGTCAGTTGTGTTTATTAAGTCGCTAAAGAAAGTAGGCATTGATTATAAGTTAATAACGCTAAGCCACATTAAGATTAAAATTGAGTAGTTAATTAATAAATCACTAAAGGCTACTACTGCCTATTTAGCCTATTTGGAGGCCCTAAGAGGCCTAATACCTAAGCAAATGGCGGTGTGGAACGATGTTAGACTATAAGTATAGGAATTTTTTAACTTAGCCCGCCAAAAGAAGTCCGCAGCAAGAGATATATCTCTAAGAAAGGCAATTAAAGTAGTTAAATAGAAAAATATAAAGCTTATAAGAGTTAACAAAGAGCTTAACCTAGTTTCAACTAATTACAAAATACCAATTCAATCTATAAAAGAAATTCTTAGTATCTTAGAGATACCTAATAAGGATACCTAAGAACAGAAGAGAGATTAACTTACACTTAGGATTAAAGCGATACTGTTATTAGGAGGTATCAATAGTGCAAGCACTTGGATTCCTGGAAAGAAGCCAGTACTCTCTATAGGCGCTACGGCTTGAGAGAGCTTAAGGCTGCTAAACTCTATAGAGGGTGATTTAGCCGAACGATTAAGCAGCGCTAGCGGTGCTGGGCCGTCTACAAAGATTAACTCTGCTGCTACTAATATAATAAGCTCTACTAAACCCTCTGCAGGTATTAACCCTAAAGTAAGCAATGCTAAAGCAAGCTCTGCTAAACTACCTATAAAGAGTAGCTCCCCTGCTAAAGTAGCAAGTTTAGCTAAAGTCGGCAGTTCTATTAATAAAAGTAGTGCTAATAAAACACTATTTGTTTCTAAAGAAAAAAGCTTTACCAAATTGCCTATAAAGAGCGGTGGTAGGGTTTGCTAAAACATCTAGACCTAATGGAAAGAAAGCTAAAAGCGTCCTACCTAGATAGAACGCCCTAGAGCCCGCAGCTATACTCCATATCCTATTAACTACAGACCCTGCTGCTCTAGAATATATACTAGAGATACTTGAATCCGTAGAGTTTAATATAGACCTTAATAATCTAGACTCTTAATTAAACGATAATTGCATTAAGATGCCTTTATATAAGGACGGAAGGACAGAATTTGGCATTCTAGAGGCTATGAGACCTTACAAAAACAAACAGCGAAGTAGCTTCATTGTTAATACGGGCATAGAAAATCGTCCATTTTACTAAGTAATTAGTGGCTACTAACTTGCGCCAGGAGGCGCTGATAAGCTTTAGAGCATGGAAGAGAAACACTCTAAGTTTAACAAAAAATGGTGTAAGGTGTATATAAATAACGGGAATGGTAAAAGAAAATGAATTAACATTATTAAGAAGCTTGGCCCATATGTACAGGTCCTATAATCCCGTGATAATAGTAAGCGAAAGCTAGATACCTATATTAGAATAGAGGTCCACAAGGAAAAGACTAAAAACCCTTACGCTAACGAAATGCCACTCGTCAACTGGTTGACTAAATTAGAGATAGTTGAAATGAGTAACAAGTAATGGGGAGAGGCTTAGGTAGAGATTTTAACGCAAGCTTATATAAGAAAGAGGAAGGTATTTAAGAAATTAAGGATGCTCCAGCTGCATCCTAATATAGGGAAGCTGCTATTAGAGGAAGACAAAATAAACGAGCTATGGCTATTCCTAGATGCAGAAGGGTCTCTAAGTAGTTTGGACGGCGGTGGTTAATAAGCTAGCAAAGAAATTAATATGTCTAGTATTAAGGTTAATAGCTCTAGCTTTAATTCTAATTCTCTTTACAGCCAAGGCTAGTTTAGTGCTTTAGAATATTTAGTTATATCTACAATTAATGTTTAATGTTTAATATTATATAGAGTAAAGGACAAACTATAACGGAGGAACTATGGCGGCTAGCACTAACTACTAATGTTAATTGGTAGTCCATGCACTAATTGTAAGAAAAGAATAAAGACCCTATCTATTCAAACTATAAAGAAAAGAAACTATTTATATATAAGGTAGGTACAGGTAATAAGGATAGGGGTAGTATATAATTGAAATAGGGGGTAGTATAACCGAAATAGGAATAAGGATAGGGTAATAGGCTAAATCTAACCTAAATTAACAGCTAATTATCCTTATTTGCTAAACTCTAGGTTTCAGCTATACCTTATACCCGCTTGGCTTCCTTTAAAGGCACTTTACTATTTCTCTTCTAATACTTTTTCTCCTCTTATACTTAACACTTATCAAATTAAGTGGATAAACTGATATATGCTGCTCCAGACAACTCTTCTCTTAAGAATATACTATACACCAAACGCTAATTAAAGAAATGTACGACTCTGCAGATAGACGGTAGACAGACAGCTCCTATTTGTTAAAAATACACAAAAAAAATGGAACCAAACCAGCTGTGAGTTCGTATACCATTAATTGGATAATTCCTGCTAATATCGAACCTAAAGAGCCCTATTATAATTGGCGAATCTTAGGAAAGGTAAAACAAAATAAACTATTAGACTAGTAATAATACGAGTAACCTTTACGCTTATTTATTTTTACGCCTATATAACTTTATATAATCTTAAAGAATCTCTTTAGATGCTAAACCCTTGCTAGCAGATTGTTTACAGCTAGATATAGGGCATTTATATTAAGGGCCGTGGACACGTTTTATATACCCCTAAAGAGTTCTTTGTGAACAAAACCCTTAGCCAGTAGCTTATTTGCAGTCAACATTAGGGCAATAATAGGAATTAGAGCTGTGGGCCATTATTATATAATTTTAAAGACTATCTTTGCAAGATAACCCTCTTCTAGTGGCTTTTTCGCAATTGGGTATACTATAGTGGAATTAAAGAGAGCTATAAGCCCTCCTTTTATATATAGAAAGAGCTTCTTTAGTACCCAGCCCTTTGCCCCTAGAGAATTTGCAACTAGTATAAGGGCAGAGATATAATTTGGAATGTCTGTCTATATAGCGGCGAAAGCGGGACATATTACAAAAGCCTTTGCTAGTGGCTTGTTTGCAGTTAGGGTAGGGGCATTTCTTTTTGTCGCCGTGAACCTCCCTGATATGGCGGCGAAGAGCAGCTTTAGAGGGCAGGCCTATACCTCTAGCTCAATTGCAGGTGATGTAATGGCAAAAATATGCTTTAGAACTGTGGGAATCTTTTAAGTGGTGGGCAAGGGCTTTTTTTAAGGATAGCCCTAGACTGGTTGATTATCCATAATCTTAGTAAGGACAATAAATTCTTTTAAGGCTATGGTGGTCTTTAATATAGCTGTAAAGATCTTCTTCTAAAGGTAAACCTATCCTAATAGCCTTTTTACAACCTGGCAAAGGATATAGATATTTTATTGGTTCTAAAGCGACGCTATACTGGGGAAGGATTTATGGTCTATTTAGAATGCTTTTATAATAGTTTAAATTGTAACGCTTAATATAAGCGGTAAGAGTATTTTTGGAAGAAAGGCCCGCGCCCTTAGTATAACGGCAATCTATATAGCTGCAATAATATCTCGTCTGGCCATGTTTCGTTCGTCTATAACGTTATACACAAGCGAGCGCCGCACACGACCGAGCGCCGCATCTTAAAACCCCACCAAAAATTAGAAAATCCATACTCTAATATTTTAACAACCACTTAATAATAAATTCTAAAAATTTAGATTTAGACTTTTATATACACTCTATAGCTTTTATTAAAGTTATATAGTAAATAATTTAGTAGTTTTTAAGATATTAAATTTTAGAGGCTAAAATAGAACTGAGTTACTATATCTTAAAAACTACTGAACTATTTACTATATAACTTTAATAAAAGCTATAGAGTGTATATAAAAGTCTAAATCTAAATTTTTAGAATTTATTATTAAGTGGTTGTTAAAATATTAGAGTATGGATTTTCTAATTTTTAGTAGGGTTTTAAGATACGGCGCTTGGTCGTGTGCGGCGCTCGCTTGTGTACAACGTTATAATCTAAGATAGACTTTATAGTAGGACCCCTTATAACTGTTGCATAAATGTTGGTTCTTAAGTATAGAGCCATAATACTTGCGTATAAACTTTACCCTTATTATAGGATAAAGAACTTTATCCGGAAGGCTATTCGTTTTATTATTAGGTACTTGGAAACTAGAAGGTTCCAATTGTCCCATTATTAAGGCGTGATTCTTTTGGATAAGATAATTAAGGTTATAGGCTATTTAATTTAAGATCCTTGGGTTGATAAGATATAGTAATATTGCTATTAACTCCGCAGCAATACTATAGGTAATAGTAGCTGAGCTTTACTGTTCTTCCATTCTGGGAAGATCCCAAAGAAGTTAGCATTATTAAAATAAGTCATAGCTAAGGGAATAAAAAGCTATTATAGTTTATGTTGAGGTAGGGATACTGGCTCCAGTTTTAATAACCTCCTTATAAGGAAAACGAACGCCCCCCTCGCTAACGGCTTTACCTATAGCCTCTTTGCGCGTCGCGCCTAATGAACCTCGCTCTTTAAAGGAGGCTTTAGTCGTTAACCTTATCGCACAGGTAGGCGTTTACCCCTTGCGTGTAAGACATGCCCTTTAGGCTGAGGAAGTTTGTTAGGTAATTGGCGACATTTTTATAAAGAAGTTTGGATAGCTATGGTAAGAAATATAGGGTAAGGCATAGGCGGTTAATGTTAAAGAATAGAAAAAGTAGTAGGACCTTAATCTTTGTTGGGGTCCTAGCCCTCCCTGGCCCTCCCTGTCCCCCCCTAGCCCTCCCTGGCCCTCCCTGGCCCTCCCTAGCCCTCCCTAGCCCTCCCTAGCCCTCCTTAGCCCTCCTTAGCCCTCCTTAGCCCTCCTTAGCCCTCCTTAGCCCTCCTTAGCCCTCCTTAGCCCTCCTAGCCGCTTTACAGAACCTCTATATAATTCTTTGTTAGAGGGCGGACACTGCCACTTAATATAAGCCATTTTCTAAGGAATTGAACCTCTCCATTCTCTCCCTCTAAGCCTTACTACCCTACCTACACTTAGTTACTCTAAGTCTGATAGAGCTTCCAGTTTATAATTCTCCTCTTGGCACTAATAGTTGTTTCCATTTTTAATATTTATAGCACTTACCTAGACTCTGCTACTAGAGCCTTGTGTTATAGCCTTAAACTTGCTTAACAGAGGTTAGGGTTCTATATATAGCGGCAGGGCTAGAATATACTAAGAAATTGGCTTAGAAGAGTAGTTAATAGGAGAATAAAGAGGTATATTAAATTAATAATAGAAATAAAGAGAATCTTAATAATATATTAAAGATATATCTAAAATTAGATAAAGGTTAATAAGGGGAAATAAGGTATTAAGGAAAAGGAGCAGCTTAATAAGCAAGGTGTCTCTATACTTTACCTTCTAATACACCTTTAGTGAATAGCCGCAACCTTGCCAATATAACTCTATTATAATAGCATAATTTAGAAGGAAGGAAACACGTGTATACGCCATTTGGCCATTACTTCCTTATAAAAAAACTGATTATATGGCTAGGGAAGATAATTAAGACATCAATTACAGATATATATGGGTTAAATTATACCTAAATAATACTATAGTATCAAAGAACAATGTTATAGATATTCTTAACAACCGTATTAATAGCTAGAGGCGCTATTGTAAAGTATCCCTCCTATTTGCTAAGCAGTAGAGCTACGCTAAAATATAGTATAGGACTATAAGAATGAGAATAGATTATAGATTAATATCTTAATAGTTAATGTTGGTCACACAGGGTGACTCACCAATAACGACTACTCGAGTAGGTTACAGTGATGTTGGTTAATAAAGCTTATTCATTGGAATAAGGGAGGGCGAGGAGTATAAGGCTCCTCCCCGCGCTAGTGCCGCGGCGGCACGTGACAACACGTGACGACCACTTGCCTTATTCCCGACACTGGCAACTCTTCTTTTGTGGTTGTCGTCTATATACATATATCGCTTGGCTAGCGGAACAAATACCAATCCTCCTTACTTACTATTGCCGTTGCAATATAAGTCTCGCTGTCCTAAAGTTTGCCTTTTAGCACGTGGTGCTTCTTGCTTAGGTGGGCGTCGTGTTAGGGCCGCCAAGGCGCTAGTAGTAAGCGAGCCAATGGCGATTTTCTATGCCGGGCATGGAAAATCCTAATTGGCTGGTTAAAATTAGGGTCTGTAGAGCGTTATGTTCTTACTTCCTTTTAACCCAACCTTTAACCCGTATATATAGAGTATTTGTATTAACGAATGTTTCTAGAGCCTTATTTAGGTTTGCCTTTATTATTATATCTGCTGGGTTATCTTAGCCATTAATCTATTAAATCTTAAAGAGTTCTTGCCGTTCGTAGGATTGCTAAAGTGCTATAATATCGATTATAAGGCGCTTCTCCTTTGTGGTACTAAGCTTAACTAAACACTTATAAAGGGAGTATAAGTCGGTACACACGACTATAGGGATAACGGGAAGTCTGAGTCAATCTGTAATTATCTTTAGGGTAGTTCCAATTGCAATTGCTATATTAACTCCGCCAACTATTCCATATATCTCTGACGCTAGAACGCTTTGAGTAATGCGCTTACTCTTAATTAAGCTCTAATAGATAAGATTGCCGTGGATTATAAAGTCATTCTCTCCAGTAGATTTGTTCGCGATAATAATCTTATATCCTAGCTAGGAGCTAAAATCTTTGTTATTTGTAAACGATCTATTAACAAATACAAAGAGCTTAGCGGTGGGAAGATTAATAGGCACGTAGAGTAGTCCCCAATTAAGATGGTTCATTTACTAGGAGAGACGCTTATTTAGGGCAAGGACGTTATTCTTAGTTGGTTCCTGGTGTTAGGCGGCAATAGAGAGATTAAATAAAGCCTTAGGTTAACAGATAGAAGCAATATAAGCTCCATAAGCGCGTTACTCCACGTATTCTTGTTTTGGAGAGTTAACGTTAATAACGTTAATCTTCTTACCTTAACCCTTCTGGCGCAAAGCAATAGAATCCTTGTTTAGGGAGAGGATGCATCCATTAAAAAGTAATAATATTATTAAATTAAGCTTTTCCTTTAGCTTTGCTATAAGATTTGCCTTTACTAGCTTATCTTCTTTAAGAGCTAAAAATTGGTCGTCTCCTAAGATAATTGTATTATTAGTTTACATGCCGACAATTCCAAATAGGGTTCCTGTGGTTGTAATAAGGAAGCATGGATTAAATATAGAAGTAGTTATTAAAAGTTTCTCTTTATGGTGCTTGCTGTAGGTAGCCCACCAATAAGTTCCTGCCTCTGCGATTCCATATAATGGCTTAAGCACAACCATAATCGTATCTTTGGGATATTAGTGGCGAATTTGCTCTGGAAGGTATGCTAATATCAAGCGCTAAAGGTGCGTCTCTAATTAGGTATAGGCCTAAGTAATATCTCGCAGATAGACCGCTATTCCATTCTTTATTAAGGAGGGAGCTAGCGTAATAATAACTCGCTAACTAGCTCGTTAAATTATAGGAGATTGCATAAGAATCACCTCCTTACTATTATTATTATAACCTTAGATGACAAGCCTTAATTTCTTAAATGGGGTATTAGTAGCTTTACCTTTAATCTTATTAACTATTCTTAACTTAAAGATGCGAACTTTATTAAACTTAGTAGGGTTATACTTCTCAAATTTAAAGACTCCTCTTATAATAAGGCCATCGATCTCCTGCTTATCGGATGCTTAGAAAGGAGCTCCTGGGGTTATAATACAACCTTCCTTTCAGAGCTGTTTTGCGAGTTTAAAGTCAGCCTTCTTCTTAGCTGTCATAAAGGCTATTAATAGCTCAACTCTATTCTTAATAGCAGTAATAAATTACTCTTCGAAATTAATAAGATGTTAGCGATTTTATAATCCTTTTAGGCGACCTCTACCGCGTCATAGTTGCGGCGTATCTACTACAATTATATTAGAATCGTGGTTGCCTTCTAGAGCTTATTAATCGTGGCTCTCCTTTAGGGCATCTTCTATAGCATCCTACAAAGGTTCAGAACTGTTATCTTTGTAGTAAGGCTTAATAACAGTTAAACGGAATTAAGTGGGTCTGTAAGGCATCTAAATAGTGCAAGTTTAACCATTAATTGCAATAAGTTGATGTGGGCCTAACCACCCTCCCTTTTCACGCCATATGCGTACCTTAGACTGGAGTGGCAGATCAAGTATAGTTAAGGTATTTAGGCCATTTCTTATTCCTAGTGCGTTGTTGACCTGACGTGTGGCGTAGAGATGTCGGACCTCCTTCATTGCCTTGCAAATAGCCTCAGCTCATTGCACAACGGAGGGAGATAGTAGAGAATTGTTAGTTATTTAAGGGTAGGCGCCGAAGACTAGCAGTATAGGTATAAGTCCATCCAGGCTAGCGGAATTGTTAATAGCTTTAACAGCTATTTACAAGGTAAGTTCTTTACTAGCGTCCTCTAGTTCCAAAGAGATAATCTTATATACGCGGCGTAATAGCGCGTGATATTATTCCACTTTTCTAACGCTATTATATGCCTTAACAGGGACTTCCTTAACCTTAATTGCCATTGCCTTTATCTATTGTTAAAACTTTGTAGATAAAAAGTTCTTTCCTATATTATGGACGATTTAATTAGGGGGTCCTAGGTAGATATTAATCTAGCATAATTAAAGGGTATCCCATACGTTTCTAGCTAATATATCCTTTAAGAAGCGTGCGGCTTGGAAGGAAGTTAAGAAGTTAATAACTTAGAGTACTAGCTTGCCGCTAAAATATATAACGTTAACAATAATACAGAAGTTAAAGTCATAGTCATCTTTAAAAGTAAACTTAAATTGGCTAGGGGACTTCTGGTTCATTTGGCAGTAATAGCAGTACTTTATAAGATGCTCAATTACCTTAACCTTGACTTTATAGCCTGCTCGCTGAAGAACCCTAAGCAATCAGTAAACAGATAGGTGGCTAAAATAACAGTGTAGTTAACGTAACTCTAACTTAGTTAAATGGCTTTAAGCAACACTCTTTTCTAGTTAATAAAGGAGCAACTAGGGGTAACCCTACTTACACACAACAGGCACCTAATTATCTCCCTAAATAAGTACATTCTTAAGGTTATTAAGCTTGACGCTTAATTTGTCTATATCTCTAATGCAAAATAGGAACGGGGTGTTTGTGGGGACAATATAGAAAGTAATGTACCCTAAGGGGGTTTAGACCCTAATTGTGCTAAGAGAGATTGTAGTACCCTTGCCAAAACGAATCGTGTATTGGCCTGCCGTTAAATAGTTAATCTAGACAGAGCTATTAAGCTGCTAAAGGGCTCAAACTTAAGGTTCTCCTACTATAGATACTCCTACAGCTCCAGTGTCTGGCATAATACTATAGAAGACATTCGCCGAGTATCTATTATTAAAGGAGAACGTGGAACTCTCCTTTAGCTTATTAAAGATATCCAACTTCGTAATAGAGTGGAGCGTAGATTAGTTATTTAGAACAGCGACAGTTTGTATACCATTTACCTCACCATACTTAGTAAAGTATTGGTTAGGAGAGTAGTCCTCAATTTCTATATCCATAAGGAGCTGTTCGGCCTTATTAACCTTACCCTTAAGATCTTCTACGCCTTCATATTAAACCAGGAAGCTTTAGAAGTAAGCTATAGTGACCTTATAATTTCCAATGTTTCTTACACTCTGGCGAAACTTATTATATACCTCCTTTCGTTTATTAAGAGAATGCCTAGTTAACTAGCAATTTGGTTTCTTACAAACATAGCACTTCTTCTGGCGATCACTTTGGAATGAACCTCCATAAGGACCTCTACCTTTGCCTTATGGTCGTTGATTATACCCTCTGCCGTATTACCTACCATAGCCACCATATATTCGATCAGTCCAGTTATAATTATATTGGTCAGGCGGGTCAATTGAAGTAGGTTAGAGTTAGGCGTTAAATTACTATACTTCTTAAGAGCATAGAGCGGTGCCAATAGAAGATCTTAATTAAGCACATACTCCTTTGTAAGTATTTACAGGATTAAAGAGAGTAAGGTTATATTCTTTAACGCCTTAGCATACGCTAATAACTTAATCATATAGGCTGAAATCCTTTTAATATAATTTGGATAAACCACGCTAAATCGTCTAAAGTTAATTAAAGAGCTTTTAAAGACAATTAAGCCGAGGGACACCTAGGTTTATAGCAATAATTCTTAAAAAGGTAGTCTCTCTCCATTTTAATATATACTGCTGCTTGTTTTCTTCTATTTCAAAGTAGCATCTTAACTCATATATTATGCGGTCGAAATCGTATCCTTTTCCTACTAAATGATTATAATAGAAGGTACTAGCTCGGCCCTTAAGCATAATGGAATAGGCGTTATGGTATTTATCAGACTCTATTCCTACCTTCTAGTAATAGTTATAGAAGATACATAGTTTCGAATTAAGAATATTATATAATTCCCTACTAAACTTCTTCTCCTAATCTAAATAGAGCTTCGCAAGCTCTATAAGCAATTTTAAACTGCCTCCAATTTGAGATTAAGGTAGAGAAGGTGGGAGTTGCATTATAGGCTACAGTGGGGATGTAGGTCTAGTCAGTGGGGTCTAAAGGCTGTTAGATCACAAAGCAGGGGGATCTTATACTTGCTAAAGGGCAGTAGTTAAAGTTGCGGGTTAAATTAGTTAATACAGGGGAGTTAAAGACGGAGGTAGAAGCGTCTTTAATAGTATATTACTTAGGTTCCATCGTGAATTAAGCTTCCTTATAGTGCGTAGTTAGTGCTCAATCTCTTATAGAGTCCATTCGTGCTCTTCTTTTACATTAATAACTTGCTCCTAAATATTATCTCTAATAGCACCCCCATCTATAGGTATGAACACTCTATTCTCCTATAGGAAGTTATAGAAGTTCCGTACAATATCCTTATTCGCAGGAGCCCATGTTTCCTTTATCCATCCAACAAAGTCCTCCTTTATATAGTACCATAGCATAGTGTCGTTGTATTCGCTATCTTTGTAGTGTGCTATACGGTATAATAAGAATCCGTTTAAGTCTTATTAATTAACATCTTTAGGATTAATTATAGCGGTTTTCTATATCTCTAGGTTAATATCGTCCTTGTACTTCTTTAGGTAGGTTAACACCATAATAGCTATTATTAAAGATTGTTTAACGCGTTTTGATAAAAATTAAGGGAAATAAAGGTTGTTTAATATATAGTTAGGTAGTAATCGTGATCCTACGGTCTACAAAGGTACACCAAAGGTATTAAGATAGTTGTTTTGACGCGTTTTAGACGTTAACTTAGGACCTTAGGTTCAGTAACACTTCTAACCTAAAGTACTTAACCAAATCTTCGTAAACGTGGTTGTTCTATATAATGGACGCAACTTGGTATCTCCTAGTACTCAGTGACACTTCTATTACTAGTTTTCCGCAAGTCTAAGGTAGCACAGTATCGCCGGGATCCATTCCATATAAGCGTATATAGCACCCCTGCACGAGACTGTCTCTTCTATTCGAAAACCTAGCTGGTCTGTGGTTGACTATGTATTCAACCACTGATCAGTATTGGTCACACAGGGTGACTCACCAATAACGACTACTTAAGTAGGTTACAGTGATGTTGGTTAATAAAGCTTATTTATTAGAATAAGGGAGGGCGAGGAGCGTAAGGCTCCTCCCCGCGCTAGTGCCGCGGCGGCACGTGACAACACGTGACGACCACTTACCTCATTCCTAACAGTTAAAGATAACGGCAAGCCAAGGCTCTATATATTAAATCCTATACTAAAAGGTTCTATAGAACTATACTAGAATACTAAATTGCCTATAATATCTATAATTAATTATAGACTAGTATAAAGGCTTAGAAATAGAGTTATATAAAAATCTCCATATTAACCTAGGTAGTTACCAGTATACTTCTAGCAGGCCTTTAATAGGTCTTCTAGTTATATTTTTTTCTTATTAAGGTTTTTTAGGGGTTTAAAATAGGGGTTAGATAGATAGATAATATATAGCAGTATATTAATACCTCTCTAATATCTCTCCAAACCCCTTCTGGGATAAGCCCTTATAATCTCCCTACTATAAGGTAATAGCAATTAGGGGCCAACTATAAGAAGGGGGGGGCAATATAAGGGATATTATTACGGTTACCTTGGGTTGTCCTTAGGACAACCTCCGGACGCCTTTTAGTTGGTTACCAGTTATATACTAGAGGCATATACCCGTAGTATATAGTCTCCATAATCCCAAAGGCCTTACCTCCTTAAGGATTTGTCTCTCTTACCAATCTATCCTATTCCATAATTGTGCCTTATAGCCCCCTATCTATAAAGTCCCCTTATATAAACCACTAATTTATTAACTTATTTTCTCTATAACAAATCGATTAATATAAACTAAAATAAGCAAAACTTATAGTTGTTGTAAAATTTAAATCTGGTGTTTATAAATCTATGCGAAAAGCTGTACTTATATATAATATCCCTTTGTTAATTTTAGGCGATTAATTAAGTAGTATATAACTAGGGTAATTTGTGCACTAATATAAATCGCAGTTAACTCCTATATAGGAGGCCTTGATTACTAATTAGGTACCTAAATAGGATTTATAAAGATTTATTCTCTTATATCTATAATTATAAAAGAATAGTAATCTAAATCTTTAATTAAAATGGCGATATTAAGCCCCTTAGTAAAATGTAGGTAATTAACTATTTTAAATAAAACTTTTATATAAAAAATTTATTTGCCAAGTTAATAGAAAGTATATAAATTAATAGGGTATAACTAAATTACTATAAGAGATACCTTTTAAAAGACGACATTTATATAGTTGCTAAATAATTATAAATAGGTATTTATTATAGAGGTAATATCTGCCCTTAATTAATTAATTAAACTTTTTATAATTTTTAAAGCAAAACACTTTCAACTAATATAATTCTACTAAGAAAAAACACCCTATTAAGTATATATAACATTAAAAAATAGTTTAAAAAACATTATATTATATTTAACTAATTTACTAATATTTTCTTATCCAAAACCAAATTATTTAGTAATACAGCTTAATAGTTGTTTTTTAATAGCTATATAAGTCACTATATAATTAAGTTTTTATAAAAATATAAAAATAATAATATCTAACTTATTTTTCTACTACTTTATTTAATATAATAATCCATAAATCTATTATATTTCTTCTCTATAAAATTAAAATATTAGGACCAAATTATAGAGCTTATATTTCTTAATAATATGGCTTTAATTAAAGGGTACTGCTTTACTAAATATAACTATAAAGCCTAAAAGGAAGGCCTTTTAACAAAAATAGTTAAATTTAGGTAGTTGTTAGATAATCTGTATTCTCTAAAAGGCGTAGGTTACGTATATAAGTTACGTGCACGGAGCACGTACACTATAAAGTCCCTTCGTAGCTTAAAGCCCTAGGGGCTCTAAACAATGTTAATTAAGACAAGACTAAGATTATTAATTAATCAACCCATTTTATTAATGAACTGCTCTATATACACTATCTAATAGTTATAAGCCTGGTCTGCTGACTTAAGAAGCTATTTAGCTATTACTTAATTATTTAAAGAAATTCTTCCTTATTGTTAGACTCTGATACCTTATTATTAAGAACGCAGACTCTAATAAAAACCTTACCTTAATTGTTACAGGACGATTCTGACATAAGATTCCACGAGATTCTATAAGATTCCACAAGATTCCACCTTAATTATTAAAGGACGATTCTGACAATAAGGACAATCCTAATAATAAAATACTATCTTAATTCCTCCTTTGCCTATTAGTTAAATAATATCACTATTAAGTTTATTAACTATAATTATCCTTAATAAGCTAGAAGACTGGGAATAATAACTATAGCAACTTCGAGCCCTTGTGGATTAGCAAATTTAGGTCTATGTTAACCCAGATAATATAGCACCTTAATAAGGTCTACTATAAGAACTAGCCTATCTAAAAGTTATAGATTTTAATAAGAATGCAACCTTATACATACAGCTTTTAACGAATTAATAGAAAGTGTATAAGAATAGCAGATAATACTATAACTAGGATATAAAGTACTTCCTAAAATAGAAAGAGCATCTGCAATAGATACGCACCTAGATTATATCTATAGTATTAATTTAGAAGAAGCTACTGCTTAACCCTTCCCTTACAGTTAAGGAATGGCTAATTTAGTTAAAAGAAGATACTAAACCCTTAAAGAACTTTATAATAAGGAAGGTATAACTGCAATATATAGGATTACTTAAGGGACTTAAGCAGACGAAGGTTACCTAGTGGCTTAACTAATAAGAATATGTAATAAAAATAGTAGAGAAGTATAAACTTTTATAGATAACTAATGGGATCTAGCTAATAGACCTTGCAAATGTAGTTTAACCTATAAGCGAAACCTATTTTATTATATATACCAAATAGGCAAATAATACCAAAAAGGCTTATTTATTAGAATACCGTAAAGTAGTAATAGAGCTATAAGAAGCATTTGCAACCCTTTTAAAAGTTATACTATCCTTAACTACTAGAGGGAGTGTATTTAATATAGACTTTGCTAGAGAGCCTAAAGAGGGTATCTCTATTGCTGCTAAAGTTTAAAGGGGAAGAGGGAATAGCTTATTTTACAGTTAAAAAAGGGCAGGGACAAATTTAACTAAAGAGATGTCTTCTAAAAAGTTAAAGAACCTAAAATGCCTAGCATATAATATAAGGGGATATACCCTTCCTAACTGTTGGTATTTATTTAAGTGCAAGAGGCCTAAGGGACTTAAAGCTATAGGTATATATATGAAAAGGGTGCTTATAAAGGTAGAGCAAGATAAGGATCTAGCTGCCTAAGTGGAATGACTTAAGCTTAAGGAATTAGATGCTGATAAAGCTTAATAATAATAGGACGAGAGCTAGGAGACAGTTAAGATTAAGGGAGAAGCTAATGCGATATTCCTAGAATCGTATTATACTGGTTAACTCTCTCTACTAAAGCTATTAACTATTTTTAACTTAGGAACCACTCTCTATATCTTTAATAATCTCTCTTGTTTCTATAACTTTAGGAAAGCTCTAAGATATAAATATATCATCGCTGGCAGCTTAGAAGTGCCTATATTAGGTTATAGTGATATTACTATCTAAGTTATAAAACTAGACAAGAGTAAGGGAGTCTTATATCTTAAGGATATTACCTTTTATATAGACTTTAACACGAATCTAGTATTATTCCATCTACTTTAAAAATAAGGGTACTATTAGGATAATAAAGGAAACAACAATCTTTTAGTTTAGAAGGATAATATAATCCTATATTAAATAGAAGAACGTTATAAATAAAAGACTATTAAATACGTCCAATTAGGAAGTCTGTTAGCGTTTAATATAAGCCAACTGCTATACCGCCAATGGAAGCGTAGAGCATTATTAAGAGATATTTGTCTAAATGCAAAAGGTAATATATAACTATAGAATTTGCGTCTAGGCCATCCAGGACCTATAAGCCATTATTATTTAGGTATTAACGCCCTAGGAGTTAGACTTTAAGGCCCTAAGATAACGGAATATTGACACTGCAGTCTTGCTAAGATTAAGCGTTAGGTCTTATAAAGGTTCTTAGATTAGAATATTAATAAACCCTATCTTTATCGTTTACGAAATGCATTAGAATCCTTGGCATACAGATCGCCAATTTTTGCACCCAACCTTACCTATAAAACCGTGAAATCCTCCCGCGAACCCTATGGTCTCTACACTCTATAATATGCATTTAAAATTAATGCATTTTGGATTAAGTCCTTGTGCATATTAGGCAGATTTTTAACACATACTATACGTAAATTTTACGCATATTAGACACGAATTTTATAAATACAGTTAAGGCTGCAGAGAGGCTTAATATTTGGCTTAATTTAACTAATCTATATATATTAAATATTCTTTGCGTGATTTCTAAACTAGCCGCGTAACCTACCTATATGCGACTCTACCGCTAGAGCTTTATTAAGCCTCCTATATACGCCGTAGCTAGATAATTATATCTGCGTAATAAGAACGCGGAGCCGGTTATAAAGTTATAAGAAGTAGAATATTAACGCCTTATAGAGGGTTAGTATATAGGGTACCTTAGACCTAGCGGTTAGGCCTAGCTGCTATTGTTAATTTAAAGAATACCTAAAGGTATAAAAGGGCTAAGGAATCTACTTATAGTATATATTTACTATAGTAACTAATTTAATAAATTAGAAGCCGCTACTGTAATTAAGTTGGATAAGTAAAGTATTAGAGCTAGTACTAAATTTCGTTTAGATATTTTTATTATTATAAAGTAGGGGTTTAAAATAGGCTCTTTTATTAGCTCTTACTAACGCTACTAGCTAGCTAGTTTTCTATATATAAGGCCTAATAGGCTAGCTATATTATATAAAGTAATATTTAGTATTATATATAGTAGTTCGACTAATATATATAGTAGTATCTAGTTATTAATCTAATTTAAGTAGACGGACTATATCTGCGTGATAAGTAGGGTTAATATAAGGTATAGTAATATTAGGAAACGTGTTAAGATAAGGCAAATAGTAAGGCGACGTTGGCTTTAACTTATTAACCTATAATAGGGATGTTATATTAATAATAAGATATACTTAATATAAAATATATTATCTTATAGTTTTATATAAGGTTAAATATAAATCTTTTTAAGGCAGCTTAATATATACTAGTAACTAAATAGATACTTTTACCTGTTTTAAATACTAGAGGAAATACTAGTTATTAGTATTTTCGGTTTAAGATTTTACTCTTTAATATCATATTTATACTAAGAAAATTCTAGCTTATTTATCTATTTTTACTATATTCTACCGTTCTTAGAGTAAAAAAAAGCGTCCAAAAAAAATCTATTATTTAGTTTTATATATAAGAATAAGAGACTTTATTTAGCTTACTAGCTTAAAAGCAGCTACTAATTACTCCTAAGCGACTTTTTATTCTATATCCTATTCCTTTTACTCTCTTTAAAAGTAATCTACTAATCCTAGATTTATGTTTTAGAAAATAAGTATTCTATAAAAGTAAACCTTGCTATATAACCTATTTCTATTAGGAAATATTTTACTAGATTATCTTATATAGTATATAAATGCTAGTTTAACTATATACCTTATATTTAACGTACTAAAATAATATAAGCCGGCCCCTTTTCCTCTACTATAGCTATTAATATATCTATAGTACGCCTATAGTACAGTAGTTATCTATACCGCGATAGCTTATAGTACATCTGCGGCAAATTAGTTTTGTAGTATATTATAGTAGTAGTAGTTATAGTAGCGGTTATTATCTGTGGTAGACTAGCTGTCTATAGTATATCTATAGTGTGTCTGCGGTACGCCTGCGGTGCGCCGGTACACCTATGGTACCTCTGCCGTTGCCGTACGCCTATAGTGTAGTAGTTGTCTACAGCGCGACAGCTGTAGACGGGTTGTAGCGGAGGTCATCTACAGCACGATAGCTGTAGACAGGTTGTAGTAGAGGTTGTCTGCAGTGTGGCAGACTGGTTATAGCAGAATGGTTGCAGTAGCTATCTTACGGTTTTATAGGTAAGGTTAGGTACAAAAATTGGCGATCTGCATGCCAAGGATTATAATGCATTTCGTAAACGATAACTTAACCTCTATATTAACTAAACTAACCTTAAGAAAGCATATGCCAGATTTATATAAGTTATGCCTATCTATAACACCTTCTTAAGAAGATCTTTTTTATACTTTATAATAACATATAGCGAGGAGAAGGAGATAATATAAGTGCTTAAAGATTTTGTCTAATGGATTTGTCTAAGGTATAACCTTAAAGTTAATACTATTAGATTAGATAACGAGCTAGGGAGAAGGAGAACCCTTAAATGGCTATAGACCTAAGGGATTATATTTAAGCCTTTAACGCCATATACCTAAGCTTAGAATAGTACCGCCAAACGCTTAGGGGGTATAATTATTAAGAGAGCATAAGCAATAAGAATTGCTGCTAATCTACTATATAATCTATGGAACGAGATAGTTAACTATATAGTCTACTTTTAAGATTAAATGCTACGGGAAAGTAATAGATGGAAATTGCTATATAAGAGGTTCTATACCTTCCTAGCTAATAGGAGATTAAGGAAACCGCAACTAGCGCACCTAAAAGCCTATAGCTGTAGGGCGTATGCGATAACGTTGGATGTCTAGCTAAAGAAGAAAAGGCTAAGCAAGCTAGATCTATAAGCCCATATTAGCTACCTTAATAGCTATAACTCTACCAATATCTATAGAATCTGGATCCCATATAAGGGTATTATTATCTCTATTAGGGATATTATCTTTAATAAAAAGATGTTCTTTAATAGCTGTCACGGAGTGAGTATAAGTAGTAATAATATATAGCAAAGTAGATATTATTAAGCTATATACATAAACTGTATAATAAGGTCAAGACGTTGTGTAAGGAGAGAAGGTAAGGAAACGGGAAGAAAGGGTATATATTACTAGTTTGGTTGCTTGGTCGATATATACACAGAGCAGAATAGGATTTGAGTAGCGGTCCAAGTAGAACTTGGCAAGATTTGGTGGACTTAGCAGAATATGGCAAAATGCGGCAGATTGCCATTAGATTGCCGTAGATTGCCAGGAGATTGCCATTAAATTGTTATCTCACGGTTAGTCTCTTCTTACTATATTAGTGGAAATAGGTAGAAATAGGTAGATGTGTATAAGGTATTACGGAGGTGTCCTATAACAGTACCCCCCCTTTAAACTCGAGCTTCTGCAAGATAGGGCTATAGTAGTTCTAGGTAGAGTTTATGAAAGTCTTCTACGGCTTATATAAGTCCTATAGAGTTAACAGGTTCCCATAAGGGCTTAGTAAAGCCTCTCTATTTTATAAGGTATATATATTTACGTTTCCGTTTATTATACTTAATATTATTAACTCTTTTAATAAGGTACTCATCCTTACTATCCACTTTAATTAGTAGGAGAGGGTTTTAGATCTGTCTAGGCAGGGCGTCTAATACAGGGGCGGTAGGATAGAGGACTGACGTATAGAATATGGGGTGGATTTTAACCGTATTAGGGAGCTTTAGTTAGTAGGCATAAGGAAAGACAACTTTTTTAACCTTATAAGGGCCGGAGTTCTTCTAATTAAGTTTTTTAGTAGGTTATTTTATGTTTAGATTTCTTATATCTAGCCAAACAAAGTCACTAATTTAGTAGGCTGGTGCTAGGGTTTAGTTCTTATTTACTATGGCTTTATAGATAGATTAGGCCTATATTATTTTATTAATAAGGAACTCTTATAGTTCTTTTATCTTCTTTATAAATTTATTTACTTTTATAACTTATAAGGCCTAATAAGCTAGGCGAGGGATATTACTAAAGGGTTTTAAACCTATTTGCGGATACTAGCTGTAGTTAGCCAGGAATGGAGAGACCTTTATAGTTTCTAAGACGCAGTTATTTATAGTAAACTTGGTAAATATAAGCCAGTCTATCTAGTTATCTTGTAGATATAACGTGTGTATCTGAATATATTGTTCTATTATAGTATTTGCACGTTTTATTTAACTATTTATTTCTGGGTAGTATGCCGTAGATAATAGTGCTTTAATATAGAGTTGGGTAGTTAGTTCTTTCTAAAACGCAGAGATAAACTAGCTGCCTCTATTAGAGATAATCGTTTTGGGAAGTCTATGGAATTTCTATATATAATCCAGGAATAGTTAGGTAACGGTAGGTGTTAATATATTAGGGCAGGCGATTAAGTGTCTTATCTTAGATAGTTAGTTTATAACTACTATAATATTTACGCAGCCTTTACTTATAGGGAGGTTAACAATAAAGTTAATTAAGATATCCTTCTATCTTTGGTCCAGAATAGGCAGTGGCTTTAGAAAGCCATTATACGTCTTATATAAAGCTTTAGCTTATTAGCAGGTATGGCAGCTAGAGATATACCTTTATATTATACTATATATATTCGGCTAGTAGTATTCCTATTAAAGTAGTTCTAGGGTTTTTCTATGGCCTAGGTAGCTGGCTACTAGTAGGTCGTATACATGTTTAAGAAGCTTAAGCTTAAGTTTATTATAGTTAGGTATAACTAGGCGGTTCTAGTAGTATAAGCGGTCTCTATAAGCTTTATATTTACTTAAAGAGATCTTATTAGAGCATCTAACGCCATTTTAAATTAGCTTAAGTATCTCTTAGATAAACTTATTATTTAGGTATTTGTTAATTATAATCTGTTTAATTAATTAATTAGTTATTTTAAGGACGTATACCGTAAGGTCTTTAGCTAGGGGATTAAATAATTTAGGGCAAAGTAGGGTTTAATTGCGGTAGGCACGTACTTCTTCCTATACTGGTATGTCTTATAAATATCAGGTTAAGGTATTAGATTTTTAACCTTAAATGCCTAGGCAGTATATAATTAAGAATTAGAAACGAGACAGATATTCTAACTAGTAGGCTTAATAATAACTTAGCTATTTTATAGTTGCTAAGGACCTTAATTGGAAATCTGGCGCCTTCTAGTTTAGGTTACTATTATTTAAAATATCTAATAATGGCCAATAATTCCTTATTATAGATCTTATAGTTACATTTAGCTAGGCTTAGTTGTTTTAAGAAGTATACTATAGGGTGCAGTACTTCTTCCTTATTATACTAAGACAGAATACCTTTAGTAACGTAGTTAGATAAGTTAGCTTCTATAATACTCTTTTGGTTTAGGTTAAAGTATTAGAGTATAGGTATAGTAAATATAACTTTTAGATAGGTAAAGGCCTTTTTACATTCCTTATTAAAGATAAAGGTTTTATCCTTTTAGGTTAGAGCTATAAGGGGTAAAACTAGGGCAAAGAAGTTATTAATAAACCGTTAATAGAAGTCAGCAAATCCTATAAAGGCTCTTATATTCTTAACGTTCTTAGGTTCTTACTAGTTTATAATTACTTTAATCTTCTTTAGGTCTATTTATATACCGTTTATAGAAATAATAAGTCTAAGATACAGGGCTTCCGTTTTATTGAATTCGCACTTATTTACATCTAATTATAAACTAGCTCTACGCAAGGCTTCTAAAATAAAGTTAACGTATTTCTTATATTTAGTTAGGTTATTACTATATACTAGGATATTATTAATATAAGCAGTACAAAAAACGTCTAGATAAGGTTATAAGGTGTTATTTATAAAGTATTAAAACAAACTTAGGGCATTTATAAGGCCAAACGGCGTTACTAAGTATTTAAATAGTCTATATCTAGTATAGAACGTAGTAAGCCATTTATCTCCCTTTATAATATAAAGGCGGTTAAATGCGTAGATGAGGTTAAGTTTTATATAGTAGCGAGCCTTACTTAATTAGTTTAGTATCTCTTAAATTAACGAGAGCGGGTACTAATTCTTAATGGTAATAGTATTAAGAGCTTAGTAGTCTATATACAGTACTATGCCAAAAGTCTGTATGCACACCCTAAAACCCCACCAAAATTAGCCAAAAGTTGCCCTTTTTACCTTTAATTTTCTCTACTAATACACTATAATAAACATAATTTTTTAATTTATATATAAAATAAAAACTATTATTTTAAAAAAATAAAAATAAAAATAAAAATATATTTAAGAAAATAAAATGTTATAAAAGCTAGAAGTTAAACTTTTAATAATTTTACTCTTTTATTAAGAAATTTCTTAGCGAGACTAAAAAAATTAAAGTCTTTTAACTTTCAACTTCTATAACTTTTTAATTTCTTAATATTTTTTTTAAATTTTAATATTTTTTTTAAAAAATAGTATTTATTTATATATAAATTGAATTACTAATTTTATTATAATGTATTAGTAGAGAAAATTAAAGGTAAAAAGGGCAACTTTTGGCTAAAATTTGGTGGGGTTTTAGGGTGTGCACACAGACTTTTGGCGTCCGACTGTAGAAGCGCAGACTGCCACTAGGTTTCTTAATAAAGATTATAGCTATATCTATAGGCAAAGAGCTTACTCTAATAAATCCTTTACTTAGGTGCTCGTCTAAGTACTTTTATAGTACTTTAAGTTTAATCTAGGATATTTTATATAGGGGTCTAAATCCTAGCTGTTTTCCTTCTTTAAGTATAATCTTGTAGTTATATGGTTAGTATTATACTAACTTATTGGCTTCTTTTTGTAAGAATACCTCTAGGTGCTTATAGTGGCATACTAGTACTTTTATGGCAGGGTTAGTATGCTTTTTTGGTACTAGGGCCTTTTTAATATCGGCTATTATAACAGTGAAAATTATATATTTAGGTTTTCTAGTAACTTATGCTAATAGAGTAGCTTTAATTATATAAATATCTAAGGTATTAAGCGAGCTTAGGTTATTTTTAGTTTCTTATATAGTTTTAGGTTTGGTGTTAGGTACAGAGTTAATATTAAATTTAGGTTTGGGTTCTTTAAGTATCCTTTTTATAGTAGAATACCAGTTCTTCTAATACCTTTATATATTAAGCTTAAGCTTCTGCTTAGTTTAGGGTACAGCAATTAGAATTAGTTTATGTGGTTTAGTATAATTTCTAGGTTCTTAGTAAACGTCAGTAGAATTCTTATATTAGTGGAATTTAGTGGAATTCTTAGGTTAGTGGAATTAGATAGACTTTTTAGGTATAGGGTAGACGTTAGTAGAAATTTTAGACTAGTGGATCCTAGTAGATTTTTTAGATTTTGGTTTAGGGTCTAAGTAGCAAGTTATAAGGCACTTTTACTTATAATAGGGGGCGATAAATAGAAGCTCAAAGTGTGAGGGCGCGAAGAGGCTTTGGGGAAGATTTGAAGGAATAATATAAATTCTATCTAAATCTAAAGGTATATAGCTCTTGCAGAGTACAAGACGTTGCGTAAAGAAGAGAAAGGAACATAGGAAACTTATAACTAAATATTTAGAGTCTTAGCAGCAGACGCGTGGGCACAAGCCTACGCGGATTTTAACAGGTTTTGACTAAATTCCATTACATTAGTAGAATTTGGTGGAAACTAGTGGAAATTAATTAAGTTGGCGGAATTTAGCAGAATTTGATTAACTTGGCAGAATTCAATTAAAGCGTTAGAATTTATCTATTAAGTGTTTCACTAAGATATTCCTACTATAACTGGGCTAGTCCCGTTAAAGTACCCCCCCCCCCCCCCCCCCCCCCTTTAGCTAAAGGTTTAAAATAATTTAACTCAATTAAGAATTTATAATTTTATTACGGTTTATACAACACCTGTATAGAATGGGCAAGACGACATGGAGTCCAATTCTTACCAGAGAAATACCAGCTAATCCATTTCATAAGAAAACGTAACCAATCTACAGATCTTTAGCATATAATCCATATCCAAGGCTTTGGGGGTCAACCGGTTTAAGGCCTAAGGGTATTGGGAGTGTGGGTAGACAGCAAGCTCCAGTAGAGCGCATATACGGCGCAAGCGGCCCATAAGGGCCAAGCACAGTATATCGCCATATCCAGGATTGTTAATTCTACATAGGGTCCATACTTCCAGAGGTCACGCCTACTATATATAGCAGTTGTCTGGCCAACCATAACGTATAGATTTAGCATTTGGGCCACTAGAGAAACCAAGAAAGGCCCCCCTAAATTACTCCTTAAACCACTCCAAAAGGTCCAAACAGCCTGCCTTAGGAGTATAACAGGCGGGTATAAGCGAACGGCCACAGCACTACTCAAGAAGGAAGCCAATATTCCCCCCCTATAACTATATATTAAAGCTGATGCAATGCAAAGGGTGCAAAAGGAACGTAACTCTAACATTATAAAGTATATTAAGACATGCCTAAACAAACTATAGAGGGACCCTAGGGTGCCCTATAGGAGAAGGAACCAACAACCCCAAAGTAGGGAAGATATATTAGGAAAACAGGTGGAGAAAGTAGAAGAAGAATAGTGCGGCGCTAGGGCCTAGGCCTATATAGAGGAGAAAGGGAGACGCGCAAGAGGCCAGCAAAGATAACAGTAAGGGAGAGAAAGGAGCTAAAGTAAAGCACAAAAGAGTACTAGAAAACCATCTACCGCAACACAATACTAGTTAGACCGACGCTAGAGAGATAAATAGGAGTTAAAGGTATAGAGGTAGACTTAGGCAAGGGGAACCTAAGCCATAGTATAGGTAATGCTATAGGGGGTAAATACCTAAGGGCTCCAAGAGGGCCTAATAAAGGCGGAAAATATAATAGCAACACTCTTAAGGACAGGAATAATAGGACTAAAAGATTAGCTTCACTAGGTGGGTATCCTAGTAGGTAGCCCAAGGTGTAAATATGGCTGGCTAAGACAGACACTAAAACATATAATACTATTATGCCCCTTACGCACTAGCTAAGAAGCAATGCTCTTAGCAGCTGGTATAGAAAACTATAATACACTACTCTTAACATAGAAAGGCCTTAAGGCGGCTACCTAGTAGCTTATTAGCTAAAATGTGCTAGACCAGTTCTGGGTTGCAAAGGAAATAGCAATAGAAGGCAAAGGGGCGAGTAATAGGCGCCCCCTAATAACTCTACAGGAGTAGAGTATAGTGTGTAATACTAGCGCGTCCGTAGGTTTATTACAGCAGTAGTAGTTCCCAAGGAGGTCAAAAAGTAAGGTAGTAGAGCACCACTAGTAACTCGCAGGCGACTTGTAAGCGAGCCCTAAAAGGCGGGGAGACAGATCACGGGGTTTTCTTAAATAGAGTTTTCTCCCTATATGTATATAAGGAGTAGTCCGCGTGGGCCTAACAGGGATCCGAATCGGACGTTAAGCAATGAATAATAATAATATTACGGTTTGTATTTTAGCGCAAGGTGGCGGTCTTAGTAAAGCAAATCTAACTAATTAAACAACTTTAACCGGCGGTTAATGTTCCTTAATATCTTATATATTACGTAACCGTGTTATAAACGTTATAATACTTTTTAAGTTCTTTTTAAATTTAAGTTTCCTACTATTGTGTTTTATATATTTGTGTCAGGTGGCAGTTGTTTGCCTTTATATTATGTCTATCTAGCCAGAGTAGGCTATAAAGGATAGTCTTTGTGGAATTCTTTTACTAGGGAAGGCGCGTCGGCCTTAATCTGTTTATAGGTTTCCTAGGTTTATATTTTATATCCTTCCTACTTAACAAGAAGTTTAAATTATTTAAATTATGTTTTCCATTGTATATTATTAATTGAGTTAATAAAATAAGAACCGTTACCGTTATTAACAATTATAGGAAGTAGCGGTGGCACTTTATAAGTTATAGGATTATCTTTTAAGGGTTGCAGTAAGCTTACGTAAAATGTTAGGTATATTTTTATCTTAGTCGGCAGTTTAAGCTTATAGGTATATAGGCTTAGTTTCTTCTTAATTTAATACAGGCCTATAAACTTCTAATTAAGTTTCTTTAAGGGCCGTTAAGTCTTTAGGTTTTGTGTATTTAGGTAAACTATATTACCTTCCTTAAAGTCCCATGTGGAGGCTTATCCTTTATTTATATGCCATTCCTATAATATTTAAGCGTACGTTAATTTACTTTATAATAGTTCTGTTAACTACTTTATTTAATTAACAAAGTTATACATGTTAATTAACTGGATCCGTTTAATTATGGGTCCTATTATATTAATATTAGGTTATAGCTTAAATCCAAGTTAAGGGTTTTGTCTATAGGTCGCATAAAATGGTATTACGTCTATTAATATATTTATCGTACTATTTATAATAAACTTAGCTAAAGGCAGCAATTTTTTCTGGTCATCTTATAGATAGGAGCAGTACATTTATAGGTATTATTCTATAATCGCGTTTATAATTTTGGTTTAACTATCTGTCTCTAGATAAAATATAGTTAAGAGTTATATTTAAATGCTTAATTGTTTATATAGAGCTTATTAGAAGTCTAAAACGAACTAGCTTTTATAGTTGGATATTATTAAGTTAGGAAGTCCGTATAGCTTAAAGACATGCTTAATAAAATATTCGGCTACTAATATTGCATTAATTAAGTCTATAGGAATCATATATCACATTTTTATAAGGCGGTTAATAACTACTATAATATTTATAAACCCATTACTATTAGGCAAATTGACTATAAAGTTAATTAAGATATCGCGCTATCTTTATATTAGAATTAGTAGCGGTTAAAGTACTCCTTACTTCTTTATATAAGAGGTCTTTCTACGCACGCATATCCTGCATGCTTAAACGTATTTTTGTATATAGTTATGCATAATAGGCTAGTAGTATGCTCGTTAAACAATTTTATAAGTCTTTGTATGGCTAGGATACCCTACTATAGGGGAGTCGTGTACAAATTTGAGTATCTTAAATTGTAAAGGTTTGGAGTTCGGAACTACTATTTTCTATTAATAGTATAATTAATTATTTTGAATTTTGCATTTAGTAAGTATAATATCCTTATACTGTCGTTTTTCTATTTAAATTGCTTTTACTATATCTATTATATATACGTTGTTTTTATATTTGTATTCTATTAGCTTATTAATTTCTATTTCCTATTTATTAACTTCTAATTTATTACTATTAAGTTCTATATCTAGGAATATAGGATATAGTTTTTTGAAATGTTTAGGGGGCAATAAAATCTATAATTAATTTATAATCCGGTTATCTAAAGCGTTTATAGGTAGGTCCTGTAATTATTATATTAATACATTAGGCTTCTAATTAAGTTTACCCAGTTAGTATATAATCTTAAAGTTAAATTATAATAAATATTTGGCCTAACAAATTTAGCGTTATATTAATTGCTTTATAGTTATAAAGTACTATAGGTTCTTATAGTCCATTAATACGCGTATTGGGAACAACAATCCTTTAAGCTCGGGACGCTATTATTTAAAGCATTTAACAATTGTAAGTAGTTTCTTATTATATATCTTATAGTTTAATTTAGTAGGGGCGAGTTTCTGGGAGAGAAAGGCTACTAGATATAGCTTGCCGTTCTTATTGTATTGCGACAACATTCCCCCTAGCATATAATTAGATGAGTCTGTTTTAATAATATATTTAAGGTTAGGGTTAAAGTAAGTGAGAATTAGAGTAGTTGTAAAGCGACGTTTTAAGTTATTAAAAGCTTATTTGCATTTAGCGGTCCATTTAAATTTTATATTCTTCTTTGTTAGGTTTATTAATAGATAAGCAATTTCTAAAAAGTGGTTAATAAATTATTGGTAGAAGTTTGCGAATTCTAGAAATTCTTAAATATCTTATATGTTACTAGGGCCTTCCTAGTTTATAATTATAGTGACTTTCTTAGGGTCTATTTTAATTCCGTTATAGGATATAATTAAGCCTAAGTATATAACCTCTAATGCGTGGAACTTGCATTTCTTAATATCGCATTATAAGCCTATATCTTATAGTCGTTTAAAGACCATTCTAATATGTTTTTAATGTTTAGAAAGTAAGGACAAGTAGATTAAGATGTTATTAATATACGCGGTAATAAATATATTAAGGAATTTATAAAGCGTATTATTAATATATTGCTAAAACGTGCTGGGACTGTTTTTTACGCTAAATGGCATTACTAGGTATTTAAAGAGTCCCCATTGTGTATAAAAAGCTATATACTTCTTATCTCCTTTATATATATGAATTTTATTAAAGGCGGCAACTATATTAAGCTTTATAAAGTACTATGCCTTTACTAAATAGTTAAGCGTTTCTTAAATTAGGGGAATTAGATATTGGTTTCGGATTATAATTACGTTTAGAGCTTAATTATTGATATAGAATCTTAAGCCTCCTTTTGGCTTTTTAATAAATAGTATAGGTAAGGCAAATGGAGATTAACTAGGGCGAATAAATCCCTTTTCTAGATGCTTATTAAGGTATTATTATATTATAAGTAGTTCTTCTTATAATATACCATATAGCGGACCGAAATTTAGTGTTATGTTAGGTTTAAGTTCTATCTTAAAATTGTGCTTATATTAGTGCGGGGCTAGTTGGTTTATAAATTATTTTTTAAACTTGTTAATTAGATTATAGTACTCTTTAGGTATAAGAGGTTGAGAATTAATATACTATTTTGGTTTCAGTGCTTTCTTAATATCTTCTATAGTTATAGTAAAGATTTTATAATCTTATCTTTTTGCTAATAAGATAAAGGGCGCGGCTTATATTATATAAATTTTAAGAGGTTTTAACATAAGATCTTTGCATTCTTTACCATAATTGGCAGTTATAGCTTTATTATTTTAATTTAAGACTTATGGTAAGGGCAATTTATATTATATTAAATTCAAATAGTTATATATATATTTGTAGAGTAAATAGGTTTTTAAGTAATAACTTTGGCAGTAGGTTATATGGAACTTTAGTGTTTCTTTAACCTAGCTAATTAAAGGGTTATATTATTTTAGCTATCTGTGTCTAAGTATTATATTATAATGCTTTAAGGGTGTTATAAATAGGGATATATATTTAAGGTGTTTGTCTATTTGCAATTTTATAAGAGTATAGTATATCAGTTTGCTATATATTAAGGGTTTGCCGTTAAAGCTTTGTAGGCCTTAGGGCTTATTAAGTTTCTTTAAATTTAGGCGTTAAGTTTTTATATAGTTTGTATTAATAAAGCCTATGCTAGTGGCTCCGCTGTCTATAAGGATTTATACTTTGTTCTATTACTAAGTATTTAAATTTCGCTAAGTATATTAAGGGAGTTATATTATATGTTAGCGCTAGAAGAGCCTAGACACTTATACTCTTCCGCTTTTTATCCTAAGGCGTGACTTGGCCTTAGGATAATTTGTTTTCCAAGTTAACTAAAGGCGAGGTGCTTTGTGATATTTAAGTATGATTTATAGAGCGGGTATAATTTAAGGAATAAGTACAACTTAAGAAACGGGAGGAACTATAGCGGACCTTTTTAAAGGGGTAAGTTCGGTAATACTTTTAAATATATCCTTTTTTACCGCATCTAAAGCATTTTCTATTTATGGCTTAAGTTCTTTATTTGTTGGTTCCTAAGGGTATATAGGATTAGGTGGTATTAAGGTCTATAGGGTTATATATAGGGCTTTTAGGTCTTAAAGAAGGATCGCGCCTTAGAGCATATACCAGTTTCGTAGAGTTTTAAATATAAGGTATAGTTAACTTTAGAGAATAAGTCTGTTTATTATATTAAAGTTCTTTATTAATTCGTTAATATATTATAGCAAATTCGGATGGGTTTTTTAGCGGTTCTCTACCTATTAACTAGGCTTTAATCTGATCTAAAATAGCTTATTAAAGGGCAGCAACTCTAGCAGCTTTATTCCAATTTAGCTCGCTAATGGGGCCTAAAAATTCTGAAAAGAAGCTAGTAAAGTCTCGGTTCCGTTATTATGGGTTTTTAGGTTTAGTAACAGCTATATGTTTACGGCTGGCGTTATTATATATTTATTCTAGCAGAGAGATAAAGGTTTTAAAATTAATAAAAGTGCTATTATAGAAGAATATATCTATGGTTTATATAGCGTCCTTACTTAAATAAGACATTCTATAGCTAACCTTGCTAACCTTAGTGGGGTATTAATTATAGTTTGTTAAGAGTTTAAAACGGAGCTTAGTTATAAAGGGATATAGGTTATTTTGGTTTTTATTAAACATTAGAGGACTAGGGAGCTTTTTAGATTTTGTAGTAGGTACTAGGTTTGTTATAGGTATAAGTTAAGCTACTATTACTGGTTTAGTGTTTGTATTTAATGGGTTAGGTTTAGGTACTATTATTTTAATCTTATTTGTAGGTGTTGCTATTAGGGTCTATAGCATAAATGCCTTAATGTTATAGAGTTCTTTGCGGAGTGCTTCTATTAATCACTAGTGCTAGGCTTCTAGTGCAGCCCGCTACTAAGCCAAGGCGTCTATAAAGGACTGTTATATTATAGTTAACTGTTCCCTAACTAGGGTTATAATACTTATGGTTATTAAAAGGGATTTGGGTTTATTTGCTATTTTAATAATAGTTATTTTAACGTAATATAATATAAGGGCGCAAAGAGGCTTTAGGGAAGATTTAAAGGAATAATATAAATTCTATCTAAATCTAAGGGTATATAGCTCTTGCAGAGTATAAGACATTATATAAAGAAGAGAAAGGAATATAGGAAACTTGTAACTAAATATTTAGGGTCTTAGCAGTAGACGCGTAGGCATAAGCCCACGTGGATTTTAATAGGTTTTAACTAAATTCTATTATGTTAGTGGAATTTAGTGTATACTAGTGGAAATTAATTAAGTTGGCGGAATTTGGCAGAATTCGATTGACTTGGCAGAATTTAATTAAAGCGTCGGAATTTATCTATTAAGTGTTTTACCAAGACATTCCTACTGTAACTGGGCTAGTTTTGTTATATAAAGTTATCCTAATTAATGCTTACCTTATATAGCTTTATTTAGGGTTATTTAAGAATTAGTAGTAACTCTTTAATTAATGTCTAATACGGATCCTATCTGGCCCACGCAGACTACTCCGTCACAGGGGGAAAACTTTATAATTTATAGGAAGAAAACCCTGCAGTTGGGGGAGGAAAAACCCCGAATTGCTATGCCTGCACGTAGCCGCGGCCCTATGGGCCTATAGCTACGTTCTCCTCCTTAGATGTTTTAAACTCCTTAGGAACTACTGCTTCCTTCTCTAGCTTATCTAGAGCTAGGGTTTACTACGTCCCAGCTAGGCCTTGCTAATTAATTGCTGTATGCTTGTAGTTGTGTCCTATATCTTAACCACCCCCTATATGCTATCTCTTATTAACTATTGCTATATATGCTATGCCTCCCCCCCCTAGGGCCATTAAAGGCGTAAGGGGGATTTATCCATTAACTACTGTAATACCAAGCGAGCGGGATATTGTATTTTGGGTATCTTTTATGCCTAGGCCCTAGCTAGGCCCTTTTTAAGGGTCACCACTCCGTTAAAAGGAGATAGGGAAAACTGTGGGCCGCAATCCAGGCTGCTAAATACTTAGTAGATAATGGCGAGTGACCGCATGCTCCGCGGGCGATCGCCCTGGGGGTTAGGAGGGGCCATATATTTACTTATTCGTTCATTCGTTCGCGCTTATCTGTTTGTTAATATAAGGTCGTCAATGCTTTCCATTGGGGTTTTTTTAGGGATGTTATCGAAAACTGCGCATCCATGTTGGATTATATAGGTGCCCTAGATAGGAGAACAGTGTAGTAGTTGTCGTATTATAGAGGGCTAACAGTAGTGGTTTTCAAGATCTTACCATCCAAAATTTTTTCACCACTGCCCTTAACGCCCACAACCACCACCAGGTCCTGTCCGCACGCTGTGTGACGTCTCTGCGTTGGCTCTGGATCTGAACTTCAAAGACTAGGTTCGTAGCCGTCACTATATACAGGTGCAGAGTCCGATTTCGACGGCCTTATTTAAGAATTACTAAGTAACCTAGGGTAGTTATAAAGAGCTTAATTAATTCTTTATAGTTTAGGTATTAGAGTTTTAGGGCCGCTATATAAGCAATACAGCCTAAGATAGTATGTTTACCATTAAATCTAAATATATTAATTTGCCAGTTAAGGGGTATTAGGGTAAACCTATTATCTTATATAAAGATCTTATTAATAAATCCTATGCCGCTAGCTCCTATGTTAATTAGGACTTAAGTATTAGCCTATTAACCTTTTGTAACGTGGCCCGCCTCCACGTCACCATACGGCTAAAAAGACTGAGAGTGCTTGCGAACTTGTCGCAAGCGCAGCGGGACCTAATATATATACTCTTACACCTTTTTACTAAAGATGGTAGTTAACGGTTACACTATAATCCTAAGAGTTAGGTTTTACAATATCTAATATATTTAATAAGATCCTATAATATAGCTATCCTAGAGAGCAACTTAACTCTAGGATATACCTTTTAGTGGTAAGCAGGAAGGGGTTTTTATAGAACATCAGTTATAACTTCGTCCTTATAAGTGGTGCTTACTAGATATAGAGTTGGAGCTAGATAAAGATTAGGGCTAGTAGCTAGAAGATTGGTGTAGTAAATGGCTGCTAGCATTAACTGTTTATAGATCTTTTTAGAAGGGGGCGGAGTAGTAGTTAGAGAAGTAGGAGCTACTTCTATATTTAAAGTAGAGGCCTAGCTTAGTGTATTATTCTTATTTAGAGGACCATAGTAGGGCATATTCTAGGGTCCTAGTGTTAATATCTATGGCGTTAGGGTGCTTAGGCTAGGATAATAACTTAGTAAACATTTATAGGGTTATTATATTATATTAAGGAGCGGACTTTAGTGTTAGGCGTAGTATATTATTATACCATTTATTAATAACGTTTGCGTAGGCGTTAAGGGCTCCTAGTAGGTCTATATTAATTAGGGAGGTTTTTAGTTTAGGGCTTAGAGATTTAATAAGGCTATTAATTAATACGGAGTTATTCTAGCCTATTTCCTTTACATAGCAATTAAATTTAGAGAAGTATACTAGGAAACCTTTCTTTTCTTAAGTTATATAGTTTATCTTCCTTTAAGCGGTAGCTTAGCGGTTTAGGTCACTATATATAGCTTTAAGAAGTATAACTAGGCTTTATACTAAGTTTGGCTAGAGAGGTTTAATAAGGTTAGCTATATCTTCTCCTAGTTAACTTAGGGCGTAGTAGGGTTAGTTGGCTTTAGTTATGTAACGTTTAGCATTACCAGTTAGTTTATTTTTAAGCCGGCTTAAAAATAACTAAAGCTCTTATTATTTACTAGTAAATACTAAAGGGTCTAGTAGTTTTTTAAATTATTATAACGTAGTAGTTAGTTCTACTAGTAGGATAACTATTGCTAGTTTAGGGCTCGCGTTCCGCGTACTAGCTTTTAGTAATAGTAATTAGTCTTAAGGGCTTAGCATAGGCATCTTAAGGGTATAGATTTCTTCTTAAAGGGCCTTAATTATTTTCTAGTACCGTGCTTCTTATCTAGCTTACTATTAAGCTATAGCAGCTTGGTTTTATATAAGGGCGTCTATAAAAGACTTTCATATATCTGCTAATTATTCCTAAAGTGTAGATATAATGTCAGCGGCCATTATAGGGGCTTTAATATTACTCTGCATTTTAAATAGGGCGGGGCGAAGTATAGGGTTTTAAGGTTTTAACGCAACGTAGTATTACAGAGTAAGTATAAGTGGTAATAATATATAGCGAAGTAGATATTATTAAGCTATATACATAAACTGTATAATAAGGTTAAGACATTACGTAAGGAGAGAAGGTAAGGAAACGGGAAGAAAGGGTATATATTGTTAGTTTAGTTACTTAGTTAATATATACACGGAGCAGAATAGGATTTAAGTAGCGGTCCTAGCAGAACTTAGTAGGATTTGGTAGACTTAGCAGAATATCGTAGAATGCGGCAGATTGCCGTCAGATTGCAGTAGATTGCCGGCAGATTACTATCGGATTGTTGTCTCGCGGTCGGTCTCTTCTTGCTACGTCAGTAGAAGCAAGTAGAAATAGGTAGACGTGTATAAGGTGTCACGGAGGTGTCCCATGACAATAGCTAGTAAACGGATATCTTAAAGGATTTATTCGCTAAATTAGATACGCTAATTAAGAAGATTTAACTACCTAATGCCTAGACTAAGAATAAGGTCCTTCTAAAAGACAATAAAGAAGTATTTAAACCATTAATTTAAGAGGAAGATAACGACGTTAATAATAAGCTAGTTTAAGCCTTTAATAAGTTAGTAGATCTTGACCTTATAAGAGCTCTTAAAGATGTGTATTATACGCCACCTCTAATAGAAGAAGATAAAGAATCTCTATATACCTTTTTATGTCAATTATCCTATAATTTTAGTTTAAGATACTAATTAAGACGTCGCTTATTAAGTAGGAGATGTGTTTAATACTTAGGGGGTATTTAATAACTAGGTTAAAGACTTATTTAAGGAAGCCGGCGATTGTAGGTTTAAAGACTTTGTTACTAAAAGGATTACTTTAGCCTATTATAGCGCCTTCTTAGTAGAAAGGAAGTTTAACCCCAATAGTTAACTTAATAATGTCAAGCTAAAATTAGGTAGAATATATAATATTAGACTATACAGGAAGAACTTACCTCCTTTACCTTAGTTAATTAAGGACCTTAATACACATCCTCTTTAAGATTAGTTCTAAAAGGCTTAATAAGCCTACCTCTAATCCTATTATTAAATGAGGTTATTTTAAGAAATAGATAAGAAGTATATAAAGGGACAGCAGATCCTTAGCTTAATGTGGGTGTTTATTTATAAGACGGATAAGTATGGATTCCTTTAGAAATGCAAGGCATGCTTAGTAGTATATGGAAATTAATAGGCCCTAGGAGACCTACCTATAAGAGCTACTATATTAGCTAGTATAACCCTCTAAACCCTTATGGCGATCACCGTAAAATTTAACCTAGATATGACATAGATAGATATAGTTAATGCGTTTATCTATTATAATCTTAATAAAGTTGTCTATATAAAGCTACCGCTAGGATTTAATAATAGAAAGAAAGATAAAGCACTGCGCTTAAGAAAAGCCCTTTATGGACTATAATAATTACTACTGTTATAGCAGAAGAATCTTATAAGCTTACTAATAAAATTAGGTTTTAAACAGGTACCCCAGGAGCTATATATTATACTAAAAGGTAAAATAGTTATCTTCTTCTATGTTAATAATATTGTCTTCTGCTACTAAAAGATAAATAAGAAGAAAGCTTAAGAAGTAATTAAGGAGCTAAGCAAGGAATACTAGATAAGTACCCTTAGCGAGCTAAAATAGTTCCTAGGAATTTATATACTATATAATTGTAGCTAGAGGCTTCTATAGCTATTTTAGGAAGCCTATATTAAGAAGATAGCTAACTAGTATAAGATAGATCTTAAAGGGCGTCTTTTAGATACTCCTATAGCAGAATTAAAACTCCTTCCTATTAATTACAAATTAATCCATCTAACGCGTCTATCCCCTAATATAGACCTATTAGTCTATCCTATATCCCTAACAGCCTCTATAATACTATATTAGAGAAAAATAGGTTTAGTACTCTATATAGCCACTATAACTTATCCGGATATTACTTTTACAGTATTATAGCTAGTAATGTTTAATTAAAACCTAAGCTAAGAGCACTATTAAGCGGTAGATAGAGTAATCTAGTACCTATATAGTATAAGGAGTAGAGCAATCTGGTATAAAGAAGATAAGGAAGGAATAAATAGTAGAGGGAGAGACAAAGGAATACGCGATAAAGGACGAGATAATAAAAGAGATAGTAGAAGTAAAGCGCAATCATTTATCTATGCTAGCGATGTATTATTTATGGACAACTTTATTAATAGAAAGAGCTTATAAGGATATATTATAAAGCTATTTAGGGGACTAATTACCTAGAGAGTAAATAAGTAGGGTATGGTTATAATGTCGAGCATAGAAGCTAAGTTGTTAGCCCTATTATAGACAGTAAAGGAAGCTATCTTTATTAGTAGGCTGTTTAAAGTAATAATATTAAGGCTGAATAAGTCCTTAATTATTAAATGTAATAATATCTAGATACTCTAATTAATTATAGAAAACACAGTAAAGCTAATTATAAAGCTCTAATATATTAATATTTATTAACACTGGCTATATTAGGAATACGTAATAAGACGAGTACTATTTTAATGAATAGTAATAAAGGAGATAATCGCTAATGGACTTATAAAGGCCCTGCCTAAGTAGAGGTTTTAAAGCTTCGTTAATATAATTAGAATAGTGGATATTAAGAAACGGCTAGCTAAAAAGAAGTAACTGGTGGACCTAAGGGATAATATTAGAGCAAGATAGAAGGATTTAGATGAGATTATGGTTTAATTAACTTATTAACAGACACGAGAAGGTGGTTAGCTTTGACCTTAAAGAGCTCAAAGCTAAGGGGGTGTGTTAGATAATCTGTATTCTCTAAAAGGCGTGGGTCACGTGCACTATAAAGTCTCTTTGTAGCTTAAAGCCCTAGGGGCTCCAGACAACGTCAATTAAGACAAGACTAAAATCATTAATTAATTAACCCATTTCATTAATAAACTGCTCTATATGCACTATCTAACAGTAGTATACCTTTAGCATTTGTCTATAGAATCCGCGTAAGGGCTTTAAGTCTTTATAAGTTAAAAATAAGGCTTTAATAGATGCATTAAGCTTTAAATAAGCTAATAGTAATTAGTTAAACATTATAGACACCCTAAAAAAGCCTTATAATATATATTAAGTAATTTATAGCCTTTATAACAAGTATATACCTAATTAAAAGACTTAGTTACTTTTATGGCAAGGAAGTTAACAACTTAAGCAACTTACGATAGAGGCTATTTATATAAAGACGCTTAAATATATAGCTTGATATCGCAACTTAAAGGCTTTAGAGGCCTAAAAATTTATAGGTGGGTAGCTTTAGATCTAAACAAATTGTTTATAAATATAGATTTGATTAGATAAGATATAGAGAAGGCAGTGGAGAAAGAGGCTAAAATAAGAGCAAAGGAGTTAGAATTAAAGTCTTAAAAGGTATTAGATAGAGAGGCCTGGGCCGATTTACTAAATAGCACATAGGGGTAGAAGATTAAATTGATTTAATTAAGTATGGATAGCTTTAAAAGTGGCAGGGTTTGATTCGCTTAAGTGGCCGAGTTCTAGGGGTCCAAGCTTATATATATATTTATAAGGCCGCTAAAATTAGACTCTATACCTATATATAATAATAACTACAAACCTACGGTCTTTAAAGTTTAAACTTAGTAAAGATAATGTAAAGACGTTATATAGCGTACGGGTAAGGCCTAGTAGTTATTAAACGACATAGGTAGTAGTAAAAGGTTTTTATATAGGATAGTAAGATCTTAAAAACTACTACTATATGCTTCTATTCTAGGCACCTATATAATCCTTATATATATAAGATGGATTCTAACGTCTCTAAACCCTTAATTAAAATTATTAACGACCTTATATTAATAAGTAAGCGAATAAATAAACAAATAAATATACCCTCCTTTTTGTTACGAGACTACCGTTCTATGCGCTACGCCGTATGCGTAGCTAGGTTTCTTTCCTTGTTTAGTATACTCGGTAGATAGTTTATCCGCCTTATTGCCCCTATATAGATTTAGCCGCTGCCGCATTTCTATCAAGGTCTCCAGCAATCCTCTAAAGTCTCCACGACAGCTATATATAGCTATTAATTCTACAAATCTGATGCTTGTTTATCTAGCGTTCGCATATAATATATCGTTATCGTAATACTTTTTAACCATTAGGACGGTCTTCCATAGAGTATACGGTTACTTACTATTAATTATATAATACTACTTAGTAGCCTAAATAGCAACTATACGGTTTTATAGTCTCCTCTTTACGGACTAGTAATTCTTAAAGAGGGCTTAGTAGCTAGGGCCTAGGTATAAAAGATACCTAGAGTATATGCCGCTCGCTTTTTTATATTATAGTTATAAATAAATCCCCTTTACGCCTTGAAGGCTTTAGTGGGAGGGGGAGGGCATATATAGTAATAGTCTATAAAAGATAGTGTATAGGAAATTACTAGTATATAGCTAAGTTAATTAATAGTAGGCCTAGCTAAGATATAGTAAACCCTAGCTATAAAAGCTAGAAAAAGGATATATTAGTTACTAAAAAGGTCTAATATCTAATGGAGGCTAGGATATAACTACGAGTAGCTACATAGAGCCGCAGCTACGTATGGGAATGGTTAATAGGTTTTTACTCTACTAAGGTAGCTTATAGGGCGTTCCCTCCCCCTAATACTTGGAGTGTTTTCCTATATAATAATATTTTTTCCTAGGTGCGGATTAGTCTATATAGACCCGCGCTAGGGATCCGAATTAGGCGTTAAGCAATAAATAAATAAATTAAATAATAATAATAATAATAATAATAATATATATCTATAAGCTTATAAAAAAATTATTTATAAATATTTATTATTTATTACGGAAGTAAGTATAAACTAGAACGCAATATATTAAATAGAGTAGTAATTAAAAAGGCTACGTATGCGTAACTATGCGTAGTTAATATAAAGATATTTAGATAAAGAAGAAGAGACTTTATATGCTAGGTATAGGTATAAATAGGGTTAAGAATGTCAAAACGCGAAGTAATGTGAGAACGGGTGAGTCCCGTAACAATATTATATCTATATTATTTTATAACGATAAGTATATCGCGATAAATAAATAAAGTTATTGTTAGGAGCTTTACTTATAACGTTTTAGCAACTACTAGCTCCTACCTATTAGTCGTTTGCAAAACGAACTGAAATCCTTAGCATGCAGATCCCCGATTTTTGCACCCAGCCTTATCTATAAAACCGTAAGATAGTCCATTTTCCACGTTAAACGCGCCTTATGGTCAACGTAACTGCTATTAGTTAATAAGTTAAAGCCGACGTCGCCCCGCTATTTGTCCTATCTTAACGCGTTTTCTAGTGCTATAGTGCCTTATATTAACCCTGCTCGTCGCGCAAATATAGTCTATCTACTTAAATTAGGCTAGCGACTAGATGCTATTACAGAACAACTACACATTAGTTAAACTATTATGTATAATACCGAAAATTACCTTATACAATATGGCTAGCTTATTAGGTTTTATATACAGAAAACTAGCCAGCTAGTAGTGTTAATAAGAGCTAATAAAGAGGCCCCTTAAACTCCTACTCTATAATAAATAGAAACATTTAAATATAATTTAGTACCAGCTCTATCACAAACGTAATCTTAACATTACTTATTTTATAATCTATTGTATTTTAAAGAAGTAAAAGTAGTTAAGAAAGGCAATTAGGTATATAGTATAGTGTTATAACTTATAGCTAAGGGAGCTCTATTATAGTAATATAAGGCGGTTTCCGGTAAATATTATAGTATTCTTTAATAAGGCTATTTTTAATAAAAAGACTAGCTAGTAGATAAGAGGGCAAGCTCTAATTAGTAAGGAGGCGTGCTATTAGGGCAATTCTTAAAGGGGCGATACTTATAGTATCTACGCAGCTACAGTAATTAATGGCTAGGTTTGCTATTAAGCGTATAAAGGCTACTTTTATATTAATGACTTTATTAGGTGGCTATACAGCTACCTATTTCCTACGCTTTGTAAATAATATCTAAATTAAACTATAGCAATCGTAATAGATAACCTTAGGGTTTATATTAACGCGTGGATTCTAGCTGCTATTAAAGAAAAGGGCTATATCCTTCGCTATCTGCTACTATACTCACCAGACTTTAATTTAATTAAGCTTATATAGGCTGTCATAAATGCGTAAATCTGTCACTAGCATCTATATACTTAAGAATTCCACTATAATTGTAGTAAGTTTCTTAAGCAAGCTATTTGCAAAAGTAGATGCAATTCTTCTGCCTAATAGTAGTTTTAATATGCTATAGAAGGAATATATATAGAATAGGCTAAGCTAGAGCGTTTACGGCGTTAATTAGCGCAATTTAAGTATAATGTTAAGGTTTAAGGGCTAGGGGAATTAACTGCGGCCTTTAATATTACTGTAGGCATTTACTAGGAAATTGTCTAATATTAAATTACTATAGAAAACACCCCCTTCTACCTAGTTTATATATCCTTTATATACGCATAAAGCCTCCTACTAGGTCTATAAGGGCGTTTGCCACTATGGCAGTCTTTTACTGCTTATAGTATACTTTAAACTTATAAAGCTAGCTAGCTATATTACTAACAAAGCCGTTAGCGGCACTTAATTATTGCCAATAGAGCGAGTACTGCTAGCTAGAGGAGCTGTTACTGGCGTTGACTTTAAGGCTGTTATAGGACACCTCCGTAACACCTTATATACGTCTATCTATTTCTATTAACTAAGCAACTAGAGACTGACCACTAAACGGCAATCTAATAGCAATCTACGGCAATCTAATGGCAATCTGCTATATTCTGCCAAGTCTATTAAATCCTACTAAGTTCTGCCAAAACCGCTGCCCTATATACGTGTTAACTTAGTAACTAAGCCCATAATATATACCCTTTTTTCTCCGTTTTCTTACCTTCTTTTCTTATATAACGTTTTAACTTTATTATATAGTTTATATATATAGCTTAATAATATCCACTTTGCTATATATTATTACCGCTTATACTTACTCCGTAATACTATATTACGCTAACTTTATATACCACCCTCTAAAATATAGAATAACCCTAAAGCCTCTATAATAGCCGCTAGTATTATATCTATACTTTAAAAATAATTAGTAGAGATATAGAAGTCCTTTATAGACGCCCTTATATAAAACTAAGCTACTTTAACTTAATAATAAGCTAAATAAGAAGCATAATACCGATAAATAATTAAGGACCTCTAAGAAGAAGTCCGTACCCTTAAGATACCTATACTAGGGCCCTAAAACCAAACGCTATTTTTAGAGATAAATACGCGAGACAAGAGTCCCAAACCTATAGTAGCTATTTACTCCAAATTAACTACTATACTGTAATAATCTAAACAACTACTAAACCCTTTAATATTTACTGGTAAATAATAAGAACTCTAATTATTTTTAAGCTAACTGGTAATACTAATCGCTACCTAACTAAAGCTAACTAACTTTATTACGCCCTAAGTTAATTAAAAGGAGATATAGCTAACCTTATTAAACCCCTTTAACTAAACTTAGTATAAAGTCTAATTATACTTCTTAAAGCTATATATAGTAACCTAAACCGCTAAGCTACTGCTTAGAGGAAAATAAACTATATAGCTTAAGAAATAAAAGGCTTCCTAGTATACTTCTCTAAATTTAACCATTATATAAAAGAAATAGGCTGAAACGACTCTATACTAATTAATAGCCTTATTAAGTCCCTGAGCATTAAACTAAAAACCTCCCTAATAGGCGTAGACCTACTAAAAGCCCTTAACGCCTATATAAACATTATTAATAAACAGTATAATGATATACTACGCCTAATACTAAAGTCCGCTCCTTAATATAATATAACAACCCCATAAATATCTACTAAGTTATTATCTTAGCTTAAGTACCCTAATGCTATGGATATTAATATAGGGACCCTAGGATACGCCTTACCAGGATTGTATAAATAAAAACAATGTATTAAGTTAGGCCTTTACTTTAAGTACGGAAGTAAGGCTTATATCTTAAAATACTCCTCCATCCCTATACCCTAATACAATTTTTAAACGGCTAATACTAGTAACCGTTTACCGCATTAATCCTCTAGTTACCGTCCCTAATCTTTGCCTAGTTCTAGCCCTATATTTAGTAAACACCACTTATAAGGATAAAGTTATAACCAATATTTTATAGAAACCCATCCCGCTTACTACTAAAAGGTATATCCTAAAGTTAAGTCGCTTTTTAAGATGGCTATATTATAGGATTTTGTTAAATATATTAGATATTATAAACCCTAACTACTAGGATTGTAGTATAACCGTTAACTATTATCTCTAGCAGAAAGGTTAGTAGGCTAATACTTAAGTTCTAATTAATATAGGAGCTAGCAGCATAGGATTTATTAATAAGATCTTTATATAAGATAATAGGTTTACCCTAATACCCCTTAACCAGCATATTAATATATTTGGATTTAATAGCAAATATACTATATTAGACTGTATTACTTATATAGCGGCTCTAAAACTCTAATACCTAAACTATAAAGAATTAATTAAGCTCTTTATAACTACCCTAGGTTACCTAATAATTTTTAGATAATCTTGGATAAAGCTATATAAGGTAACTATTAATTAGGACAATCTTAAGCGTTTATTTACTGCCTCTTGTTATAAGTAGAAGTGCTTTATAACTTACTGCCTAAGCCCTAAACTAAAATCTAAAAAATCTACCAGAATCTACTAGTCTAAAATTTCTACTAACGTTTACCCTATACCTAAGAAGTCTATCTAATTTTACTAACCTAAGAATTCCACTAAATTCCACTAATATAAGATTTCCGCTAACATCTACTAAGGGCCTAAAAATTATACTAAATTATATAAACTAATTTTAACTACCCTACCGCCCTAAACTAAGTAGAAGCTTAAGCTTAATATATAAAAGTACTAGAAGAACTAGTATTCTACTATAAAAAGGATACTTACCAAATCCGAACCTAAATCTAATACTAATTCTATACTTAGTACTAAACCTAAAGCCGAATAAGAAACTATATAAGAAACTAAAGATGATCTAAACTTACTTAACGCCTTAGATATCTATATAATTAGAGCTATCCTGTTAATATAACTTGTTAAAACCTCTAAATATACAATCTTTACTATTATAATAGCCGATATTAAAAAGGCCTTAGCACTAAAGAAGCATACTAACCCTGCCATAAAAGTACTAGTATGCTACTATAAATACCTAGAGGTATTTTTATAAAAGAAAGCTAAGAAGTTAGCAGAGTACTAATTATATAACTATAAGATTATACTTAAAGAAGAAAAATAGCCAGGATTTAGACCGCTATATAGAATGTCCTAAAATAAACTTTAAGCACTATAGAAGTACTTAAACGAATACGTAAGTAAAGGATTTATTAAAGTAAGCTCTTTACCTATAGCCGCACCTCTAATCTTTCTTAAGAAACCTAGTAGTAGTCTACGCTTCTATATAGACTACTAAGCTCTTAACGCTATTATTTTTAAGAACTAATACCCACTTCCGTTAATTTAAGAGACGCTAAACTAATTAAATAAGGCTCGTTATTATATAAAACTTAACCTTATCTACATATTTAACCGCCTTTATATTATAAAAGGAGATAAATAGCTTACTATATTTCGCACCAGATATAGACTATTTAAGTACTTAGTAACGCCGTTTAGCCTTATAAATACTCTAAGTTAATTTTAACACTTTATAAATAATACCCTACAACCTTACCTAAACGTTTTTTATACTACTTATATTAATAACATCCTAGTATATAGTAATAACTTAACTAAATATAAGAAATATATTAACCTTATTTTAGAAGCCCTACGTAAAGCTAGCCTATAATTAGATATAAATAAATATAAATTCTATAAAACGGAAGTCTTATATCTTAGACTTATTATTTTTATAAATAGTATATAAATGGACCTAAAGAAGGTTAAAGTAATTATAAACTAGTAAGAACCTAAAAATGTTAAAAATGTAACAGCCTTTATAAAATTTACCAACTTCTACTAATAGTTTATTAATAACTTCTCTACCCTAGTTTTACCCTTTATAGCTTTTATCTTTAATAAAGAATATAAGAAAGCTTTTACTTACCTAAAAGTTATATTTACTACTATATCTATACTTTAATACTTTAATCTAAACCAAATAAGTATTATAAAAGCTAACTTATCCGACTATATTACTAAAGGCATTCTATCTTAATATAATAAGAAAGGAGTATTATACCCTATAGCATACTTTTTAAAATAATTAAGTTTAGCTAAATATAATTATAAGATCTATAATAAGGAACTATTGGTTATTATTAGATATTTTAAGCAATGGTAACCTAAACTAAAAGGCGCCGGATTTCTAATTAAAATTCTTAGCGATTATAAGAACCTATAATACTTTATAACTATAAACAGCTAAACTACTATTAGGCCCGCTAGTTAGAATATCTATTCCGTTTTTAATTCTCTATTATATACTATCTAGGCGTTTAAGGCTAGAAGCCTAATACCATAACCTAATATTTTCAAGACATACTAGTATAGGAAGAAGTGCGTACTTACTATAATTAAACCCTACCTCGCTCTAAGCTATTTAACCCTCCTGTTAAAAATCTTATAATATACATCCTTAAAATAACTAATTAATTAATTAAATAGATAATAGATAATAAATACCTAAATGACAAGTTTATCTAAAAGACGCTTAAGATAATCTAAGATGGTATTAGACGCTTTAAAAATATTTCTTTAAGTAAATACAAAGCTTATAGAGACCGCTTATACTATAAGAATCGCCTAGTTATATCCAACTATAATAAACTTAAGCTTAAGCTCCTTAAATATATATACAATTTACTAGTAGCTAGTTATCTAGACTAAGAAAAAAAACCCTAGAACCGCTCTAATAAAAATACTACTAACTAAATATATATAATATAATATAAAGGTATATATTTAGCCGCTATACCTACTAAAGAGCTAAAGCTTCATATAAGACGTATAACAGCTTTTTAAAGCTATTGCCTATTCTAGACTGAAAATAGAAGAATATCTTAATTAACTTTATTATTAATCTCCCTATAAATAAAGGCTGTATAAATATTATAGTAGTTATAGACTAACTATCTAAGATAAAACACTTAATTGCCTGGCCTAATATATTAACGCCTACTGTTACCCAACTGTTCCTAAATTATATATTATTCATTTATTGCTTAATGTCTGATACGGATCCTATGCGGCCCACGCAGACTACTCCATACACAGGGGAAACTTGTAAACTTACAGGAAGAAAACCCCTGATATGTTAGGGGAGGAAAAACCCTATGAGCCACCTCAGTAGGATAAAAAACCCCGAATTGCCATGCCTGCACGTAGCAGCGGCCCTGCGGGCCTACAGCTACGTCCTCCTCCTTAGATATTTTAAACTCCTTGGGAACCACTGCTTCCTTCTCTAGCTTATCCAAAGCTAGGGTTCACTACGTCCTAGCTAGGCCTTGCCAATTAATTGCCGTATGCTTGTGCTTGTAGTTATATCCCGTATCTTAACCACCCCCTATATGCTATCTTTTGTTAACCATTGCCATATATACCTTACCTCCCCCCCCCCTAAGGCCTATTAAAGGCGTAAGGGGAGAATTATCCATTCTACCATCCTAATACTGAAAGCTGAAAGCGGGATATGTGTGTGTGTGTCTGGGTATCTTTTGTGCCTAGGCCCTAGTCACTAGGCCCTCTTTAAGGGCACCACTCCGTCGAGAGGAGATAAGGAAAACCGTATAGGGTTATCCGGCTGCCGGTTTTAGTAGTATTACGGCAGTACGGCGAGTGACCGCATGCTCCATGGGCGATCGCCCTAGGGGTTAGGAGGGGCCGTATATTTACTTATTCGTTCGTTCGTTCGCTCGTTTGTCGATATAAGGTCGTTAATGCCTTTAACTGGGGGTTAGGGGATGTTATCGAATACTAAGCATCCATGTTGGATCATATAGGTGCCCTGGATAGAAGAACAGCGTAGTAGTCGTCGTATTATAGAGGGCCAACAGTAGTGGTTTTCAAGATCTCACCATCCAAAAAATTTTCACCACCGCCCTCAACGTCCACAACCACCACCAGGTCCTGTCCGCACGCTATACGACGTCTCTGCGTTAGCTCTGGGTCTAAACTTTAAAGACCTAGGTTCGTAGCCGTCACCACGTACAGGTGCAGAGTCCGATTTCGACGGCCTCCTAAATTATATATAGAAACTCTATAGACTCCCTAAAATAATTATCTCCAATAAAGGTAGCTAGTTTATCTCTATATTTTAGAAAGAACTAACTACCTAACTCCGCATTAAAGCACTATGATTTATAGTATACTACCTAAAAACGGACGGTTAAATAGAATATGTAAATGCTATAATGGAATAGTATATTTAGATATATACGTCGTATTTATTAGATAACTGGATAGACTGGCTTATATTCGCTAAGTTTACTATAAATAACTCCGTCTTAGAAACTATAAAGGCTTCCCCGTTTCTGGCTAACTATAGCTAGTATTTATAAATAGGTTTTAAACCCTTTAGTAATGTTCTTTGCCTAGCTTATTAGGCCTTATAAGTTATAAAAGTAAACAAATTTATAAAGAAGATAGAAGAACTATAAGAGTTTCTTACTAACAAAATAATATAGGCCTACTCTGTCTATAAAGCGGCAGTTAATAAGAACTAAACCCTAACACCAGCCTACTAAACTAGTAACTTTGTCTAGCTAAATATAAGAAATCTAAATATAAAACGACCTACTAAGAAACTTAATTAGAAGAACGCTGGCCCTTATAAGGTTAAAAAGGTTGTCTTTCCTTATGCCTATTAACTAAAGCTCCCTAATACGGTTAAAATCCACCCTATATTCCATATATTAGTTCTCTACCCTACTGCCCCTATATTAGACGCCCTATCTGGATAGATATAAGACCCTCCCCTACTGGTTAAAGCAGACAGTAAGAATAAGTACTTTATTAAAAGAGTTAATAATATTAAGTACGACAAATAGAAATGCTAATATATATACTTTATAAAATAGAGAGGTTTTACTAAGCCCTTATAGAAACATATTAACTCTATAGGACTTATATAGGCCGTAAAAGACTTTTATAAACTCTGCTTAGAACTACTATAGCCCCATTTTATAGAAGCTTAAGTTTAAAAGGGGGGTACTATTACGGGATACCTCCGTAATACCTTATACACATCTACCTATTTTTACTAACTAAGTAATTAGAGACCGACCACGAAACGGCAATCCAATGGCAATCTGCTATATTCTGCCAAGTCTACTAAACCCTACTAAGTTCTGCTGGAACCGCTACCTAATCCTCTTCTACTCTGTATATATATTAACTAAGCAACCAAGCCCATAATATATACCCTTTTTTCCCCGTTTCCTTACCTTCTTTCCTTACGCAACGTCTTAACTTTATTACACAGTTTATATATATAGCTTAATAATATCTACTTTGCTATATATTATTACCGCTTATATTTACTCCGTAATAAAGGCCTACTTCGCCGCCTTTTTCGCGGGCAATATAATACTAGGAAACGCGTTAAAATAGGGAAAATAGCGGGGCGATGTTGGCTTTAACTTATTAACTAATGGTAGGGAGTTATGTTAATAATAAGGCGCGTTTAACGTAGAAAATGGGCGATCTTACAGTTCTATAAGTTGGGTTAGGTGCAAAAATCGGGGATTTACATGCCAAGGATTCCAGTTCGTTTTGCAACCGACTAATACCCTATATAACATCTCCACGTTAGCTTTAATAAGTCTAAAGACTAGTAGATTTATAGGCCTTATTTTATATAGATAGAGAGTCCGATTACAATAGCCCCTATAGTATATATATAGCTTTATTATTAATTTATTAATAAGATATTAAGATATTGCTTATATAATAACTATATAAGTAGTATCTATAATATACCATAGCATAGCTTATATAAGTATTACTCTAGAATATTCCTAAAGTTTTTAATATTTATTATTAATAAAATCTATAGAATTTTTATAGAACTTCTAATTTGCAATCCTAATTACAAATTAGAACATTTTAGAATTAGGATTCTATAAGTATATAGCGACTCAATCCCTTATAGATAGAGAGTACGTAATATAATTAAGCTTACCTTCTTTACTTACTTTACCTACTTTGCTACCTCGTTTGCCTTACTATCCCTTACTTCCGCTTATATAATTAACATTTACAACACTTCTATATAATATTTTTTAATTTCTTTTGTAGTAGCAAAGATATTTGGCTGTAAAAGTTGGTAAATTTTAGTATAGGAGGCTCCTATTAGGAAGCGAATTGCAGTCGATAAGAAAACTATAATGATAGATGGCACATAAATTTGACGGCACTCAGTCAAACGAGGTTAGGAAGTTTTCCATGAACTAGGCCACCACAAGTCTTCCACAGAGCAGTAAAGCGGTGGCTTATAGCCTTTTACTAGCCCTTCCTGCTATCGAAATTCGCCTGCTCCGCCTTGGCCGTTTTCCATCATTGCTCGCAACGTTAGAAAGGATTGCGCCAGAAGGTCCACGGATATATTACGACATCACAAAGACTCCATTTATGGACAGCTCTTCGGTGGCTGGGATAGTATCTGATTTCGCTTGTAATTCTCCAGGTGTGGAGAGCCTTCCGTTCGTCATCCCCCGAATAGTTTGATTGGCAAGGCTTGTGTTCTGGTAGCTGTGATATCCTTCTCTACGCGAATCCATCTCCTTTCCCTTGAAATCTCCCAAGGCTGTCTTTCTGGCATGATATACATCCTTCTGCCACTCAGAAACTTTCTTTTGCAATTCGCCTGCCCGCCTTTCGATTTCGATTTCGATCTCTTTCTCAGCCATCTCTATCCGACCAATTCCCCAATATCTCCGGCATGTCTCGGTTCATTTACTTTTGAATCTGCTTTATATCACTGAGCCTTACCCCAACGCCCCCAAGAGGGCTTAATAGGGCAGGACTTACTCCAGGGCTACCCCCACCCCTATCAATCTCACTGGCTATTCTCGCTCTTACAATTTCCAACACAGCTCTAACATCCCTCCCCTCCCTCACTCTCTCTTTCGTACCAACCCCTTCCAAACCTGCCTCCAAACTCCTTTCTAGTGCCTCTTGCGCTTTTTGCAAATTCCCACGAGCAGCCTCGGCGCGTCCGACCCAGTACCAGCAGCGGCCTTCCAGTGGTGTGTAGCAGAGTTGCTGGGCTAACGGAAGCGCGACGTACAAAGAAGTAGTGAGAGCAAGGGTTGGGTTGGTATATTCAGAGAGCTCACTGCGGGTAAGAGCGATACGAAGAGTAAGCTCTTTTAGTCGAGCAGACAGGGCGGTAGCTAGGAATTCTTCGGCGTGAACAATCCTTTTAGAAGCGGAGTAGGTTTCATAGATACCTGGTATTGGAAAAGGGAAAGAATCGTGACTATGTCTAAAAGTCTGGGAATGAGGGGAGTTAGCTACGGATAATTCAATATTAGGATGGTCCGTTGAATGAAGAGGAGTAAGAGGCGTAATTAGGTCGGATGGCGATGATGATTCTGTGGATGGTGGCTGGAACTTTTGGGAGACAGGCGAAGATATCAAGTTTGAACTAATACAAGGGCTTTGAAAGCTTTCGCAGTGGAATCCAACCGCATGACGGGCGTGTTCGGTTGGAGACATCCAAACAGATGGATAATCTGAATAGTCTGTATTATCTTGGACTGTAGAATACCTTTGGCCTTGATCCGAAACGCGTGTGGTAATGGAAGCGGGGTCGTCTTCTTCTTCCGCTGAGGTGCGGGGGATATCTTGCGCTACCTCATCCTCAACACTAACGTCTAAGCCCTTCAGATCAAGGCGAGGAAATCCTGACCGACCAGGCCTTTGACTGGCCTTGTGTTGATCATCACCATGATCGATAACCCTCTTGGTATCCCGCCCATATATGGCATCCCCAGGCCGCCTAGATATTTGATAATGGGGAGATTCTGAATCTTTACGAGAGTACATCATAGAGGGAAATCGAACACTGCGTAATGATACAGCCTGTCTACCATTACGGTCGGAGTTGAAGTTAATATTTGGGGCAACAGGCACTGGTCCGGCAGGAAGTGGAGGGGTCAATGAGATCCTTCGCGGAGATCGGGGCGTATTAGTCACGCCTCTGGAGGTTGTTGGAATAGATACAGTTCCCCCTGACGGAAAAAATGGCACCGCTAGAGGCTCAACCTAGTATAGCAATATCAGTACACTGGGAGGTACGAAATATCAAAGAAACGGTTTAATGTTGGTTGAGATAATTGTAGCAGTAGAACATACCTTGTCCAGTGGGATTCGACCCTGAGCAGCAGTGTACGGTTCACATAGCAATTTGAGGGGCTTATCCCCGTCAGAGTTGACATCAGAGCTAATATTGGGTGGTAGTGGGTGTCTGCGCCCAATTCGTGCAGTTATGTTCATACTGATATTGATTGTCGGTGCATATGTCATTCATAAGCAAAAGATGTGAAGGATACTTTCTTCACCAGGGAGCTCGGGACTTTAATTGTGGGGAATGTCGTGAAACTCAAGTCTTTGTTTAATTAGTCTGGCGACGGTCGTACAATGTTACTTTAACGGAATATGCCCGAAGATCCCCAGGCAATGGTTGAAACATTATGAAAGAACTAAGGAACAAAGGAGGAAGTATCGAAAGTTAACAGTACTCAGTTCCAACGCCCCCGCCCCCCACTCGATTAGCATATGGCGTATGCAATTTCGCGGTACTTTTTTCCAAGGAACCGAGAGGGAATGCCTCAATCCACATCACAATTCTTCTAAATGCTTTATGGATGTCAAAAGAGAGGCTTCGAAATTTGAGCAAGAAAATTTTATTAATTTCAGCTAAGCAAACGATTCTCGCGGAGAAAGGGCACGGTTCCGACTGATACTGGTACACACGATATTCCGGAATGAGTCGTCTTTGTCCCACAATGGGTCGTCCTTGTTCCAGAATAAATCGTGTATCACTTTGATCGGCTTAATTCCGGATTACTTACCTTATTCCGGAAAAGATCTTATATAAAGACATTAGAATAAAGATAAACAGGTTCTATTATATATATTAAAATTAAGACTTAAGGGCCTTATGAAATCGGCCTTAGCACCTCCACGCGGTAGAGCCCAGGAACCTAGTAGCTACTATTGGTGTTCCATCAGGGCCGTGCTGATAGACCGCTAGAGCAAACACAGAGACGTGTGTACGGCTGCGCACTGCCGGCGCTGCGATACGGTGGTGGCATGAAGAACTCTCGCTGGGTGCGAGTAGGTATAAAAACAGGGGTAGGACGATAAGGTATAGTAAGAGCAGAAATTCTTAAACACTTAACACTAATATTAGGTCTAAACTAGTACTAATAAAGCTCTTAAGGCGTAAGCTTATAGTTCATTAAGATACGCTTAAGCCCAGAATAAATAGAGATATTAGCTGGCTAGTATAGTCCAGAACTACTAAGACCTTATTATAGTAACTGTTAGTTACCTATCCGCTAAGTGCCTACGGGGTAATCCACCTAATAATGCACTATATTATACTCTTTAGAAACTTAACGCGTATACGCAAACTCTTTTCTATAATATATAGCGACCTTCTTCTTATTACCCCTATCCTTTACTTTATCCTTAGTATACTAGCCTTACTCCTTTATTAGGCGTTACTAGCTAGCTTACTAGGAATTATAGGCGGTATAGATAGCTATAGAATAGTCTTAAGTTTAACCTAGATATTTAGTATTAGCGCTAAAATAAGAGAGAGCCTGGGCAATATAGTAGTTAAGGATATTAAAGATATGCCGCTTTTTAGGCCCAAGCTATTAAAGCTTAAAGTTAGTAATAAAAATCTATTAAGAATAGGAAAGCTTACCTTAATATAACTACCGCTCTTAGTATATATGTATTAATTATATAAACTAAAGGTATTAGACCTTATATAGTAAGTCTTATTTTAAGCATTTAAAATCCTTTTATTAGACTTTTAGTTATTTAAGAACGTATAGGCAAAGTTATTTAGGTAGGACTAGTACTAGTTACAGGTTAGCGGAGGTTAAGGTTCTATATATAATAGTAAAGTTAAAATATATTAAGGAATTAGCTTAAAAAAGTAGTTAGTAGGAGAATAAAGAAGTATATTAAAATAATAATAAAAAAGAAGAAAATCTTAATATCTCACAGGACACCTCCATAACATTTTATACATATCCATATATTTCTACTAACGCAGCAAGAAGAGACCGACTGCGAGACGGCAATCTAATAGCAATCTACTAGCAATTTACGGCAATCTAACAGCAATCTGCCGCATTCTACTATATTCTACTAAGTCTACTAAACCCTACTAAGTTCTGCTAGGACCGCTACTTAAATCCTATTCTACTTTATATGTATATTAACTAAGTAACTAAACTAATAATATATACCCTTTCTCCCTATTTTCTTACCTTCTCTTCTTATATAATGTTTTAACTTTATTATACAGTTTATATATATAGCTTAATAATATCTACTTTGCTATATATTATTACCGCTTATACTTACTCCGTAATACTATATTGCGTTAACCTTATATACTACCCTCTAAAATGTAAAATAACCCTAAAGCTCCTATAATAGCTATTGGTATTATATCCGTACTTTAAAAACAATTAGTAGAGATATTAACGCTTTTTATTAACACCCTTATATAGAACTAAGCTACTTTGACTTAATAATAAGCTAAACAAGAAGTATAACACTAGTAAATAATTAAGGACCTCTAAGAAGAAATCCATATCCTTAAGATGCCTATATTAGGGCCCTAAGACTAAACACTATTTTTAAAGACAAATACGCAGAATAAAAGTCCCAAACCTATAGTAGCTATTTACTCTAAACTAACTACTAAACCCTCTAATATTTACTAGTAAATAATAAGAACTCTAATTATTTCTAAGCTAGCTTAAAAATAAACTAACTGGTAATGCTAACCGCTACTTAACTAAAGCTAACTAACTCTGCTATGCCCTAAGTTAACTAAAAAGAGATATAGCTAACCTTATTAAACCCCTTTAACTAAACTTAGTATAAAGTCTAGTTATACTTCTTAAAGCTATATATAGTAACCTAAACCGCTAAGCAACTGCTTAGAGAACGATAAACTATATAGCTTAAGGAATAAAAAGCTTTCTAATATACTTCTCTAAATTTAACTGCTATATATAAAAAAAATAGGCTAGAATAACTCTATACTAATTAATAGCCTTATTAAGTCCCTAAGCCCTAAACTAAAAACCTCCCTAATAGGCGTAGACCTACTAGAAGCCCTTAACGCCTATATAAACATTATTAATAAACGGTATAATAATATACTACGCCTAACACCAAAGCCCGCTTCTTAATATAATATAATAACCCCATAAATATTTACTAAGTTATTATTTTAGCCAAAGCACCTTAACGCTATAGATATTAATATAGGGACCCTAGAATACGCCCTACTAGGGTCCCTTAAATAAGAATAATATATTAAGCTAGGCCTTTACTTTAAATGTAAAAGTAAGGCTTATATCTTAAAATACTACTCTATCTCTATACCCTAATATAATTTATAAACAGCTAATACTAGTAACCATTTACTATACTAGTTCTTTAGTTATTATCCCTAATCTTTACCTAGTTCTAGTCCCGCATCTAATAAATACTATTTATAAAAATTAAGCTATAGCCGACGTTTTATAAGAACCCCTTTCTACTTACTACTAAAAGGTATATCCTAGAGCTAAGTTGCTTTTTAGAATAACTATATTATAGGATCTTATTAAATATATTAAATATTATAAACCCTAACTCTTAGGATTATAGTATAACTATTAATTACCATCTTTAGTAAAAGGGTTAATAGGCTAATGCTTAAGTCCTAATTAATATAAGAGCTAGCAGCATAGAATTTATCAATAAGATCTTTGTGTAAGATAGTAATTTTACCCTAATACCCCTTAACTAGCATATTAATGTATTTGGATTTAATAGAAAACGCACTATCTTAGGCCGTATTACTTATATAGCGGCTCTAAGACTCTAATACTTAGACTATAAAGAATTAATTAAGCTTTTTATAACTACCCTAGGTTACCTAGTAATCCTTAAACAACCCTAGATAAAGCTGTATAAGGTTACAATTAATTAGAATAACCTTAAGCTTCTATTTACCGCCTCCCGTTATAAGCAGAAATACTTTATAACTTGCTACTTAGACCCTTAACTAAAATATAGAAAATCTACTAGAATCTACTAGTCTAAAATTTCCACTAATATCCACCCTATACTAAAAAAGTCTGCCTAATTCCACAAACCTAAAAATTCTACTAAATTCTACTAATATAAGATTTCTACTAATATGCACTAAAAACCTAGAGATTATACCAGACTATATAAACCAACTCTAACTACTATTCTACCCTAAACTAAGTAGAAGCTTAATATATAAAAGTGCCAGAAGAACTAATATTCTACTATAAAAAGGATACTTAAAGAACCCAAACCTAAATCTAATACTAACTCTATACCTAATACTAAACCTAAGCCTAAATAAGAAACTAAATAAGAAACTATATAAGAAACTAAGGATAATCTAAGCTCGCTTAATACCTTAAATATCTATATAATTAAAGCTACTCTATTAAAATAACTTGCCAGGAAACTATAATATATAATTTTCGCTGTTATAATAGCCGATATTAAAAAGGCCTTAGTACTAAAGAAGTACACTAACTCCGCCATAAAGGTACTAGTAGAGTACTATAATTATTTAGATATATTTTTATAAAAGGAAGCTAATAAGCTACCGGAACGCCGCCTATATAATTATAAGATTATAATTAAAGAAGAAAAATATTCTAAATTTAGACCTTTATATAGGATGTCCTAAAATAAACTCTAGGTACTATAGAAGTATTTAGACAAATATCTAGACAAAGGATTTATTAGAGCAAGTTCTTTGCCTATAGCTATACCAGTAATCTTTATTAAGATACCTAGCAGTAGTCTGCGCTTCTGCGTAGACTACTAAGCTCTTAATACTATTACTATTAAAAACTAGTACCTAATCCCGTTAATTTAAGAGATACTAAACTAATTAAGTAAGGCTCGCTTCTATACAAAGCTTAATATTATCTACAAATTTAACCGCCTCCGTATTATAAAAGGAAATAAATAGCTTACTACATTTTATACTTAATACGGATTATTTAAGTACTTAGTAATGCTATTTGGCCTTATAAACGCCCTAAGTTTATTCTAACACTTTATAAATAATACCCTACGCCTATACCTAGACATCTTTTATACTGCTTATATTAATAATATCTTAATATACGGCAATAATCTGGCTAAATACTAAAAATATATTAAACTGGTCCTATAAGCCTTGCTTAGAGCCGGCCTATAATTAGATATAGATAAATACAAGTTCTATAAAACGGAAGTTCTATACCTTAGATTTATTATTTCTATAAACGGTATATAAATAGACCCGAAGAAAGTTAAAGTAATTATAAACTAGTAAGAGCCTAAGAATATTAAGGACGTAAGGGCTTTTATAGAATTTGCTAACTTTTACTAACAGTTTATAATAACTTCTCCGCCTTAGTTTTACCCCTTATAGCCTTAACCTAAAAGGATAAATCCTATATCTTTAATAAGGAATATAAGAAAGCCTTTACTTATTTTAAGGTTATATTTACTACTACATTTATACTTTAATACTTTAACCTAGACTAAATAAGTATTATAGAAGCTAACTTATCTAATTATATTATTAGAGGCATTCTGTCTTAATATAATAAGGAAGGAGTATTATACCTTATAGTATACTTCTTAAAATAACTAAGCCTACATCGGGAAAATATTCGCAGGATAAGATTTAAGTAGACTTTAATTTTCGCGTTTCGTGTAATTGACATACAATTTAACCAACTTAACACGCAATTAACTAACTTAACACGCAATTAACCAACTTAATACGCAATTTAACTAACTTAATATGCAATTAACTAACTTAATATGCAATTAACTAACTTAACACGCAATTCAACTAACTTAATATGCAATTAACTAACTTAACACGCAATTTAACTAACTTAACATGCAATTAACTAACTTAATACGTAATTTAACCAACTTAATATGTAATTAACTAACTTAACACGCAATTTAACTAACTTAATATGCAATTAACTAACTTAACACGCAATTTAACTAACTTAATATGCAATTAACTAACTTAACACGTAATTTAACTAACTTAATATGCAATTAACTAACTTAATAACTTTAAAAGCTAACTATATATTTCTTAACACGCAATTAACCTACTTGGCAACTTTAAAAGTTAAATAATATATAGTTAACCTATTTAATAACTTTAAAAGCTAACTATATGTTCCTTGACACGCAGTTAACCTACTTAGCAACTTTAAAAGGTAACTATATATTTCTTGACATGCAATTAAGGTAAAGTTATATACTATATATTTAACTATTATATATTATCTAATATAATCTTATACAATCTTATATAGTTTTATTACTTGGAGGCTCTGCACAAGGCTCTGCATGAGGCTCTACACGAAGCTCTACACGAAGCTCTACACGAAGCTCTGCACGAAGCTCTGCACGAAGCTCTGCACGAAGCTCTGCACGAAGCTCTGCACGAAGCTCTG
>Ga0307507_10001038_pt1 | contig 61932 bp, 19 predicted proteins | sample 7_EM_MG_FD_207223 | JGI IMG/M metagenome (GOLD analysis project Ga0307507, IMG submission 207223) | Populus trichocarpa ectomycorrhiza microbial communities from riparian zone in the Pacific Northwest, United States - 7_EM | ecosystem: Host-associated > Plants > Roots > Unclassified | place...
TAGAGGCGGAGCTCCGGCGACGCTGTGGTTACTATGTATATGTAGAAGGAACGCTTAAGGCATAGAGAAGGAAAAGAAATAACGCTAAAGGGGTTGGTGGTGTGGAGTTCTGCCGGCTCTAATTATTAAATGGACTAATTAGGATTTTCCATCCCTGGGATAGAAAATCGCTATTGGCTTAGTGGAAGGCGGTAAGCTAAACTAACATCTTTACAGTCTGCAGCAATATTGCGTGATAAGGCTTGGCACCCAAGAATTCGACTAATTAGATAACTTTAACCGGCGGTTAAAGTTCCTGGACATCTTAATAATTTTTTGGTTATATAATGGCAATCTGCGGCAATCTAACGGCAATTTGCCCTTATGTGGTAGTGTATAACAATTGAACTCTATAAGGGCTCCTATAGAGGATTAGGCATAAAATCTCTGCTTAGGCCCAGTTTCTGTGGATTCGCGTGGTAAAAGTCGCTAATTAGGTCCTTTGCATTTTTAAAGTCTTCCTATAGTTGCTATTCTGGCTAATCTATGTTAAATCCTATGTAGATAGCTCTGTAGTAGAGCCGCCGTCCTCTGCCTTTACTAAAGTATTTAGAGTTAATAATTCGTTTAATAGTCCACTTCTTATAGTTCTTATCTTTATTCTCGTCTCGGATTAGTACTAGTGGGGATTTAGGCTATATCTATCCCGGTAAGGGGTTAGGCTAGTAAAGGTGTAGTAGCTATAGGTAAAATACAGGCTATATCCCGCGGGTGGCTAGGGCCGGCGGGAGCTTTAGCTTATATATGGCTCCCCTATTAATAACTCGTTTGATCTAATAGGGGCCGAGGTTCTTATAATTAAGTAACTTTATAGGCCTCTGCGTAGAGATATTGCGTGTATTTAGCCATACTTAGTCGCCAACACGTATCTCCGGTGGTGGCGTTCTATGACGGTCAGCAAAGTAGGCCTGCTTTGCTTAAGCCCAGGCCATTTCTCCCCTGTAGTAGTTGAGTAGATTTTTTATGCGGTCTGCATGCTAGTTAGTAAGTAGCATCTTAAGGCGTTTTCTATATAGTAGTTTCTTATTAATAGGTTCTGGTAGCTTTATGCTGGATTAGGGGTAATAACCCTTGTTTGCAAAGAACGGAGTAAGTCCTATAGTGGCTAAGACGTGGTTATTGGCTGTAAACTTGCCTAGTAGGAGGTAATCTACCCAGTTATTTTAGCCGTAGGCAACGACCTATTGTAAGTACGCCTTTATACTGGCGTTGGCGTTTTCTGGCTGTCCCGTAGTTTTATAGTAGAAGGATATAGACATCTTAATGGAGATACTAAGACGTTAACAGATCCGTCTCTATAGGTTAGAGTTAAATTGCGTGCCCTAGTTGGATATAATAGAGTCGGGTATCCTATATAGTTGGTAGACTTCGCGAAGAAAAGCATCTGCGACGTTATTAACGGCTATGCCTTCGGTTAGGACATAGTGACGTTCCTTTATAAGTCGGCATATTATTATTAGGATGTTCTTATAGGTATAACTATGCCGTTTATAGGGTGGTAGGTTAGTAATAAAGTCTATAGCTATATCTGCCTACCGCCGTATAGGGATTAGTAGTGGGTGTAGTAGTCCTTGGTACTTAGTACAAAAGGCCTTAGCGTGCTTGCAGCCGTGGTAGGTGCTTGTGAAGCGTTTAACTAAGTCTATTATCTTAGGCTAGAAGTAGTATCGGCTAAGGAGTTTATAAGTTCCTCCTCTACCTAGGTAACCGCTTAACCGGAGGTTATAGGCCATCTAGATTAGTTGCCGTTATAGGTCTTCTAAATTGGGGATGAATAGATGGCCTCTATAGTAGAGTCTATTCTCCTTTACTTCTAAGGCTACTATATTGATTTGGCCTAAGTTTTGGAGGCTAGTAGGTGGCTTATAAGCGCTAGCAGTTTTCGCGGCAATAAGTTAGTGTAATAACGGGTTAATAGAGATGTTATATACAGCAGTAATAAGCTTGTTGATTTTAGGGGGCGGCTTTAAGTCCGTAGTATAAAGCTAAGGTGCGGATGGTTTTGTTATAGGTAGTATATTAGGGGCTAGGTTCCTTACTTTTAGAATTATCTGCTATTGGAACTAATTACGGGGGTTATTCTCTAACTAAGGAAAATCTTGCAAGCGGCGTGTTAGGCTATTAGGTTTTGTGCCTTATACTCCTAGCCTATATACAATTTTAAAGTTAAAACTAGAGAGGAACTCATTCTAATATATTTAGTGTTAGTTTAGCTGCTTTATAGTTATAAAGTATTTAAGGTTACAATAATCCGTAAGGACTTTAGTTGGCTGGTTAGGTTCTGTTAAGGAGAGTTCTAGTTAGAATTCTTTAAACACTTATACAATCGCAAGGAGTTCTTTGTTATAGATCTTATAGTTACACTCTTATAGTATAAGCTTAGATGAGTAGAATGCGACTAGGTAGAGGAGACCGTTATCGCCTATCTAGGAGAGGACGCCTGCATTAATGTGGTCTGAGGAGTTGGTTTTAAGATAGAGTTGTTATCCTGGTGTAAAGTAAGCTAGGATAGGTGCTTTAGTAAAGGCATTTTTAAGGTCTTGAAACGCCTTCTCGTAGTTAAACGTCTAGGTAAAGCGTAGGTGCGTTTTTCTTCCTTTTATAGAAAGGCCCTTCGTTCGCATTATTGCTGTAAATAGTGCTACTACGCCTAAGAAGTTGTATATAAATTTCTAATAGAAGTTGGCGAAACTAAGGAAGGCTTATACATCCTTAATGCAGTTAGGGGCTTGCTATTTAGTAATTATACATACCTTCTTAGGGTCTATATAGACACCCTTAGTAGTGATAATTAGTCTAAGGTATTTTACTTCTATAACTAAGAATTCGCACTTCTTTAAATTAATATAGAGTCCTGCTTCCCTAAGGCGCTATAGGACCTTTTAAACGTGCTTAATATGCTTAGAAGGGTTATTGCTATAAATAAGTATGTCATCTAGGTACGCCGAGTAGAAGTCATTAAGGTAGTCCTATAAGGCGTTATTAATATAGCTTTGGAAGGTGCCTAAGCCGTTGCATACGCCAAAGGGTATAATAGTATATTCAAATTGGCTAAAGCGCAATGCGAATGTGGTTTTCTATTCGTTACCTTCCTATATTTGGAGATAGTTAAAGGCGGCAATGATATTAAGCTTAGTATAGATTTTGGCTTAACTGAGCTGCTTAAGGGTCTTACATATAAGTGGTACTAGGTATTGGTTCTTAATTGTAATAGCGTTAAGTCCTTTATAGTTAATATAGAATTGGATACCTCCTCTAGGCTTCTTAGCGAGAAGGATAGGGGCGGCTGCTGGTGATATGCTGGGATAAATAAACCCTTTGTTGAGGTACTTATTAATATACTTTTTTATAACTAGAAGTTCGTCTTTTAATATTAGGTAGAGTCTCTTATAAGGTAGCATTTTTCCTTATTTAATGTTAATGGCATAGTTATTAGGTTGATATAGGGGGAGTATATCTACGCCCTTTTATAAGCATATATTAATAAAGTTATAGTACCTTTTAGGGAGGAGCTTGCGGAGTTCCTTGTTAATAAGCCCCCTTTTAAGCTTTATAAACTTCTTAAAGTCTAAGGTTAAGAGTTTATTAAGTTTTATAGGCGTGTTGTCCTCTAGGAGGTCCACTAGATCTATTCTATTACTATAAAGGACATAATCCTATTCTTTATTAAGTTCGTGTAGCTATAAGTGGGAGGCTGCTATAACAACCTAGCTCTTCCTTTGTGCTATGCGATAGAAGGCTGCGGCACTAACGTGGTAACAGTTGGTTGTGGGTGGTGTAATCAGAGGTTCTTTAGGTTAATATCCTAGGGAGTAGGTAGAGGTGGCTAGGCTATACCCTAGGCAGGTCTCTCTATAGTAGTTAGAGTTAAAGGTTACTTCTCTTTTCTTTTAGTTAATAATGGGGTTATGCTACTCGAGCTAGTTTATTCTAAGGATAATAGGGTAATTAGCAAGTGGTATAATATAGGCCCAAAGCTCTTCTTGGTGTCTGTTTATGTCTAGGTAGAGTTATACTATATAAGTAATCTTTTGTGCAGTATAATTACCGTCAGCGAGTTATAGGGCGTGGGCTTTAATAAGGGGTAAGGTTAGTAGGTTATATTTACACATAAATTAGGTATCTACAAATTTATTAATAGCTTTGCAGTTAATTATAGAACAGTCTTTATATTATTTTTTAGCAGTTGTTCCTATTATAGGTAAAACTATCTATTTCTGTCTGTCTATTCTTATTAAGTCATCTATTAAGCAGGCCGATATATAGATCCCTCTATTATTAGGGTGTCCTAGCTCGTAACTTAGGGCTAGGACTAAGTATTTCCTACTACTTCCGCTGCTGCTGCTTCTTTATCTTATACAGTAACGGTGCATAGCGAGGTATTCGGTGTTTAAGGTATAAAGTTAGGTATTAGGCGGCGATTACCAAACCTAGCTATTAGGCAGTTTAGGTTTTCGTAATAACAGCCTTCTTAATAGTATTTATAGCAGCGCCCTAGCTTCTAAAGTAGCTTATACTCTCCGTCTAGAAGTTTACGTGGAAAGGTTAGAATAGAGAGGTTAATATTAGCTCTAGTAATAGTATTAGTAGTAGGCGTCGGTGACCTAGTATATATAGGTATAGTTGGTCCAGAGGGCTTTTGTATAGGAGCCTTTGGGTAAGGGTTAGCAGTAGAGATCTAATTTAGCTGTTATTTAATCTTCTATAGGGCTGCCACCATGCTGTAAATGTTATTATAATTGTAACTAGCGGTAGTATAACTAAGACGATAGGTGACCTTTTTAAGGAAGTCTTCCTGGTCTTTAGCATTATCTTAGGAGAGGACTCTAGTGTATTTCTAGAACTTAATATAGAACTTGTTAAATAACTCAGTAGGACTCATCTTTAGGGCGCGTAGTTTGGCTTAACTGGTAGCCACTAGGTTATGGTTGTAATATATTAGGTCAAGATTATTAAGGACCTTATAGTAGAACTACCACTTCTAGGGGCCATTAGTCTCCCATTAGGCGAAGAGTCTATTAAATGGGGTACCCTTTATACGCCCAATAATATAACCAATCTTAGTATCCTCCCTAGGAAAAAGGCAGGCGCTCTAGGTTAGTTTTTTGCAGATTTATATCTTTTAGTGGCTATATTCCTTGCGGTCTCCCTAGAAGACTAGGGGATTAAGGTATTATATATTAGACCCCACAATTATGGCTTAAGTTTGGTTGCTGTTATAGGGGTTATCCCTATTAGGTAAAGCTGCTTAACGCTAACTTTTGGCTAAGTGTTGGGTGGGTGAGGTTGCCAAAGGCGTAGGGACTTAGGTGGTGTAGTACGTAGTAGGGAGGTGCTTAGCATCGTTATAGATGTGCTTATTAAGCTAAGACTATAGGTATTTGATTATACCCTCCTTTTTAGTAACCTAGGTAATAAGTACAATCTTAGCTTTCTTTAATTGTTAAACGTCGCGCTTAGATATACGGAGGTTATCTTTAGTCTCTTAACGTGTGTTATTAGCAAGTGCCTTACTAGCTTATAAGTCTTGGATAATATTATAATCTTAGGCAGCACGCAGTTCAGCTTATATAAGCTTTAGGTGGTAGTTCTATAAAAGGCGGTAGTATTTATTAGGTTCTTATGCTACCATTTATACAAATATCTTAGCGTCTCGTATTTCGATCTTGATAGGTAGCTGCCCTTCTAGTTGCTTTTCCGTGGCTATGTAATTAATAAAGGATAAGACGTCGCTGGTGTCTATCTTGTTAAGGTTGTCGCTGTGGCCACCTATACTAATAGGGGTGTACCTATCCTGCTAGGCTGGTTAACTCTTATCGTCTTTAAGGTGGTGCTAGGTGCTTAGGGGTACTTGTGGTTATAACTCTTCTAAGCCGCTAGGCTTGCCCTTAGGGGTTAAGGCTAGGGTTAATAAATTAAATTCTCCTGGGATTAATTGGCGTCGTAGGTTGGGTTGGGGTATTGGGTTGCTCTTTAGGCTTAATATAGTGGCTAGTAAGGAATATCGTCTTACTATTATGGTGCGGAGGTTGCTTGTAGACACGCTGCTTCTGGTAACGCCTGTAGTATTATAGAGACGTAGAATTGGTCGTAGGCTAGGTGTCGGTGGTAATAAAAAAAAAGGCGCAACGTAATATCACGAGACGGGGGCAATGGCTATAGAGCGTATATATTTAAGGAGTCTACAAGACGTTGCGCGATCGATTGTAAGGATTGAGGGCGTAGGAAGGTGATATACTACGCGTGGCTGACGTAAGCTGTACGCGAAGCGTACGCGAGGGCACGGGGTTCCGCTAGGGAGTCTCCCATGGAGGCTCCTGCGGCGGCGTTCCGTGACAGCCAAATAAGCATTATGCGGATATTAAGCTCCGCAAGGATATTAAATGGGGCAGGATTGAACTACACTATATACTGGGTATGGACTAGCTAGCAGACGGCTTGATGAAATCTCTACCAAAGGATGCATATGGGGCGTTTAAGACGGGTATTAGAGTTACTAAAGTCTCCTGGGTCACCTAGGCCTACTTAGGAAATTGTACTATAACTAGCGGAACCTTGGAATTGGTGCCAATTGACTTAGTTCCAATTTTCAAAAGCTTACAAATTCTATTTTTTAGTATGGCAGACGGGCGATCGAGCGTTGTTGATTTTTTATTTGAACCTTTCTTTCTTAATTGCATTTCTTACTCCTTGTACTACTCCTATCTATTAACTACAACCTTATGGAGTATAGTATAGTCATTCTGGAGGAGCTTCCTATTCGCTAGAGCTTATAGAGCCTAGGGGGGGTGTGTTGGTAGGGGGGCTACTTGGGGCAGTCTCTTTGAGCTCGGCGACGTGTCACGTGATAGCGCGCGGGCCATCTTGTAGATATCTTCTTAGGGCCTTCGAGCCCCTGAGATTCTTCCTTATAGAGTATTATATATGTCATTTCCATCAGCCTGCTTAGTGTTTGATAGTCTCTCTTACTAATCTATCCTGTTCTATAATCGTGTCCTTATAGCCCCCTGTCTATAAAGTCCCCTTATATTTAAATCCTTCCTACTCTATTTAGAAGGGTAGCTGGCTTTAAGGACTAAATTGTTTATTTATATCTTTTATTTACATTTACTATCCTCCCTTAAAATCTTGCGATAACCTAAATAGAAACTCTATAAACACCTTATAGAAAGCCGTCGCGCTAAGGTAGAAAGGTCCCTCTAATAGTAAGAGATTGCGATAATATAAACCTCTGGGCAAGATGGCCGAATAAGCCCTAATACCTAGATGCACTAAGAGCTTAAAGACTCTCGCATACCTACGGTTACAATACTACTAGAAAGTAACTAGAACCCCTTTAGCCCCACTTAGGCCAATTAGAAGATTAAGCGCTAGAGGCAACACCAAAAATTTCCCCTAGGTTAGAAATGCTAGAGGAATATACTAATACGCCTAACTAGGGACCTAACTGGAACCCTCCCGGAAGACCACCGGCCTATAATTGACATAGTGGCAATGTATAGACTGCTTATAAGCCAAGTAGGCCTATCCCTTTAGGTAATCTAACCTAACTACTAACTTAAGACTTAAGCCTTGTAGGAAAACCCGTCTTAGCTACTAGTACTAATACTACCTCTATAGCTGGAGCTTCCCTAGGTCTAAGGTTGGAAAGTTAAGAGCCCTACACCAATTTTCTCTAAGGAGGATATTGGGAAGCTGCCGTAAGGCTCTTAAAAGCTATACGAGAAGGAGCCACTAATAAACATATTAGAAACCTTTAGGAGCAGGTCTAGATCTAGTAGAGCTTAATCTAGGCTAAATAAAATCTTTTATAACCGAGCTAAGGCTAAGGGCCTTTTAGGGGCTACCTAGTACCTACCTAAGGAGGTATTAAAGACTTAGAGAGGTATTTATATAGCGAACGGAAAAAATATATAGACTAACTGGCTAAGGCCTCTGGCAGCCTAGAACTCCGCTATAGACCTAACGCCTAATAGCTAGACGACTAGGTTTATAAAGTAGATAACTTCTTTAAGATGCTAATAATATAAGACGATACTAAAGAGCGTACTTAATAGATTATTAGTAAGATTAAAGACCGATCCCTAAACTAGATTATACTTAACCAGCTTAATAAAGAGTAAATTACTATATAGCCGTAACTGTAAACCTTTCTAAAGAAATGGACTTAAGATCTGTATATTATATAATATAATAATATAGAACTATTTTAGAATGGGATATAGCTTAACCGCCATAATTTCCGCCAGTTTATAAACTTTATAGAAACTTGTGCTTAATTAATGGATCTAGAGCTCTTTAAAAACGAGGACGGTAGCATCCATAAGAAAGAGAAGATTGGGTTTATCTGGGCTAGAATTAAGCTAGCAATTTATGACAAAATAAAGCGCGTGGGAGCGCTATTGCGGATTACTATATATGCAGATTTTAAACAAGCGGTTCTAAACGCTAAGGATATAGTAAGGAACTAAACCTCTTCTAGTAAAAAGCTGGGGGGTAACTAAAAGCGTAGGCACTATAGTAGTAATATAGGGCAGACCTAAGCTCTAAAGAAGCCGTTCTTAAAGAGAAATCTAGAATAGTTAAAGTTAGGGACCTTAAGGAATAGGAAAGACTTCTAGGGCTAACCTAATACCCGTCTGGTATCCTTATAGGAACACTTTAAAAAGTTAAGAGAAAACTTCTCTAAAGGAAAACCTAATTAGAAAAATAAGTAGGGCGATAACCGCACTAATAATCTAAAAAAAGAAAAGCCCTAGTTATAGACCTCTCCTAGCTGTAACTAGGGCAAGATATGGAAGGAGAGACTCTCTGTATTACTATTAAGCTAATAATAGTATTCCCTATAGGCGAGGTATGTTAGTTCTAAGTACTATATAATAGCGGCGCCAAAATTAATCTTATACAATATAATTTGGTAAAAGAGTATAAGCTTATCCCGTTGCTAAGGTAGCGGAAACCTATTATAGGGTTTCTAGATAAGCATTAGATTAAACTATACAGTGCCTATAAGCTTATAGTATTGGTGGCTGATATATATAACTGCACTAAGGTGGTTAGTCCGCAACCCTTCTAGGCGGCTAACTTCGTAGGCTATAACTTTATCCTTAGATCTCCTTAGCTTACAGAAATAGATTTTAAAATACGCTTTAAGACAGGATTCTTTAAATAGTGAAACGATAAAGAATTAAAAGGGCGTATTTCACTAATAAGCTTAAAAGATATCCTAGAAGATATAGCTTTAGGAGAAATAGTATATACTCTATACCTAAAGGAGTATTAGATCTAAACCCTACTTTATAACAAGATGGGTATAAAGCCTAGTATAGGCGATAACCCTTCTGTAATAGATACCCTATAAGGAACTACCAAATAGGTTGTGGAGATATCACAGGGAAATAGCGATCTTAAAGATCTTATAAGATACTTCTACCGCTATAGGTTACTCTGGCTTAAGCAATATATAAAGAGTATACTATAATACCTTAAACGCTGTGTTAAAGAGTTCCCTACCCTTTACTAGCTACTGCATAAAACTATTTAATATATAGTAGCAACTATATACAAATAGCCACTGTAGCGCGTAATGCTGCCTATAAGCGTCCTAAGGGACCTTTAGGACCTACCTAATAATAATATAGAGGATAAACGCGACCCCAATTTATTAAATATTCTAATAGGCCTAAGGGACTTACTAAGGGTATTTTTAGGTAGGTAAGCTAAAGTCCTTTAGCGGAACTTGGAATACGATTATATAATTAATCTAGAAGAAGGTAAATAACCGCCAAATCTTCTTATTTATAACCTCTCTTATAAAGAGCTTAAGATCCTATAAGAGTACCTTAATGGCTTACTAGAAAAGGGATGGATATGGCCTAGTAAGTTACCGGTAGGCGTACTAATCCTCTTTATCCTAAAACTAGATAGAACTATAAGGCTATATATAGACTATCGCGGTCTTAATAAGATTATAATTAAGAACCATTACCTATTACTACTGGTTAGTAAAATGCTGGATTAATTATCTAGGGCAAAGATCTTTATAAAGCTAAATTTATAAGACGCCTATTATAGACTCCGCATTAAAGAAGGGGATAAGTGGAAGACTGCTTTTAAGACCTAATACGGCCACTTTAAGTATATAGTAGTGCCTTTTGGGCTAGCTAATGCGCCTATAATATTTTAATTATACATTTATAGAGCCTTAGGGGGACTAGTTAACCGCATATATATTATCTATTTAGATAACATTCTAATCTACTTAGAAGATAAGGATTAGCATAAGCAATATATCTGCAAAGTGCTGGAACGTTTGGATAATTAGGGCCTCTACGCCAAGGCGTTAAAGTATGTCTTTAATACTAAGCAGGTTGAGTTTCTAGGTTACATTATAACGCCTATAGGTGTAGTTATAGACCTAGTACAGGTGTAGATAATCTAAGAGTAGCTGGAGCTAGAGAGCTACTAGGATGTTTAAGTATTTTTAGGCTTTGCTAATTTCTATAGGCGCTTTATCTATAACTACTTGGACATTGCCTAATACCTATCTAACTATATTGCTAAAGCTTTTTAAGACCCGGCCTAAGGAGCAAAAAGCTTAAAGGTAGGAAGGAAGAAAACTAAGAAGGGACTAACTAAATGGTATAAACTATGGATATAGCCCGGAAAGGTATAGGAAACCCTTTAGAAATTATACGTAAAGTTTATAGAAGCTCTCCTACTACGGCACTTTAACCTAAATTAGCCACTAATAATAGTCACTAATGTATTAAATTTTGCCCTTATTAGTATCCTATTATAACCTAATAGGTATCTAGACGCTACCCAGCTCTACTAGAGACTAGTAGTATTCTATAGTAGAAAATTCTAGGGACCTAAAGTTAGGTATTATACCCACAACAAGGAACTACTAGCCATAGTTAACTACTTTAAATAGTGGCGATACTACCTTAAGTATACAAGCCATACTACTCGCGTACTCTTAGATTATTATAATCTACGCTACTTTATAACTATAAAGGAGCTTATATCTTAATAGGCCAAATAGGCAGAGGAGCTTACGCAATTTAATTTTAAGATTAAATATAAGCTAGGGGAAAATAACCCTACTAACAGACCATTATAACGGCCAGACTATGCCAAAGGCTTTAAAACGGGAGAAGGAAAATAGATAATAGATATCTTACTCCCTATATTATAGAATAAGCTCTAGGTATAGGATGCGCGAGCACCTATAGCTCTAAGTATTAAGTCTTAGGTAGTATAAACCCTATTGGCTTCTACTAACGTTCTAACTAGTACCTAGTCTATTGCTAATAAGGGTCTAAAAATACCTAGATAGGACGTCCCTAATACAAGTTCAGAACCTAGTAATATACTACCCTTAATTACTAAGCTATTCCCTTAAACTAAAAGTAAAGCTATAAAGTAATTAGAATCCAGAGCCCTATAAAGACCAAAGGACTTTAACCTCATAGCGGCCTTCCTAATGTACGCGTATTAAGAAGTTGTAAGATCTATAGTACTATCTAGTCTTATACTTAGAGTAGTATAAGGCGAAATAGCTTTTACCTAGAAACTATTTAAAAGGTTAACAGATCTTATCCGTAAGGTATAATAGAGGGATGCCTCCTATACTATCTTTAATATAGAAGCAGACTAGAAATATAATGGAAAGGAAGCTATAAGGCGCTAAAATTGGGAACTGGACCTAATGGGCCTACTGCGTAGAAATGGTAAGGTTTAGGTGCCATAAGAAGCAAATCTATAACAGAAAATTCTTATAAAGAATTACAATGATCCTCTAGGCGGCCACTATGGTTAAGTTAAGATAGTGGAATTACTTTAACATAAGTACTATTAGCTAAAGCTTAAGAAGGATGCAAAGAAGTATATTAGCTACTACAAGAAGTGTTAAGTATATAAAATCCAAAGGCATAAGCCATGGGGTTTACTTAAATTGGGTTCTCCCGCTAGCGAACTATAGCAATATTACGCTATGGATTTTATTACGGATCTTCTACTATTAAAGGATAAGTAAAAACAAACATATGATTTAGTCCTAATACTTATTAATAAGTTTTTAAAGTATGTCTAATACCTTTCCATTAATAAGACAATTAACATATAAGCGCTTACCAGCCTAATTAAGGAGAAATGCTTTCTTAAAGTAGATTAGCCGCACTCTATTATTACTAATAGGGGCAGCGTCTTTATAAACCAGTACTAGTCAGATCTATGCTTTTATTTAAATATAGACTACCGCTATAGTACGGCTTTCTATTTGCAGATAGACGGGTAAATAGAATGCTAGAACTAGGAACTAGAGTCTTATCTATGAATATATTTAAACTACCAGCAAGATAATTAGTGTGAGCTACTTCCATATATGGAGTATACTTATAACTTAAAGTAACATTTATCGCATTAGTTTGCACCAATTTAGATTGCCTATAGCGTCCAACTAGGATTTAATAATATACCCAACAATTACTGGCTAAGGCCGTATAATTAATTATGGGATCCTACTAGGAAGTCTAAGGACATCTACTAGAGAGTATAAGGGTACCTTAAGGAATGGGAGGAGTAATAGAAGCATGCGAAGTAGAGCCTATAAGATACGCAAGAGTAGTAGAGACTTTAGTATAACCGCAAATACCAGGATAAGCATTTTAGCATAGGCGATAAGGTTCTATTACGTTTAACAAATATTAAGACCTATTAACTATTAAAGAAGCTTAATATAAGATACCTAGGTCTTTTCTAAATTAAAAAATAAATTAGTAAGCTAGCCTACCGTCTCTAGCTACCCCTATCTATAGCCCGTATATATTTAGTATTTTACATAAATCTATTAGAGCTATAGCATAGACCACCGCTAAAAAAGAACTTCCGTCTAGGCCTACTTAAACACCCTAAAGTAGTAGGCAAGTGGTATAAGGTTAAAGCTATACTATACCATAAGTCTGTTAAGAATAAGCTTTAATATAAAGTTAAATGGCTAGGCTAGGCTGCTAAGGACTCTATATAGGAACCAGAGGATTACCTTAATTATTATAAAGATATTTTAAAACAATATTAGAGCCAAGGTCCATAATCTACAAATTGTAGAAAGCGCTCTGATACTATAGTGTTATTGCAACCTATAAAGAAAGCTTGTGGTAGGCTAAGAGAGGCCCTAAAGAGTAAATAGGTTAAATTAGATATAGAATAGATAAGCTCCAGAAACTATAAGGATTAATTAGGGCTACGGCCTAAGGCAGGACGGGTTTTAGCCTTTTTTATGTATATAGCATAGAATTAATAGGGTATTTTGCTAGAATTGCATTCCTATTTATTAGTCTATATTAGGAACAGTGTTTCTATACCTTCCCGAATGCCTTATAAGGCCTTCCCGATTTCTACTATATATAAAAATTAATCCCAAATGCCTAAATTAAAAGCTACTATACTTTATCCCTAGGCGCAGAATTAGTATCTTTTTTTTTATATCCGTTGTATTATACTACGTACAATACTGCGCATGCAGCCTCTAGGCTATAGAGCTATAGTTCTATATACATGAATCCTTTCTAGGCAGCTTAATATGTACTAGTAGCTATGTCCTAGTAGTTTATAAATCCCTAAACTAGGGATTTACAGCTTCCTAGTAAGATACTAGGTTGCTAACAACTATTAGGTAGTGAGAAAACGATAGGAAAATAGTAAAGAAAATTGGAATAAAATCATAAATAATCCTAACGCCTGTCACTGTCCTTTTGCTTTCTATGGTCTATCTACTAAGACTTTAGTAGGAGTTGCCTCCTTCTAGAGATCCTTCTGCTCTTAGCTACTTCCTAGTAGCTAGAATTAGTATCTATTGGCCCACTAAGTAATAGCTAATGGGAATAAGATCTAGATCTCTTAGTAGGAGTATAGGTAGGTATAAAAATAGGGGCAGGCCGATAAGGTGTAGATAGAGTAGAGATCCTTAAACGCTCAATACTAATATTAGGCCTAAACTAGTACTAATAAAGTTTTTAAGGCGTAAGCTTGTAGTTAATAAAGACACGCTTAAGCCTAGAATAAATAGAGATATTGGCTGGCTAGTAAAGACTAGAACTACCAAGACCTTACTATAGTAATTATTAGTTACCTATCCGCTAGGTACCCGAAGGATAACCTACCTAATACTGTATTATATTGTGATCTTTTAAAACTTAACGTGTATACGCGAACTCCTTCTTGTGGTAGATAATAACCTTCTTCTTATTACCCCTATCCTTTATCCTATTCTTAGTATACTAACCTTGCTCCCTTATTAGGCGTTACTGGCTGACTTGCTAGGAATTATAGGCAGTGTAGATAGCTATAGTATAGTTTTAAATTCGACCTAGACATTTAGTATTAGTGCTAGAATAAGAGAGAGCCCGGGCAATATAGTAGTTAAGGATATTAAAGGATTATTGCCACTTAGGCCCAGGCTATATTAAAGCCTAAAGTTAGTAATAGAAACCTATTAAGAATAGGAAAGCTTACCTTAACATAACTACCGCTCTTAGTACGCATGCATTAATTATAAAGACTAAAGGTGTTAGACCTTATATAGTGGGTTTTATTATAAGCATCTAGAATCTTTTTATTAGATTTCTGGTCTTTTAAGGACGTGTATATAAAGTTATTTAGGTAGAACTAGCACTAGTTGCGGGTTAGCGGAGGTTGGGGTTTTATATGCAGCGGTAGGGCTAGAATACGCTGTGGAATTAGCTTAGAAGAGCAGTTAGTAGGAGAACGAAGAGGTATATTAAATTAATAATAGAAAAAAAGAAAATCTTAATAATATATTAAAGATACGTCCAAATTTGGACGAAGGTTAATGATGGGAAGTAAGGTGTTAAGGAAAAGGAGTAGCTTAATAAGTAAGGTATCTCTATACTTTACCTCCTAATACCCTTCTAGTGAATAGCCATAACCTTACTGATATAACTCCGTTATAATAGCGTAATTTAGAAGGAAGGAAACACGGGTATAAGCTATTTAGCTATTACTTCCTTATAAAACCTAATTACGCGGCCGGGGAAGGCAATTAAGACGTTAATTGCAGACGTATATAGGTTAAATTATACCTAAATAATACTACGGTATTAAAGAATAACGTTTTTAATAATCGTATAATAGCTAGAGGCGCTATTGCGAAGTGTTCCTCCTATTTACTAGGCAGTAGAGCTACGCTAAATATATAGTACAGGACTAATGAGAAAGGATTATAGATTAATATTTTAAAAGTTAAAAATAATGGCAAGCCAAGGCTCTGTACGTTAAATTTTATACTAAAAAGGGTTTTATAGAACTATATTAGGAATACCAAATTGCCTATAATACTTGCGATTAATTATAGACCGACATAAAGGCTTGGAAGTAGAGTTATATAAAAATCCTTAGGTTAGCCTAGGTAGTTACCAGCATATTTTTAGTAGGCTTCTAATAGATCTCCTAGTAATTCTTACGTCTTTTCTCTAGTTATGTTTTTTCCTTATTAAGGTTTTTAGGAGTTTAAAGTAGGGGTTAGATAGATAGATAATATATAATAGTATACTAATATCTTTCCAAACCCCTTCTAGGACGAGCCCTTATAATCTCCCTACCGCAAGGTAATGGCAATTGGGGGCCGACCGCAAGAAGGGGGGGAGTAATATAAGGAATATTATTGCGGTTATCTTGGGTTGCCCTTAGGACAACCCCCGGACACCCCTTAAACGTCCGTCGGTTACGTACCGGAGGCACATACCCGTAGTATATAGTCTCCACAATCCCAGAGGCCTTACCTTCTTAAGGATTTGTCTCTCTTACTAATCTATTCTGTTCTACAATCGTGTCCTTATAGCCCCCTGTCTATAAAGTCCCCTTACGCACCAACTAAAAAGCAATACTCTTAGTAGCTGGCATAGAGAACTATAATATACTACTCTTAATATAAAAAGGTTTTAAGGCGGTTACCTAGTAGCTTATTAGCCAAAATATACTAGACTAGTTCTGGGTTGCAAAGGAAATAATAATAAAAGGTAAAGGGGCGAGCACTAGGCGCCCCCTAATAACTCTACAGTAGTAGAGTTAAGTTCGCAATACTAGCGTATCCGTAGGCTTGTTACAGCAGCAGTAGTTCCTAAAGAGGTTAAAAAGTAAAGTAGTAGAGCACTATAGGTAACTTATAGGCGCCTTATAGGCGCTATTAGGTAAGTCTTAAAAGGCAGGGTGTCACGGAACGCGGGCAATAGCTACAAAGCGTATATATTCGGGGAGTCTACAAGACGTTACGCGATCGATCGTAAGGGTCAAGGGCGTAAAGAGGTGATATACCCTCGCGTAGCTAATATAAGCTATACGCAAGGTATACGCAAGAGCATAGGGTTCTCCTATAGAGGCCCCTACAGTTAGGTTCCGTGACACTACCTCCCCTCCTATTAAGGCGGAGCTCCGGCAACACTATGGTTGCTATATACATATAGGGGGAAATGCTTGGGGTATCTAAAAGAAGGAATATCATTACAGGTATAATAGGCTCATACAGATGCTTCTGACTTAAAGCTTGTGGGTTACTACTATGCAAAGGTACTAGGCTATAGAGGGGAAGGAGGCTGTTAGGGACTTGGTAAGGTGTAAGGGTGTTACTAAGGCACTAGTAGTAAGCAAGCCAATAGCAATTTTCCATCCTAGGGATAGAAAATCCTAATTAGTTAGCTTCTCCTTAGCGTCTAGAATATAACCAATTAGATAACTTTAACTAGCGGTTAAAGTTCCTTAATATCTCATTAAAGTAGTTACGTAACGGTAATATACAACGATTTAGCTGTGACGGCTCCTATAGGGGATTAGGTACGAAATCTCTGCTTAGGCCTAGTTTCTATAGGTTTATATAGTAAAAATCACTAATTAGATCTTTTACATTTTTAAAATCTTTCTATAGTTGCCATTCTAGCTAATCTATGTCAAATCCTGTATAGGTAGCTTTATAGTAGAGCTACTATCCTCTACCTTTACTAAAGTATTTAGAGTTAATAATTTGTTTAATAGTCTACTCCTTGTGGTTCTCGTCTTCATTCTTATCTTAGATTAATACCGGTAGGGGTTTAGGCTATATTTATCCTAGTAGAGGGTTAGGCTGATAAAGGTATAGTAGCCATAGGTAAAACACAGGCTATATCCCACGGGTGGCTAAGGCAGGTGGGAGCTCTAGTTTATATACAGCTCCTCTATTAATAACTCGTTTAATCTAGTAGGGGTTAAGGTTCTTATAATCGAGTAACTTTATAGGTCTCTATGTGGAGATATTATATACATCTAACCATACCCAGTCGCCAATATGTATCTCAGGTGGTGGTGTTTTATAGTGGTTAGCGAAGTAAGCTTGTTTTGCTTAGGCCTAGGCCATCTCTCCTTTATAGTAGTTAAGTAGGTCTTTTATACGGTCTATATATTAATCAGTAAGTAGCATCTTAAGGCGTTTTCTATATAGCAGTTTCTTATCAATAGGCTCTGGTGGCTTTATACTAGATCGTAGGTGATATCCTTTATTTATAAAGAACGGGTTAAGTCCTATAGTGGCTAAGACGTAGTTGTTTGCTGCGAATTTACTTAGCGGAAGGTAGTCTACCTAGTTATCCTAACTATAGGCAACTACCTGTCGTAAGTACGCCTTTATACTAGCGTTAGCGTTTTCCGGTTGTCCTGCAGTTTTGTGGTAAAAGGATATAGACATCTTAACGGAGATACTAAGGCGTTGGCAGATCCGCCTCCATATATTAAAGTTAAATTACGTGCCTTAGTTAGACGTGATAGAGTTAGGTAACCTATATAGTTAGTAGACTTTGCGGAGGAAGGCGTCGGCAACGTTGCTTACGGCTACGCCTTTAGTTGGGACGTAGTGGCGTTCTTTTATAAGTTGGCATATTATTATAAGGATGTTCTTATAGGTTCGGCCATGTCGTTTACAAGGCGGTAGGTTAATAACGAAATCTATAGCGATATCTGCCCATCGTCGTATAGGTACTAGTAGAGGGTGTAGCAGTCCTTAGTACTTTGTGTGAAATGCTTTAGCACGTTTATAGCTATAGCAGGCGCTTATAAAGCGTTTAACTAAGTCTATTATTTTGGGCCAGAAGTAGTATCGGCTAAGAAGCTTATAGGTTCCTCCTTTGCCTAGGTGGCCGCTTAATCAGAGGTTATAGGCTATTTAGATTAGTTGCCGTTATAAGTCTTCTAAGTTGGGGATAAATAGACGGCCTCTATAATAGAGCCTATTCTTTTTTACTTCTAAGGCTGCCATATTAATCTGGCCTAAGCTTCGGAGGTTAGTAGGCAGTGTATAGGTACTGGTAATCTTTGCGGCAATTAGTTAATGCAGTAATGGGTTAATAGGGATGTTATATACTGCAGTAATAAGTTTGTTAATTTTAGGGGGTAACTTTAATTCTGTGGTATAAAGCTAAGGGTAGTTAGTTCTGTCTTAGGTAGTATACCTAGGGCTAAGTTTCGTGCTTTTAGGATTATTTGTTGTTGGAATTAATTATAAAGGTTATCTTCTAACTAAGGAAGGTCTTGCGAACGGCGTATTAGGCTATTAGGCTTAGTACCTTATACTCCTGGCCTATATATAATTTTAAAGTTAAAACTAGAAAGGAACTTGTTCCAACATGCTTAACGTTAGTTTAGTTATTTCATAGTCATAAAGTACTTAAGGTTGCGATAATCCGTAAGGATCTTAGTTAGCTGGTTAGGTTCTACTAAGGAGAGTTCTAGTTGGAATTCCTTAAACGCTTATATAATTGCGAGGAGTTCCTTATCATAGATCTTGTAGTTACATTCTTATGGTGTAAGCTTAGACAAGTAGAATGTAACTAGGTAGAGGAGACTGTTATTACCTATCTAGAAGAGGACGCCCGCGTTAACGTAGTCTAAGAAGTTAGTCTTAAGATAGAGTTATTATCCTGGTATAAAGTAAGCTAGGATAGGTGCTTTAGTAAATATATCTTTTAAGTCTTAAAACGCCTTTTCGCATTTAAGCGTCTAGATAAAACGTAGATATGTTTTTCTTCCTTTTATAGAAAAGCCCTTTGTTTGCATTATTGCTATAAGTAGTACTATAACACCTAAGAAGTTGTATATAAATTTCTAATAAAAGTTAGCGAAACCGAGGAAGGCTTATACATCCTTAATATAGGTGGGGGTTTGCTATCTGGTGATTATATATACTTTTTTAGGGTCCATACGGACACCTTTAGTAGTAATAATTAGTCTAAGGTATTTTACTTCTATAACTGAGAATTCGCACTTCTTTAAATTAATATAAAGTTCTGCGTCTCTAAGGCGCTGTAGGACCTTTCGAACGTGCTCGGTATACTTAAAAGGGTCATTGCTATAAATAAGTATATCGTCCAGGTACGCGGAGTAGAAGTCGTTAAGATAGTCCTATAAGGCATTATTAATATAGCTTTAGAAGCTGCCTGGGCCGTTACATACACCAAAAGGTATAATGGTGTATTTAAATTGGCCAAAGCGCAATATAAATGCGGTTTTTTATTTGTCACCTTCCTATATTCAGAGGTGGTTAAAGGCGGCAATAATATTAAGTTTAGTATAGATTTTGGCTTAGCTAAGCCATTTAAGGGTCTTGCGTATAAGCGGTATAGGGTATTAGTTCTTAATTGTAATAGCGTTAAGTCCTTTATAGTTAATATAGAATTAAATACCTCCTCCTGGCTTTTTAGTAAGGAGGATAAAAGCGGCTGCTAGGGATATGCTGGGATAAATAAACCCTTTGTTAAGGTACTTATTAATATACTTTTTAATAACTAGGAGTTTGTCTTTTAACATTAAATAGGGTCTTTTATAGGGTAGCGTTTTTCCTTGTTTAATATTAATGGCATAGTCGTTAGGTTAATATGGGGGCAGTATATCTGCGCTCTTTTATAAGTATACGTTAATAAAGTTATAGTATCTCTTAGGGAGGAGCTTACGGAGTTCCTTATTAGTAAGTCCTTTTTTAAGCTTTATAAATTTCTTAAAGTCTAAAGGTAAAAGTCCGTAGAGTTCTACAGGGGCATTATTTTCTGGGAGGTTGACTATATCTATCCTATTATTATAGAGGACGTGGTCCTGATCTTTATTAAGCTTATATAGTTATAATTAGGAGGCTGCGGCAACGGTCTAGCCTTTTCTATGTGCTATGCGGTAGAAGGCCGCGGCGCTTATATAGTGGCAGTTAGTTGTAGGTGGGGTAATAAGGGTTTCCTTAGGTTAATATCCTAGGGAGTAGACAGAGGCGGCTAGGCTATACCCTAGGCAAGTCTCTCTGTAGTATTTAGAGTTAAAGGTTACTTCTCTCTTTTGCCAGTTAATGGCGGGGTTATATTATTTAAGCTAGTTTATTCCAAGGATAATAGAGTAGTTTATAAGTGGTATAATATAGGCCTAGAGCTCCTCCTAGTATCCGTTTATATTTAGGTAGAGTTGTGCCATATAGGTAATCTTTTGTGTAGTATAACTACCGTTAGCGAGTTATAGGGCGCGGGCTTTAGCAAGGGGTAAGGTAGGTAGGTTATAAGTATATATAAATTAGGTATTTACAAATTTATTAGTAGCTCCGCAGTTAATTATAAAATGGGTTTTATATTATTTCTTAGCAGTAGTTCCCTCTATAGGTAAGACTATTTACTTCTATCCTTCTATTCTTACTAAGCTATCTATTAAGTAAGCCAATATATAGATCCCTCTATTATTGGAGTGTCCTAACCTATAACTTAGGGCTAGGACTTTGCATTTTCCACTTCCGCGTCTAATTTTACTACCGTTACTACATCTTCGTCTTATGCGGTAGCGGCGTGTAGCGACGTATTTAATGTCTAGGGTATAGGGTTAGGTATTTAACGGCGGCTACTAAACCTAGCTATTAGGCAGTTTGGGCTATAGCTATAACAGCCTTCTTAACGGCATCTATAGCAACGCCTTAGCTTCTGGAGTAGCTCGCGCTCTCCATCTAGTAGCTTCTTTAGGAAGGCTAGTATAAAGAGGTCGATATTAGGACCAGTGGTGTTGCTTAAAATAGTAGGTGTTGGTGGTTTAGTAAGTCTGGAGGGCTTCTATAGGGAGGTCTTTAGGCGGGGGTTTACAGTAATAATCTGGTTTAGCCGTTATTTAATCTTCTATAGAGCTACTATTATATTGTAAACGTTGGTTATAGTTGTGGCTGGCGGCTGCGTAACTAAGGCAATAAATGACTTTTTTAAGGAGATCTTCTTGGTCTTTAGCGTTATCTTAGGCAAGAACTTTGGTATATTCCTAAAATTTAACATAGAACTCATTAAATAATTCAGTAGGACTTATCTTTAGGGCGTGTAGTTTAGCTTGACTAGTGGCCACTAGGTTATAGTCGCGGTATATTTAGTTAAGGTTATTAAGGACTTCCTAGTAGAACTGTTACTTTTGGGAACTGCTAGTCTCTTATTAAGTAAAAAGCCTATTAAATAGGATGCCCTTTATTTGTCTAATGATATAGCCAATCTTAGTATCTTCTATAGGGAAAAGGCAGGCGCTCTAGGTTAGTTTTTTATAGGTTTATATCTTCTAGTGGCTATATTCCTTGCGGTTACCCTTAAAGATTAGGGGATTAGGGTAGCGTATATTAGACCCTATAGTGGTAGTTTAGGTTTAATTGTTATGGCTTTTATTATCGCCGCTGCTATAGTAGGGGTTCCTGTTAGGTAAAGCTGCTTAGCGCTAACCTTCCGTTAAGTGTTAAGTAGGTAAGGTTGCCAGGGGCGTAGAGGCTTAAGTGGCGTTATATGCAGTAGAGAGGTATCTAGTATTATTACAAATATACTTATTAAGCTAAGATTATAGGTATTTAATTATACCCTCTCTTTTGGTAACTGTAGCAATAAGTGTAATCTCGGCCTTCTTTAATCATTGGACGTCGTGTTTAGACGTGTGGAGGTTATCTTTAATCTCTTAGCTGTGACGGTGCTAGAGCGCGTTACCTGCCAAGTTCTGCCATGCTGCTGCCATATTCTGCCAACCTACGATTGGCTCGCTTACCGCTAGCGCCTTGGCGGCTGCCCCTTCATATATGTTTACTATGGTCCTTGCGACCCCCTTCTTTTCTTCTCCTTAGCTTAGTATCTTCATTAGATAGCAATCCACAAGCTTCGGTTCAGGGGCATTTATGCGAGCCGTCACATTAGCATATGTTATTAGCGAGCGCCTTACAAGCTTATAGGTCTTGGATGATATTATAATCTTAGGCAGCACGCATCTTAGCTTATATAAGCTTTAGATAGTAGTTCTATAGAAGGCGGTAGTATTTATTAGGTTCTTATACTACCATTTTTATAAATATCTTAGCGTCTCATATCTCGATCTTAATAGGTAGTAGCCCTTCGGCTTATTTATCCGTGGTTATATAGTTAATAAAGAATAAAACATTGTTAATATCCCCCTTGTGGTTATTATAGTCTTTTAAGCCACTAGGCTTCCCTTTAGGGGTTAAGGCTAAGGCTAATAAATTAAATCCTCCTGGAACTGATTAGTGTTGTAGTTTTAATATAGGTATTAGGTTATTCTTTAAGTTTAATATAGTGGCTAGTAAGGAATTTCGTCTTACTATTATTAATTCTTTAGGAGTACGAAGTAAGGTAACTTATAGACACGCTACTTCTAGCAGCATCTACGGTATCGTGGAGATGTAGAATTGGTCGTAGGCTAAGCGTTGGTAAAGAAAAAGGCGTAACGTAATGTTACGGAACGTGGGCAATGGCTATAAAGCGTATGTATTCGGGGAGTCTATAAGACGTTGCGCGATCGATCGTAAGGGTCGAGGGCGTAAGGAGGTGATATACCCTCGCGTAGCTAACATAAGCTGTACGCGAGGTGTACGCGAGAGCACGGGGTTCTCCTATGGAGGCCCCTACGGTCGGGTTCCGTGACACAGGAAGATAGATTACGGGGTTTTCTTATATAGAGTTTTCTCCCTATATATATATATATAAGGAGTAGTCCGCGTAGGCCTAATAGGGATCTAAATCGGACATTAAGTAATGAATTATTATTATTATTGAATTAATACGGTAAGTATAGCCTTTATTTAGCGTCTATAGGTATATTAAAAGACTTAAACAATTCTTAATTTAAATTTTTTTTTTTATATATATCCGTTGTATTATACTATGTACAATACTGCACATGCAGCCTCTAGGCTATAGCGCTATAGTTTTATATATATAAATCCTTTCTAGGCAGCTTAATATGTACTAGTAGCTAAGTGGATACTCTAGCCCGTTTTTAAAGTGCTAGGGGAGCCCCAGCGCTATTAGTGTTTTTTATTCTAGTATTTTGCTTACTATAGTTTAGTTTATACTAAGAAAATCGCACTAAGGAAATCCTAGCTCTTTTATCTATTTCTACTATATTCTGCTGTTTCCAGAGTAAAAAAAGCGCTCTAAAAGATAGATTTTTATTTTCTATAGTTTTGCATATAAGAATAAGAGGAACAATATAGCTTATTAGCTTGGAAGTAGCTACCAATTACCCCTATATAACTGTTTATTTTGTACCCTATCTCTCTTCCTTGCTAAAGAAAAGGGTAGGGAATTAGTAATTAGTAGGTACTCTTCCTAAAAGTAACTTACTAATGGTATTTTATAAGGGTAAACCTTGTTACGTAAACCTACTCCTATAGGAAATTTTTTACAAGGTTATCTGTATAGGGTATAAATACTAATTCGCCTATACACCTTATATTTTACGTGCTAAGGGAATACGGGCTGGCCCCTTTTCCCCTACTATAGCTACCCTAGCGCATCTGCGGTATACCTAGTATAGTAGTTATTTATAACGCGTTGGCCTAATAGCCTATAGTACGTCTATAGTATTGGTGGTAGGTCTATAGTAATAGTAGTAGGTCTGTGGTAATGGTGGTAGGTTTACGGTAACAGTAGTACTGCGGTAGCGGCGGTACGTCTACGGTAATAGTAGTAGGTTTGCGGTAATAGTGGTAGTAGTTATTGTCTATATCTACAGCTTGTCTGCGGTGCGCCTATAGTGCGACCGTGCGCCTATTATAGTAGAGGTCGTCTACAGCGCGACGGCTGTAGACTGGTCATAGTGGAGGTCATCTGCTCTGTGGTAGACTGGTTATAGTAGAGGTCGTCTGCTCTATAGTAGACTGGTTATAGTAGAGGTTGTCTACTCTGTGGTAGACTAGTTATAGTAGAGGTCATCTACTCTGTGGTAGACTGGTTATAGTGGAGGTCGTCTACTCTATGGCAAACTAGTTATAGTAGAGGTCGTCTGCTCTATGGCAGACTGGTTATAGTGGAATCGTTAGTTGTGGTAGCGACGCGTAGTAGTGACGCGTCCTTAGGGGGTATATAACTAGCGGCGCCCCTGCGACGACGGCGGAGGAGTAAAGGGAGGCGACGGCACAATTCTTAATTATAGGTATAGTTAGAGGATTAGTATATACTTTAATAAGAAATAACGTATTTTATAAGCAAGTCAAACACCTAAGCAAGTCAAACACTAGGTTAAAAAATGACGGAAAAGGAAGTAAAAGAGATATATTATATAGAGTAGTAGTCTCATTATTAAGGAAGGGCAGAATATTATAATAATAATAATAATTTATTGCTTAACGTCCGATTCGGATCTTTATTAGGCCTACGCGGACTACTCCTTATTTATATATAGGGAGAAAACTTAACTTAAGAAAGACTTAACTTAAGAAAACCCCGTAATCCATCTTCCCGCCTTTTAGGACTTGCCTACTTAGCGCCTATAAGTTACTAGTGGTGCTCTACTACCTTACTTTTTAACCTCCTTAGAAACTACTACTGCCGTAACAAGCCTATAGACGCGCTAGTATCGCAAACTTTACTCTGCTACTATAAAGTTATTAGGGGACGCCTGCTACTCGCACCTTTGCCTTCTATTATTATTTCCTTTGCAACCCGGAACTAGTCTAGTACATTTTGGCTAATAAGCCACTGGGTAACCGCCTTAAGACCTTTTTATATTGAGAGTAGTGTATTATAGTTCTTTATGCTAGCTGCTAAGAGCATTGCTTTTTAGCTAGTGTATAAGGGGCATAACAGTATTACATGTTTTGGTGTCTGTCTTAGCCAGCCATATTTATATCTGGGCAGAATATTATATAGAGTGCTGCAATTAAAGCCTAGATCTATTATAAGGTCGCTAGTAAAGCTATATAGCTAGAGAGTTTAGAATGCAAATAACGGCGCTATAGCCTATATAATAATTTTATATATAATTCTCGTAAAAGGAGCTCTTGCTGCACCTGGCCCAAAAAGACCAAAACCAACCAAAAGAACCCTGAAAATCACCTAGAGAATCCCCCTAAGATATATATATCGCAGGGGAGGCACACGTTAAATAACAGTAGTTTGCACTTACGCGCGACCGCTAGAACCACGCCTAGCAATAGCCCTCCACAATAAAGACGGGCGAATACCACACTATAAAGCGGAAATACCTTTATTAAGAAGGCATCTAATAAAATACAAAGCCTATTAGACGTGTTTAGTATCTAGAATTATAGGGGAGTAACTGTTAGCTATAACGATCTAATATAGCTAGTAGAATGGCTCCGCTAGTCTAGTAAACCTTAGGCGCCCCTTTAGCAAACCCTTAATTAAATCCTTTAACGGCTAAGCAAAATTAAAAACAAATAAAAACCCCCTTTACCGGCGAACTATACCTAGGCCGCCGTAGCTACGCTTTTATAGTATAGGAAACCCACCCCCCTTAAGATAATAACCGGGTATATAATTATAATATAACTAAATATAGAAAAAGCAGAGGGGCTTAGGGGATAATTAGAAATAGAAGTCCTTATAAAGATTTATAAAAAGGTTTATAACGCTATTATAGTCTAATACCTTAGGAGCGGAGATATTAGAGTTACCCTAAAGGATTAATAGGCAAAGGAACAAGCTATAAGGGTAGGGGATAGGCTAGGAGAACGCATTGGTATAAAAGTACTTTATAAGGATTACTTAGTTGAAGTCCTAGCGGTTCCTATAAGCCTTAGGGTAGAAAAGGGACGCTAGGCGGACAATATAGCAATTATATAGGAGATAGTAAGATAAACGGAACGCCTTATACTAGGACTTAAGATTACCTAAATCTAATGGCTTTGTTAGGAAAATACAAACTAAGTATATAACAAGAACAACAAGAGGATATAAGGGTCGCTAGAGACTTGCTAGGAAGACACCAGACGAATATATAGCTCCCTTATTATTAGCATATATACACTAGGAATACAAAAACTCCTTATCTAAAAAGGAATAATTATAAATGGCCTTATATATAATATAAGGCTCTATAACCACAGACTACGCCTAGAACGATGCTATTGCTATATATAATAGGGACACACCTAATCCACATACGCAGCACAGGTGTGCTATGGCCACTATATAGGCCCCTATAATATAAGACACTGCTTAAATTAAGACCAAATAAAATGCGTAAACTGCCACCAAAGCACACATAAGGTATAGAAGAGAGAAGACTGCATTAAATATAGGAGACGGAAGGTAAGGGCTTAATAGCTACGGGAATAACTGCACGCTAGGTTATATAAATGGAAATAATAGGTAATAAGCTAGTGGGATATAGGTGCCTTTCTAGCGTTTCCTATCTTTAATACTAGGGGGCTAGGCCAGCTATCCCAAGCCTTAACGGGCTATAAGTGACGCCGCGCGACATTACCAGACTAAATAGGGATATAAGGGTTATAGGGGACATAAGGGAGAGGACGCCCTGTAAGTAGACCCTTATAGACAGCTATAGTAAGCTTAAGACTAGGACAATTAAGAATTAGACTTAACGTAGCAAATATAACATTTGTAGCTAACTTATAAAGGGTATATAGCTAACTAGTAAGAATAAGGGAAGAACTAGAGACAATAATAGATTTAAATATAGAAGCGTTAATAGGAACACAAGATACGGAAATGGAAAGCTCTATATAAAATAAGTAGGGACTAAGGTGTAGATATAAGAGATAAAAGTTCTAAATATCCTAGAGAAAGTAGAAATAGAAAAAGCGAGGAATAAAGGAGAGATAAAGGACCCTTACTAGGGGTCCGCCACCTATCTATTATATAATATAACTGCGGTAATACAAACCACCATCTTGTAAGGCCCCTACTAGATAGTCTAGACCTAGAAAAATACTATATCCTTACTATATAAGAACCGTACTACAATACCTATATATAATTAATATACTGCCTCTAAGGATTCTAGCTCCTATACGAACTAAAAGTAGCTATATGCGTGTGCTTTATAATTAGTAAGGCTATTAGCCTATCCTTATAGTTATAGCAGGCAGTTAACCTAGATATTGTAGTTATAATAATCTAGATATATAGGGGACCGGTATAAATTATTAATGTATATAACCCTAGGGTTAAAGGGGTCCCGTAAACAGAGAATATTATATTAGTAATAAGCTTACTGGAAACTAAAGGTATAGAGTTTATTCTACTAGGAGATATAAACCTCTACTACCTATAGTAGGGGGGTATCTATATTGCTGCTAAATAATAGGTAGAGTGCTTACTAAGAGCTATAGATATCTAGGGCCTTAAGCTAGCTACCCCCCTAGGAGCAACTATATGGCAATAAGGTACCGCCAGAAGTACAATTAACCTTATATTTATAGACGAAGGCCTATACTAGAGACTTAAAAGGTGCAACCCTAAAGAAGAATAGGCACTTATTTTAGACTATATCCCTATCTAAATATAGCTAGATCTAGATATTAAAGCACAACCAAATAGTAAAAGATACGCAATAAGGAAGCTTAAGATAGACAATTTCCTTAATACAGTTAAATAACAATTTTAAGACCTAGAAGAAATCCACTTAATATTAAATAAGTAAGGCTTATTAGCCACCCCTAAGGAAATTAACTATAGACTAGAAAGGATCTAGGCAGTAATTAAAAATAGGCTAGAAGAGCACTACCTAGTCTTATAACTAGGCCCTTACGCGCGATATATATAGTCTATATAATGCGCAGTTCTTGTCGCCAGCTAATAACGAGTAAGAAGGAAATATATAAGTAGCTATAACCCTAAAGATAAGAGATAATATAAAGACATAAGAAACTAGTTAAAGAATACCCTAAAAAAAGAAGCAAGGAATAACTGGAGAGAGTTTATAAATAAGTATACTTTTAACCTAAGCCTCCCCCATAACAAAGGCCTTTGGGCTATAGCAAAATAGGTAAAAAAAAAAAGAGGTAGGGCGCCTAGTAGAAGACCCACACCTACTACCCCTATAAAGAGTAGGGGAATTACAGGCCACTAATAATAATAATAAGAAGGTAAAGATCCTTATAGAAAGGTTCTTCCTTTAACTAGCTCTAGCAGACCTTAGTAATATTATAGGTAAAATACCAGTAACTCGTCTATGGGTTAACAGCAATATAATAATAGAGGAAATAGCTAAAACTATTAGCTGCCTTTTAAATAATATAGTACTAGGACCAGATGGGATTCTAAATAAGGCCTTAAAGACCTATAGACTACTTATAGCACCTTGGCTTGCAGATATAGCTAGAGTATACTTTACCATAGGTTACTATCTACGACTTAGAAGATCTATAATAACGGTTATCCTATAAAAAGAAGGTAAAGTAGATTACTTAGTCCTAAAAAGCTACCGCCCTATTGCCTTAGAAAACACCCTTAGCAAGATCTTAGAAAGGGTAATAGTGGACTATATAGTAGATATGGCTAAGAAACACGCCCTACTACTATAAAGCTAAATAGGGGCAAGAAAGAACCGCTTAACACTATTAGCACTTACGCTACTTACTACCACTATTAAATCTGCATAGGCGATGCGAAGGGACTTTATAGTATTAATACTTAGCTTAGATATTAGTGGCGCCTATAATAATATACCCTATAAGCGTCTTCTATATATTTTTAGGGCAAAGGGCTTCCTAGAATAGATTATACAATTTATTTAAGGGTTCATAGGCCAGAAAGAAATATTACTAGTCTTTAGCGGATACTAGAGCTCCCCTATTGCAGTTATAATAGGAATACTATAAGGATTACCCCTTTCGCTTATACTCTTTCTCTTCTTTATAAGTAAGCTGCTCGACTTCTTTAAGAAAGGGGTAACCTAGGAGATAGGCTTTATTAATAATATAAACCTAATTATATACGGGCTAATAGCCGCAGAGAATTGCAGAATACTAGAGAAAGCCTATAACACCTATATAAAATAGGCAAGATGATATAGAGTCTAATTTTTACTAGAGAAATACTAGCTAATCTACTTTATAAGAAAACGTAACTAATCTATAGATCTTTAGCATATAATCTATATCTAAGGCTTTAGGGGTTAACCAGTTCAGGGCCTAGGGGTATTAGAAGTATAGGTAGATAGTAAGCTCTAGTAGAGCGTATATATGGTATAAGCGGCCTATAAGGGCTAAGTATAGTACATTGCATTATCTAGGATTATTAATTCTATATAGGGCCTATACTTCTAGAGGTTACGCCTATTATATATAGCAGTTGTCCAGCTAACCATAACATATAGATCTAGTATTTAGGCCATTAAAGAAACTAAAAAAGGCCCCCCTAAATTACTCCTTAAACCACTCTAAAAGGTCTAAATAGCCTACCTTTAGAGTATAACAGGTGGGTATAAGCGAACGGCTATAGCACTACTAGAGAAGAAAGCCAATATCCCCCCCCTATAACTATATATTAAAGCCGCTATAATATAAAGGGCGCAAAATAAATGTAACTCTAATATTATAAAGTATATTAAGACACGCCTAAATAAACTATAGAGGGACCTTAGGGTGCCCTATAGGAGAATAAACCAACAACCCCAAAGTAGGGAAGATATATTGGAGAAACAGGCGAAGAAAGTAAAAGAAGAATAGTGCTACTTTAGGGCCCAGGCCTATATAGAGAAGGAAGGGAGACATATAAGAGGCCTATAAAGATAATAGTAAGAGAGAGAAAGGAGCTAAAGTAGAGTATAAAGGAATGCTAGGAAACTATCTACTATAATACAATACTAGTTAGACTAACGCTAGAGAGGTATATAGGAGGTAAAGGTATAGAGGCTAACTTAGGCAAGAGGAACCTAAGCCATAGCATAGTTAATGCTATAGGGGGTAAACACTTAAGGGCTCTAAAAAGGCCTAATAAAGGCAGAAAATATAATAGCAATACTCTTAAAAACAGGACTAATAGGACTAAAAGATTAGCTCTACTAGGTAGGTGTTTTAGTAGGTAGCCTAAGATATAAATATAGCTAGCTAAGACAGACACTAAAATAATAATAATAATAATAATAATTTATTGCTTAACGTCCGATTCGGATCCCTATTGGGCCTACGCGGACTACTCCTTATTTACATATAGGGAGAAAACTCTATTTAAGAAAATGAGAAAACCCTATAATCTATCTCCCTACCTTTTAGGACTCGCCTATAAGGCGCCTATAAGTCACCTATAGTGCTCTACTACCTTACTTTTTGACCTTCTTGGGAACCACTGCTGCCGTAATAAGCCTACGGACGCGCTAGTATCGCAAACTTAACTCTACTACTATAGAGTTATTAGGGGGCGCCTAATACTTGCCCCCTTACCTTCTATTACTATTTTCTTTACAACCTGGAACTGGTCTAGTACACTTTAGTTAATAAGCCACTGGGTAACCGCCTTAAGACCTTTTTATATTAAGAGTAGTATATTATAGTTCTCTGTGCTAGCTACTGAGAGCATTGCTTCTTAGTTAGTGCGTAAGGGGCATAATAGTATTATATATTTTGGTGTCTGTCTTGGCTAACTATATTTATATCTTAGGCTACCTACTAGGACACCTACCTAGTAGAGCCAGTCTTTTAGTCCTATTATTCCTATTCTTAAGAGTGTTACTATTGTATTTTCTGCCTTTGTTAGGCCTTTTTAGAGCCCTTAAGTGTTTACCCCCTATAGCGTTAACTATACTATAGCTTAGGTTCCTCTTGCTTAAGATAGCCTTTATACCTTTAACTTCTATGCGCCTTTCCAGCGTTGGTCCAACCAGTATTATATTACAGTAGATAGTTTTCTAGTGTTCTTTTATGCTCTACTTTAGCTCCTTTTTCTCTCTTGCTATTATCTTTGCTAACCTCTTACGCGTCTCCCTTCCTCCTCTATATGGGCCTAGGCCTTAAAGCAGCACTATTTTTCTTCTACTTTCTTTACCTGTTTCTCTAATATATCTTCCCTACTTTGGGGTTATTAGTTTGTTCTCCTATAGGGGGCCCTAGGGTCCCTCTATAGTTTATTTAGGCGTGTCTTAATATACTTTATAACATTAGAGTTACGTTTATTTTACGCCCTTTGCATTACAGCGGCTTTAATATATAGTTATAGGGGGGGAATATTGGCTTCCTTCTTAAGCAGTGCTATAGCCGTTCGCTTATACCCTCCTATTATACTTTAGAGGCAGGCTGTTTAGACCTTTTAGAGTAGTTTAAGGAGTAATTTAGGGGGGCCTTTTTTAGTTTCTCTAATAGCCTAAATACTGGACCTATATATTATGGTTAGCCGGATAACTGCTATATATAGTAGGCGTGACCTCTAGAAGTATGGTCCCTATATAGAATTAACAATCCTGGATAATATAATATACTATGCTTAGCCCTTACGGGCCGCTTATGCTGTATATACGCTTTACTAGAGCTTACTATCTACCTATACTCCTAATACCCTTAGGCCCTAAACTGGTTAACCCCTAAAGCCTTAAATGTAAATTAAATACTAGAGATCTATAGATTAGTTGCGTTTTTTTATAAAATGGATTAGCTAGTATTTCTCTAGTAAAAATTGGACTCTATGTCATCTTGCCTATTCTATATAGGTGTTATAGGCTTTCTCTAGTGTTCTATAATTCTCTGCGGCTGTTGGCCTATATATAATTAGGTTTGTGTTATTAATAAAGCCTATCCCCTAAGTTGCTCCTTCCTTAAAGGAGTTAAGCAGGTTGCTTATAAAGAAAAGGAAGAGTATAGGTAAAAGGGGTACTCCTTATGGTATTCCTATTATAACTATAATAGGGGGGCTCTAGTATCCGCTAAAGACTAGTAATATTTCTTTCTGGCCTATAAACCCTTAAATAAATTATATAATATATTCTAGGAAGCCCTTTGCCCTAAAGATATATAGAAGGCGCTTATGGGGTATATTATTATAGGCACTACTAATATCTAAGCTAAGCATTAATACTATAAAGTCCCTTTATATCGCCCATATAGATTTAATGGTGGCAGCGAGTAGCGTAAGTGCTAATAGTGTTAAGCGGTTCTTTCTTGCCCCTATTTAACTTTATAGTAGTAGGGCCTGTTCCTTAGCCATATCTACTATATGCTTTGCTATTACCCTTTCTAAGATCTTACTAAGGGTGTTTTCTAAGGTAATAGGGCGGTAGCTTTTTAGGGTTAAGTAATCTGCTTTACCTTCTTTTTATAGGACAACTATTATTATGGATCTTCTAAGTCGTGGGTAGTAGCCTATAGTAAAGTATGCTCTGGCTATATCTGCAAGCTAGGGTACTATAAGTGGTCTATAGGTCTTTAAGGCCTTATTTAGAATTCTATCTAATTCTAGTACTATATTGTTTAAAAGGCGGCTAATAGTTCTGGCCATTTCCTCTATTATTATATCGCTGTCGACCCGTAGGCGAGTTACTAGTGTTTTACCTATATTATTACTAAGGTCTGCTGGAGCTGGTTAGGGGAAGAACCTTTCTATAAGAATCTTTACCTTCTTATTATTATTATTAGTGGCCTATGCTTCCCCTACTCTTCGTAGGGGTAGTAGGTATAGGTCTTCTGCTAGACGCCCTACCTTTTTCTTTACCTATTTCGCCATAGTCTAAAGGCCCTTATTATGGGGGAGGCTTGGGTTAGAAGTATACTTATTTATAAACCGTCTCTAGTTATTCCTTACTTCTTTTTTTAGGGTATTCTTTAACTGGTTTCTTATGTCTTTGTATTATCTCTTGTCTTTAGGGTTATGGCTGCTTATATATTTCCTTTTTGCTTATTATTGGCTGGCAATAAGAACTAAGTATTATGCGGACTATATATATCGCGTATAGGGGCCCGGTTTTAAGACTAGGTAGTGCTCTTTTAGCCTATTTTTAATTACTGCCTAGATCCTTTCTAGTCTTTAGTTAATTTTCTTAGGGGTGGCTAATAAGCCTCGCTTATTTAGTACTAGGTGGATTTCTTCTAGGTCTTAAAGTTATTATTTAACTATATTAAGGAAACTATCTATCTTAAGCTTCCTTATTACGTATCTTTTACTATTTAGTTGCGCCTTAATATCTAGATCTAGCTATATTTGGATAGGGATATAGTCTAGGGTAAGTGCCTATTCTTCTTTAGGGTTGCACCTTTTAAGTCTCTGGTATAGGCCTTTATCTATAAATATAAGGTTAATTATACTTCTGGCGGTGCCTTATTGCCATATAATTGCTCCTGGGGGGGTAGCTAGCTTAAGGCCCCAGATATCTATAGCTCTTAGTAGGCACTCTACCTATTATTTAGCAGCAATATAGATACCCCCCTACTATAGGTAGTAGAGGTTTATGTCTCCTAATAGGATAGACTCTGTGCCTTTAATTTCTAGTAAGCTTATTACCAATATAATATTCTCTATTTATGGGACCCCTTTAACTCTTAAGTTATATACATTAATAATTTATACTAGTCCCCTATATATCTGGATTGTTATAACTGCAATATCTAGGTTAACTGCCTGCTATAACTATAAGGATAGGCTGATAGCCTTACTAATTATAAAACATACGCGTATAGCTGCTTTTGGTTCGTATAGGAGCTGGAATCCTTAGGGGCAGTATATTAATTATATATAGGTATTGTAATACGGCTCTTATATAGTAAGGATATAGTGTTTCTCTAGGTCTAGACTGTCTAGTAAGGGCCTTATAAGGTGGTGGTTTGTATTACCGCAGCCATACTATATAATAGATAGGTGGCGGACCCCTAGCAAGGGTCCTTTATCTCTCCTTTATTTCTTGCTTTTTCTATTTTTACTTTCTCTAGGATATTTAGAACTTCTATCTCCTATATCTACACCCTAGTCGCTATTTATTTTATATAGAGCTTTCCATTTCCGTGTTTTATATTCCTACTAGCGCTTCTAAGTCTAAATCTGTTATTAACTCTAGTTCTTCCCCTAATCTTACTAGTCGGCTATATACCCTTTATAGGTCGGCTATAAATATTATATTTGCCGCGTTAAGTCTAATTCTTAATTATCCTGGTCTTAAGCTTGCTATAGCTATCCATAAGGGTCTTTCTATAGGGCGTCCTCTCCCTTATATCCCCTATAACCCTTAAGTCCCTGGTTAGTCTAGTAATATTATATAGCGTCGCTTCTAGCCCGTTAAGGCTTAGGATAGCTAGCCTAGCCCCCTAGTATTAAAGGTAGGAAACGCTAGGAAGGCACCTATATCCCCCTAGCTTATTGCCTATTATTTCTATTTATATAACCTAGTGTATAGTTGTTCCTATAGCTACTAAGCCCTTACCTTCCGTCTCCTATATTTAATGCAGTCTTCTCTCTCCTATGCCTTATATGTGCTTCGGTGGCAGTTTGCGCATTTTATTTGGTCTTAATTTAAGTAGTGTTTTATATTATAGGGGCCTGCACAGTAGCCGCAGCACACCTGTACTGAATATATGGTTTAGATGTGTCCCTATTATATATAGCAATAGCATCGTTCTAGGCGTAATCTATGGTTATAGAGCCTTATGTTGTATATAAGGCCATTTATAATTATTTCTTTTTAGATAAGGAGTTTTTACATTCCTAGCGTATGTATGCTAATAATAAGGGAGCTATGCGTTTAGCTAGCGTCTCCCTAGTAAGTCTCTGGCGACCCTTATATCCTCTTATTATTCTTATTATATGCTTAGTTTGCATTTTCCTATTAAAGCTATTAGATTTAGGTAATCTCGAGACTTAGTATAAGGCGTTCCGTTTGTTTTACTATCTTATATATAGTTGCTGTGTTGTCTGCCTAGCGTCCCCTTTTTACCCTAAGGCTTATAGGAACCGCTAGGACTTTAACTAGGTAATCTTTATAGAGCACTTTTATGCCAATATATTCTCCTAGCCTGTCCCCTGCCCTTACAGCTCACTCTTTTGCCTATTAGTCCTTTAGGGTGACTCTAATGTCTCCACTCCTAAAGTATTGGACTGCGACAGTATTATAGACCTCTTTATAGATCTTTATAAGAACTTCTGTTTCTAATTATCCCTTAAGCCCCTCTACTTTTTCTGTATTTGGTTATATTATAATTATATACCCAGTTGTTATCTTAAGGGGGGTAGGTTCCCTATGCTATAGAAGCGCAGCTATAACGGCCTAGGTGCAGTTTGCTAGTAAAAAGGGGTTTTGTTTATTTTTAATTTTATTTAGCCGTTAGAGGATTTAGTTAAGGGTTTACTAGAAAGGCGCCTAAGGCTTACTAAACTAGCGGAGCTATTCTGCTAGCTGTATTAGTTTGTTATAGCTAATGGTTACTCCCCTACAATTACGGATACTAGACGCGTCTAATAGGCTTTATATTTTGTTAGATGCCTTTTTAATAGAGGTATTTCCGCTTTATAGTATGGTATTCGCCTGTTCTTATTGTGGAGGGCTATTGCTAGGCATAGTTCTGGCGGTCGCGCGCAAGTGCGAACCACCGTTATTTAATATATGCCTTCCCTGCGATGCATACATCTTAGGGGGATTCTCTGGGTGTTTTTTAGGGTTCTTTTTGGTTGGTTTTGGTCTTTTTAGGCCAGGTGTAGCAAGAGCTCCTTATTAAGACTATAAATATCCAGACACTAAAATACGTAATACTGTTATGCCCCCTACGCACTAACTAAGAAGCAATGCTCTTAGTAGCTAGTATAAAGAACTATACTACACTGCTCTTAATATAAAAAGGCCTTAAAGCGGTTACCTAGTAGCTTATTAGCCAAAATGTACTAGACCAGTTCCAGGTTGTAAAGAAAATAGTAATAGAGGGTAAAGGGGCGAGTTATAGGCGCCCCCTAATAACTCTACAGTAGTAGAGTAAAGTTTGCGATACTAGCGCGTCTATAGGCTTGTTACGGCAGCAGTGGTTCCCAAGGAGGTTAAAAAGTAAGGTAGAAAAGTACCACCAATAACTTATAGGCGCTAAGTAGGCAAGTCCTAAAAGGCGGGGAGATGGATTACAGGGTTTTCTTAAATAGAGTTTTCTCCCTATATGTAAATAAGGAGTAGTCTATATGGGCCCAATAGGGATCCGAATTAGACGTTAAGTAATGAATAATATATATATAATTCTCGTATATATAAGAGACGTTAGAAATCTTCTATAATTAATTAAGATAATTATTTTATAGTGTTAGTGGTAATAATACTTTTAATAGGTAATTTTTAGTAATTTAGTATTTAACTCGCCTATAAAATACGTTATAATATAAGAAACCTTAGGCTAAATACGTTTATAACTAAATTAGAACGTGTTTAGAATATATTAAAAACTTACTTTAATTTAATCTTATAGCTATATTTAACTTTCTTCTAATATATAATCTTTAATATAAAAATACTATCTTCTAAATTAATTTTTTAACTTAATTTTATTATTACTAGAGAAATTTAGTAGTTAGTAATTATTAAATATATTATAACTAGTTACCTATAATAGTTAGTTCTATTTTAGAGCTAAGAGGTAAGTTATATAGTGGGATAAGCAATTTAGGCTCGGTTAACTACGTAATCTTATATTTTCAGCTAAGGCTGCCCCGTGCAGGGATTGTGCATTAGCGCTTATGGTAGACCTACCCTTTAGCGTGGTCCGACCGACTTGTAACCACCTCCAATTTATATACCCGCCATTACGTGCTTCTATCACCGACTGTCTTAATTTTTGTAACCAACTACCAGAACCATACCAAAACGTCATTTTGTCCCACCTGCGTACCACTCTGTTTCTTGACATCATATGTCTTACTACTTATTTCCATTACCTATTACCAACTAAGTGACGTTGTCTACTGTGGCAATTGCAGATCATCGACGTCAGTCTTTTCTCGTGTATATATAGAGACTCTAGAGCTACATTTACAATCAAGTCGCTCGTGCAATTCCCACACACTGCAAAGCTTACAGTTTTTCTCTTTCTCCACTTCTCGTCTCCTAGTAGTTCTAAGACGCGAGTCATTTTTGCTGCAATGAGTTCATCGCTTCCAGTTATCTGGAGATCGAACAGCGAGGAATATGAGAAAGCACGCATCGGGCGCGTCTTCAACCACCGCAGACCTGAGAGGTCCCCACTTGCTGTCGTCGCGCCTACCTGCACATCACATATCATAGATACAGTTCTTCTGGCAATTCAGCGGAAATGTCGCATCTCTGTTCGCTCTGGAGGGCATAGTTGGGCAGCGTGGAGTGTTCGAGATGATGCCATTCTCATCGATCTTGGAAATTTCCGCGAGATTTCCCTAGACGAAAAGACCGGCATTGTTAAAGTCTCTCCAAGTACGACTGGCCGGATGCTCAACAGCTTCCTAGCTGAAAAAGGCCGCATGTTTGCAGGTGGCCATTGCCCTGATGTCGGTCTAGGAGGGTTTCTCCTACAAGGTGGCATGGGGTGGAATTGCAAGGCGAGTCTTAATATGAAATATTTCACAGCATTCTTCTCATTTAGAATAGAATTGGGGTTGGGCGTGCCAGAGTATTGCTGCGATGTTGTTACCGCAGTTGGTTCGTTCATACACTGCAGTGCAGATCAAAATAGTGAGCTTTTCTGGGCCGCTCGTGGCGCTGGTCCTGGTAATTTTTCCTTCCCTTTGGCCGCATGCCATGCTTATATGCACAGGCTTCCCTGGAGTTGTCACGCGCTTCTACCTTCAGAGCCGTCCAAGCTTCTCTCACATGCGTTCCTCGGCGTATAGTTACCCAAAGAGCGATTATCGTAAGGCCATGGATTGGGTGCTTAGCGTAAGAGAGTGCATAGCCCTTCCTCTATACAGATCTAAATTCTAGCTCAGACTACTGCCGATTTTGACGGCGACACTGAAATCGTCGCGGTATCGAGCTACCCTCCAGGTCATGATGAGATTCACATCACAGTTCTTTTTGTTACCTTCAAGAATAGCGAGGAAGCGGCACTGGAGGCTCTCCAAAGAGCTGAGGACAGCCATCCCGCTGGAACTGTGGGTCACTGGTTTTGTAAATCAACAAGCCTTGAACAGGAATACAATGATCAAGCTAGAGTGAATCCAGAAGGACACCGTTACACCGCCGATAATGCTTATATTTGCAATGATGCTAACGTTTCAGAGATTTTGGAAGAGGCTTTTACTACACTGCCATCGCGAAAGGCATTTGCTCTCTGGTATTCTATGGCACCTGTCAGTAGGTGTCCGCTCGAAAATATGGCGCTGAGTATGCAAAGCGACCATTACTTCGCACTCTATACCATCTGGGAGCATAAAGAGGATGATGAGCAGTGCCAGAACTGGGTGAAGAATATTATGAGAGGTGTTGAGATCCACTCGGAGGGTGCGTATCTCGGAGATTCCGACTTTCAGGTTCGGAGAACGAGATTCTGGGGAGAGAAAGAAGGTATTAGGCTTCATGGCATACGCCGCAAGTGGGATCCTCTTGGTACAATTTGTGGATACTTGGATGCTGGAGACATATCTGGTGTAAATGGCTTAGAGAATGTCCATGAGTGGGTCGCGAAAGTCAAAATCTAAAAATGTCTCAAAATCATTACTTTGTTCTCAGTCTTCATGTAAAAGAAACTCAAGTGTACGGAGGTACAGCTCATAATGTTTGTAATAGCGCTAGTACTGTAGTTTTCTTCTGCAAATTTTTCAATAAGCCGGCTCCCACACAAAAAAAGTTACAACGTAAACCTATCTCTATAACCACGCCTTATATAGATTTATAATATATATTATTATTCATTGCTTAACGTCCAATTTAGATCCCTATTGGGCCCACGCGGACTACTCCTTATTTATATATAGGGAGAAAACTCCATTTAAGAAAACCCCGTAATCCATCTCCCCGCCTTTTAGGACTCGCCTACTTAACGCCTATAAGTTACCTATGGTGCTCTACTACCTTATTATAGACGCGCTAGTATTGCAAACTTTACTCTACTACTATAGAGTCATTAGGGGGCGCCTGTCACGGGACACCTCCGTGACACCTTATACACGTCCACCTGCTTCCACCCGTTTCCACCTGTTTCCACTAACGCAGCAAGAAAAGACCGACCGCGAGACGACAATCTAATGGCAATCTGCCGGCAATCTGCCGCATTCTACTATATTCTACCAAGTCTACCAAATCCTACCAAGTTCTGCCAGGACCGCTACTTAAATCCTATTCTGCTCCGTATACATATCAACTAAGCAACTAAACTAATAATATATACCCTTTCTTCCCGTTTTCTTACCTTCTCTTTTTATATAATATCTTAACCTTATTATATAGTTTATATATTATTATCCATTGCTTAACGTCTGATTCGGATCCCTATTGGGCCCACGCGGACTACTCCTTATATACATATAGGGAGAAAACTCTTTTAAGAAAACCCCGTAATCCATTTCCCTACCTTTTGGGACTCGCCTACAAGGCGCCTACAAGTCACCTATAGTGCTCTACTACCTTACTTTTTAACCTCTTTAGGAACCACTGCTGCCGTAACAAGCCTACAGACGCGCTAGTATCGCAAACTTTGCTCTACTACTATAGAGTTATTAGGGGGCGCCTATTACTCACCCCTTTGCCTTCTATTACTATTTCCTTTGCAACCCGAAACTGGTCTAGTATATTTTAGCTAATAAGCCACCGGGTAACCGCCTTAAGACCTTTTTATATTAAGAGTAGTGTGTTATAGTTCTCTATGCTAGCTACTAAGAGCATAGCTTCTTAGTTGGTGTGTAGGGGGCATAACAGTATTATATATTTTAGTGTCTGTCTTAGCCAGCTATATTTGTATCTTAGGCTACCTACTAGGACACCTACCTAGTAGAGCTAATCTTTTAGTCCTATTATCCCTATTCTTAAGAGTGTTATTATTATATTTTCTACCTTTGTTAGGCCTTCTTGGAGCTCTTAAGTGTTTACCCCCTATAGCGTTAACTATGCTATAGCTTAGGTTTCTCTTGCCTAAGTCTACCTCTGTACCTTTAACTCCTATATACCTCTCCAGCGTTGGTCTAACCAGTATTGTATTACGGAAGATGGTTTTCTAGCGTTCTTTTATACTCTACTTTAGCTCCTTTTTCTTTCTTACTATTGTTTTTGCTGGCCTTTTATATGTCTTCCTTTCTTCTCTATATAGGCCTGGGCCCTAATGCAGCACTATTTTTCTTCTACTTTCTTTACCTATTTCTCCAATATCTCTTCCCTGCTTTGGGGTTATTGGTTTATTCTTCTATAAGGCGCCCTAAAGTCCCTTTATAGTTTATTTAGGTATATTTTAATATACTTTATAACATTAGAGTTGCGTTTACTTTGCGCCCTTTATATTGCAGCGGCTTTAATATATAGTTATAGGGGGGGGATATTGGCTTCCTTCTTAAGTAGTGCTGTAGCCGTTCGCTTATATCCGCCTGTTATACTCTAGAGGTAGGCTGTTTGGAGCTTTTAGAGTGGTTTAAGGAGTAATTTAAGGGGGCCCTTCTTAGTTTCTCTAATGGCCCAAACACTAGATCTATATGTTATAGTTAGCCAAATAACTGCTGTATATAGTAGGCGTAACCTCTAGAAGTATAGACCCTATATAGAATTAATAATCCTGGATAATGTAATATACTATGCTTAGCCCTTATAGGCCGCTTATACTGTATATGCGCTTTACTAGAGCTTACTGTCTACCTATACTCCTAATACCCTTAGGCCCTGAACTGGTTGACCCCCAAAGCCTTAAATATAGATTATATGCTAAAGATCTACAAATTAGTTGCGTTTTCTTATAAAATAGATTAGCTGGTATTTCTCTAGTAAAAATTAGACTCTATATCATCTTGCCTATTCTATATAGGTGTTATAGGCTTTCTCTAGTGTTCTATAGTTCTCTGCGGCTATTGGCCCATATATAATTAGGTTTATGTTATTAACAAAGCCTATCCCCTAGGTCGCCCCTTCCTTAAAGGTATTAAGTAAGTTGCTTACAAAGAAAAGAAAGAGTATAGGCAAAAGAGGTAATTCTTATAGTATACCTATTATAACTGTAATAGGGGGGCTCTGGTATCCGCTAAAGACTAGTAATATCTCTTTCTAGCCTATAAACCCTTAAATAAATTATATAATCCATTCTAGGAAGCCCTTTGCCCTAAGGATATATAGGAGGCGCTTATAGGGTATATTATTATAGGCGCTACTAATGTCTAGGCTAAGTATTAATACTATAAAGTCCTTGCGCATAGCCTATGCAGTTTTAATAGTAGCAGCGAGTAGTGTAAGTGCTAATAGTGTTAAGCAATTCTTTCTTGCCCCTATTTAGCTTTGTGGTAGTAGGGCGTATTCCTCTGCTATATCTACTATATAGTCCGCTATAACCTTTTCTAAGATCTTGCTTAGGGTGTTTTTTAAGGTAATAGGGCGGTAGCTTCCTGGGATTAAGTAGTCTACTTTACCTTCTTTTTATAAGATAACCGTCGTTATAGATCTTCTAAGTTGTGGGTAGTAGCCTATTACAAAGCATACTCTGGCTATATCTGTAAGCTAAGGTGCTATAAATGGACCATAGGTCTTTAAGGCTTTATTTAGGATCCTATCTAGTCCTAGTGCTATATTATTTAAGAGGCGACTAATAGTTTTAGCTATTTCTTTAGTTGTCATATCGCTGTTAACCCTTAGGCGAGTTACTGGTATTTCGCTAGTAATGTCACTAAGGTCTACTAGAGCTAGTTAGGGGGAAAATCTTTCTATAAGGATCTTTACCTTCTTATTATTGTTACTTATAGCCTATGGTTCGCCTGCTCTTTATAGGGGTAGTAGGTATAGGTCTTTTACTAGGCGTCTCGCCTTTTTCTTTACCTATCTTACTATGGTCCAAAGGCCCTTATTATAGGGGATGCTTAGGTTAGTAGTGTGTTTATTTATAAACCGTCTCTAGTTATTTCTTGCTTCTTTTTTTAGGGTATTCTTTAGCTAGTTTTTTGTGTCTTTATATCGTCTCTTGTCTTTAGGGTTATAGCTACTTATATATTTCCTTCTTGCTTATTATTGGCTAGCTATAAGAACTGCGCATTATACGGACCATGTATATTACGCGTAGGGGCCTGGTTTTAAGACCGGGTAATACTCTTCTAGCCTATTTTTAATTACTGCCTGGATCCTTTCTAGTCTTTGGTTAATTTCCTTAGGGGTGGCTAATAAGCCTTGCTTATTTAGTATTAGGTGGATTTCTTCTAGGTCTTAAAGTTATTGTTTAGCTATATTAAGGAAACTGTCTGTCTTAAGCTTCCTTATTATATATCTTTTACTATTTGGTTGCGCCTTGATATCCAAATCTAGCTATATCTAGATGGGGATATAGTCTAAGGTAAGTACCCATTCTTCTTTAGGGATGCACCTTTTAAGTCTCTAGTATAGGCCATTGTCTATAAATGTAAGGTTAATTGTACTTCTGGCGGTGCCTTATTACCACGTAATTGCTCCTGGGGGAGTGGCTAACTTAAGGCCCCAGATGCCTATAGCTCTTAGTAGGCACTCTACCTATTGTTTAGCAGCGACATAGATACCCCCCTACTGCGGGTAGTAGAGGTTTATATCTCCTAATAGAATAGACTCTGTGCCTTTAGTTTCCAGTAAGCTTATTACCAATATAATATTCTCTATTTGTGGGACCCCTTTGACCCTAGGGTTATACATATTAATAATTTATACTGGTCCCCTATATGTCTAGATTGTTATAACTGCAATATCTGGGTTAACTACTTGCTATAACTATAAGGATAGGCTAACAGCCTTGCTGATTATAAAGCACACATATATAGCTGCTTTTGGTTCGTATAGGAGCTGGAATCCTTGGGGGCAGTATGTTAATTATATATAGGTATTGTAATACGGCTCTTATATAGTAAGGATATAGTGTTTCTCTGTGTCTAGACTGTCTAGTAGGGGCCTTATAAGGCGGTAGTTTATATTGCCGCAGTTGTACTATATAATGGATAGGTGGCGGACCCCCGGCGAGGGAGAGTTAATAATATTAAGTATAATAAACGGAAACGCAAATATATATACCTTATAAAATAGAAAGGCTTTATTAAGCCCTTGTAGGAACCTGTTAACTCTATAGGACTTATATAAGCTATAGAAGACTTTTATAAACTCTACCTAGAACTACTATAGCCCCATCTTATAGAAGCTCGAGTTTAAAGGGGGGGTACTATTATAGGACACCTCCGTAATACCTTATACATGTCTATCTACTTCTACCTATTTCCACCTATTTCTACTAACGCAGCAAGAAGAGACTAACTGTAAGACGACAATTTAATGGCAGTCTACTAGTAATCTATAGCAATCTAATAGCAATCTACCGCATTCTGCTATATTTTACTAAGTCTACTAAATCCTGCCAAGTTCTGCTAGGACTACTACTTAAATCTTATTTTACTCTATATACGTATTAACTAAGCAACTAAATTAATAATATATACCCTTTCTTCCTATTTCCTTACCTTCTCTTTTTACGCAACGTCTCAACCTTATTACACAGTTTATATATATAGCTTAATAATATCTACTTCGCTATATATTATCACCACTTATACTTACCCTATAATAGCGCCTATTACTTACCCCTTTACCTTCTATTACTATTTCCCTTATAACCTAAAACTGGTCTTTTTTTTTAATCTATTGTATTATACTACGTATAATACTACATATGCAGCCTTTAGGCCATAGCGCTATAGTTTTATATATATAAATCCTTTCTAGGCAGCTTAATATATACTAGTAGCTATATCCTAGTAGTTTATAGTTCCTTAGTAAAACACTAAATTACTATAACTACTAGGGAATAAAAAATCGGTAGAAAAAACTATAAGAAATCCTAATACCTATTACTATCCTTTTGCAATTTATTCCTATTCTTTTGCTCTCTATTATCCTTTTAAAAGTATAATAGTACTAAAGCGTGTTACCTACTACATTGCCGTTTCTAGGGCAATTTGCCATATTTCTAGGCAATCTGTTAGCACTACTTATAGAGCTAACCAATTAGGATTTTCTATACCTGGTATAAAAAATCGCTACTAGCTCGCTTACCACTAGCGCCTTAGGGACCCCTTATATCTTATTAGCCTTTAATAAGCTTCTTCTCCTTCTTCTCCCTAGCTTAGTATTCTTATATAGTAGCAATCTATAAGCTTTAGTTTAGAAGCATCTATATAAGCCCATTATAAAGAGCCTAGTAGGAGTTACCTCCTTCTAGAGTCCTATTTGTTTTATCTATTCTCCTATAAAGTTTTCTATACTAGTACTACGTACTATATACTATATACTAGTTTAGCTGCTTTAAGAGTCTTATAGTCTTTACTATTAGCAAAGTGTTTCTCCTTACAATTAATGTATAGAGGGGTAGTATGCTTGCAAGGCTTACCTATTACCATACAGGTAGGACAGCAGTGGTCTTTAAATAAATATATAGCCGCATAGAATCTATAGGCCCTATTAGAGCACCTATCTCCTATATAGCCAAATTTTTAGCAGCTGGTATACTGCGTAGTAGGAGAGACTTTAAGGTATTTTACTACCTTAGTAGTTGTACCTGCAATTAAAATCTCTTTTTACTTAAGGATTTCTTGTCTTTTTTCCTCGTTCTCTATAGTAAAAAACTATAGAGCCCGTAAAGCCCTACTGCACACGTCTATATTGCTATAGGTGGAAACATTATCTAAAATCCGTTCCTCTTAATGGCCAAGTGTAGAGGCAATAGTAGAGAGCCGTTATAGTGCGTGCAGCGCTGTTGTTTGACTTTATAGTAATAAGCCCGCGACGCGTATAAAGTATTGCCCTTACTAACACCAGGAGCCTTACTGCCTCCACTTAAAGCTCTCGCTCTACCATCTAGGGAGGCCCATTAAGGGAAACTAGGATATAAAAACTGCCCGATATACAACTACCTGGCTTGCAGCTAGGCCCGAAACTGGCCTTTTTATTTTATTTTATTTTTTTTATATCCGTTATATTATACTATATACAATACTACGCATGCAGCCTCTAGGCTATGGCGCTATAGTTCTATATACATAAATCCTTTCTAGGCAGCTTAATATGTACTAGTAGCTAAGTAGACACTCTAGTCCGTTTTTAAAGTGCTAGGGGAGCTCTAGCGCTATTAGTGTTTTTTATTCTAGTATTTTACTTACTATAGTCTAGTTTATACCAAGAAAATCGCACTAAGGAAATCCTGGCTCTTTTATCTATTTTTGCCGTATTCTACTGTTTCTAGAGTAGAAAAAGCACTCTAAAAGATAGATTTTTATTTTCTATAGTTTTATATATAAGAATAAGAGGAACAACATAGCTTACTAGCTTAGAAGTAGCTACTAATTACCCCTATATAACTATTTATTCTATACCCTATCTCTCTTCCTTACTAAAGAAAAGGGTAGGGAATTAGTAATTAGTAGGTACTCTCCCTAAAAGTAACCTACTAATAGTATTTTATAAGAGCGAACCTTGTTACGTAAACCTACTCCTATAGGAAATTTTTCACGAGGTTGTTTATATAGGGTATAAATACTAATTTACCTATATACCTTATATTTTATATACTAAGGGAATATAGGCCAGTCTCTTTCCCCCTACTATAGCTACCCTAGCGCATCTACGGTATGTCTAGTATAGTAGTTATCTATAACGCGTTAGCCTAATAGCCTACAGTACATCTGCAGTATTCGTAGTAGGTCTGTGGTAATGGTGGTAGGTCTACGGTAATAGTAGTAGGTTTACAGTAACGGTAGTACTGCGGCAGCGGCGGTACGTCTGCGGTAATGGTAGTAGGTTTGCGGTAATAGTGGTAGTAGTTATTGTCTACGTCTGCGGCTCGTCTGCGGTGTGCCTATAGTGCGACCGTGCGCCTATTGTGGTAGAGGTCGTCTGTAGCGCGATAGCTGTAGACTGGTTGTAGTGGAGGTCGTCTACCGTGTAGCAGACGGGTTGTAGTGGAGGTCGTCTGCTCTGTGGCAGACTAGTTATAGTGGAGGTCGTCTACTCTGTGGCAGACTAGTTATAGTGGAGGTCGTCTACTCTATGGCAGACTGGTTATAGTGGAGGTTGTCTGCTCTGTAGTAGACTGGTTATAGTGGAGGTCGTCTACTCTATAGCAGACTGATTATAGTGGAATCGTTGGTTGCGGTGGCGACGCGTAGTGGTGACGCGTCCTTAGGGGGTATATAACTAGCGGCGCCCCTGCGACGACGGTAGAGACGAAAGGGAGGCAACCCAAAACTGGCCTTATTTAGCTAGTTAACGTAGACGCGTCCTAGGCGTATAATAGGACACCCTTAGGCTTGTACTAGCTCTAAGATTGCAAAGGGAATATAATAAGGGCGTAGGGATCCTCTTTTTATAAGAACTTGTTGAGGTTAACGCGTTATAGATACTTTATACGAAACTTATTAAGGCCCTAAGGCCACTGTGAAGAACTTGTTAAGACCCTACCTAGAGAACTTATTAAGGCTCCTCTATAAGGGCCTATCTAGTATCCAATACACCTAGGTAACTTAGAAGAGGGTCTTAATAGGCATAGTACGCGTGACCTAGTTAATAGCAAAACAACAGTAACGCAATAACAATATAATGGCGACGCGACAGCGACCAGACGGCTTAACGAGGTAGAAATATAAGCAAAGCTCTAGGTAGTAAAAACATAGGCCAGCTTTAATAGCCCTATAGCGTTTAACCTATAGTCGACTTATAGTTAACTTATAGGCAACTCACAGGAGGGTTTTAATAGGCGTAGTGTATATAACCTAATGCGTATATATATAAGGCGACTTACAGGAGGGTCTTAATAGGCGTAGTGTATATAACCTAATGCATATATATAGGGAAGGCTATAAGGGAAACATAGGCCAGTTAGATAAGGACTTAATAGTTAAAAATATAGGCTAGCTTATAAAAGGGGGGGTATAAGCTTAGTAGAAGAGGGGGAAGTAGGTTATCTAGTATAGGACCTAGTATCTCTACGGCCCCTCTCCTATAAAATACAGTCGGCCTATTATAAGGAGACTCTTATAGGCAACGTAAAACAAGAACTAGTAGTAGTATAGGGTATTACGCCCCTATACTACTACTAGCCTCCTATAGGGCGTAGTATATAGCAGCTACTACTGGCTTTAAGGACCTTACCCCTTAGTTAGGCTCTAACCCTTAGTGCACTTAGTAAGTAGGTAGGATTATATCTTAGCTAAAGAGACTACTATATGGCTTAAGAGAATGGATATGCATATTAGTATATTAATAGACAGAACCGTTCGTCTCTAGGGCGGTATATTAGTAAAATATACTTAAAAAGCAAATAGGAGTTACTTAGGCGGGAGAGGTTTTGGCCCAGCTTTAACCGTAAAAGGTAGTAACGCCTAAAGGTGGGAATAAGCCACTAGAAAACTAGGGTAGAGGCCTAGATAAGCAGGCATGTCAAACTCTACTATATTATAGCTAATATATAACTACCTGCCCTTTCGTCCTCTGCCGTCGCCTCCCTTTTATCCTTTACTATTACCTCCTTTTTGTCCTTCTACTGTCGTCGCAGGGGCGCTACTAGTTATAAGGGGCTAGCATATTACCATTAGCACATTAAATATAAGGTGTATTAGTAAATTAGTATATATACCCTATACAGACAACCATAAAAAAATTAATAGGAGTAGGTTTATGTAATAAGGTTCGCCTTTATAAAATACCCATTTTCTAAAACATAAATCTAGGATTAGTAGGTTACTTTTAGGGAGAGTACCTACTAATTACTAATTCCCTACCTATTTCTTTAGTAAGAAGAAGGAATAGGGTATAAAATAAACAGTTATATAGGGGTAATTGGTAGCTACTTCCAAGCTAGTAAGCTATATTGGTTCTCTTATTCTTATATACAAATCTATATTAAAAATCTATCTTTTAGAGCGCTTTTTCTACTCTAAGAATAGTAAAATATAGTAAAAATAGATAAAAGAGCTAGAATTTCCTTAGTGCGAACTAGATATTAGAGAGCAAAATACCAAAACTAGAACTCCCCTAGTATTTTAAACCCGGGCCAGAGCGTCTATTTAGCTACTAGTATATATTAAGCTGCCTAGAAAGGATTTATATATATAAAACTATAGCGCTATAGCCTAAAGGCTGCATGCACAGTATTATATATAGTATAATATAACGGACATAAAATAAAATAAAATAAACTATAGAGCTAAATCTGGTTTATAGATTGTATCTTTTTATACTAGATAAGATCCATCTAGGTAGTCCTTATATCCCTATAGGATTAAAGGTCTCAATTTCTTCTTTTAGAAGCTTAGAGCCTCCCTCTCTTAGAAAAGGTAGGGTAAGAACCTTATAGACTATAATTTAAACTTAGGGTTCTAGTTTTTGTTCTCTTTAAAAGGTAAAACAGTTATAATATCCTTATATTTAACTAGAAAATCTACATTATACTCTTCTATAGTTATAAGGAGAATGTTTAATTTTCCTTTAGTTCTAGCTATAGACCCTAATACTAGCTTTTCTACTTGCAATTTTAATATAAATAGTTAATTAAATTTGTTTTATATAGAGAAGGTATCTAAAGACTGGTCCTTTTTATCTATAATTAAGACTAGCTTCCTTTCTTATAGCTACTTTTTCTTACTTCTAGTAGAAGTAGAACTCCTACTAAAAGGAGAAGGGGTAGAAGGTAGTAGTAATAAGAAGGGTTAGGAGGATAAAGAGGGGAGGTCCTTCTTTAGCCTCTCTATATAAGTTTTCTTAATAGGAGCTACCTCCTTATAAAGAGCTCTTACTTCTTCTATTAGTCCTTTTAGGACATCTTTTACCTTTTCTTCTTCTTCTTTTATAAAGGGGTTTTCTCCTATTAGGATACTTTCTATATAGTCTATTAACTGTCTAACTTGTTTTTATTTTTCCTTATCTTATAGCCTATTATATGCCTTAATTAGGGTTTCTAAAGCTTGGCTTAGACATTGTTCTAAAGAAAGGGAATAAGAGGGTATACTAACTCTTTATTACTTGTTTCTATAGGATGTTTTTTTAGACCTATTAGGCCTTAGCATTTTATATCTTATAGGGGGGTTTCCTAGTTTTTACTATCTTTATACCTTTTCTCCTTACTAATACTACTAAAAGATTTCTAGGGAGATTAGGCTAAAAGGTAGTAGAAAATCTAGCCTCTATATTTCATGGTTTTAGTATTTAGTTTTGGTATTTCTATCTATACCTTGCTTATAAGCTAGGACTACCCCTAAGAAGAATTTTCTATTGGGGGAAAGGGGGTAAAACAACAAATAAATCCACCTCTAGCTCACTAGGCAGTAGGAATTAAGTCTTAAAAGTTAGAAAATCAATTGTTTTTAATAGTAAGATGGGTATGCGTAAGTTTTAAAGTATGGCGCTACCTTTTAATAAGGTTGTATATAACTGGTCTAGTATATTTTAGCTAATAAGCTATTAGGTAACTAGCTTAAGACCTTTTTATATTAAGAGTAGTATATTATAGTTATAACGGAACCTTGTAGCAGGAACTACGGTGGGTTCTATCAATGGGCTGGGTATATAGGTACGACAAGTTAACAACGTAATAACAACTAGTGGAGTGGTTGCCCAACAGATTAACTCTAATTGTATTCTAAGATTCACTACAAGGAGAGAACTATCTACGGTAGGGACTAAGGTCCTTTAAATACACAACTATACTCCTAAGAAATCCTCTCTTGTACGTAAGGTGCGTATTATCTATATTAAACGTAACGTCCCTTCCGTTTAATACAGTCAATACGTTTAACACCACGTGACCTTAGTTACTATTCCTTATTATATAGTTCCACTAGATCCATCCTAGATTATGCTTATATTAACCAACTAGCTTCCGCCAACTCCTCTCTAAGTAGTTGTAACATTGTACTTAAAGCGTCCGTAACACTATCTCCCTCCTCTCTATTTTTGTCCTTAAAGATTCCTAACATCTCCAAGTCGTCCACTAGAGGTGTAATGTCCGTTTAATTAGTCTGGTTAATATCTATACTTATTATGCCTAAAGCTTCTTCTTCTCTTTTCTAGGTTGAGCGTCGCCTTCGTACAGTTTCCTCCATACTGTTGCTGGGTGAAGTGATGGCGATTCCTTGCTCCCATTGCGCTAAAAAGGGGTTGGTTTGTGTTGCGCTAGCAAGCCCTACGTCTTAACAACCCTCTTCTTACTCTAAGTGTACCAAAGCAAACGTTCAATCGTCTTGCGATGTTCGCTCTATCTCTAACGCTAAGTATACGCGTCCCATAACTCTTAACAGTCTTTAAGTTCCCTAAGTAACTTATTATAGGGTCTTGTGTTTAATCTGCCACTATAAAACTTAATAGTAAGCTGGCCTCCGCACTACTTAAGGTTTAATATGCCTTAAAAGAGTCTGCACGCGTCCTTAAAACTTAACGCTTAGCTTATGCTCGTCTTTAACGCCTTAAATGTATTTGTAAGAAGGTTTGTTCTAAGGAGTGGAAACTAGTTTAACAGGGTTTGTCTAAGCTAGGTAATAAAAGGATTAACTCTCCTCCTGCGAGGGAAATAACTCCAAGTAGCTCAGCAATTGCTCCTCTTAGGTCCCCCTTAGGCGATTTATTTTTTAGCAATTTCTCTCTGTTAATGTTACCTAACCTACTTTCTTTTAATACTCCCGTACCTTTCCTATAGCGTTCCTTAGGTTGCTTAGTAGTTCCTAGGTAGTCTTATTATAGCCTATCCACTTTACTTTATACTATATTTCGTCATCTACATCCTTATAACTAATAATCTTTAAAACTTGCTATTTATCTTCCTCTTATCCTCTGTACGTGTCTGCCTTATAGACTGGTGGCTTGATATTTCCATATACTAGTTCTAGCATTGCGACATACTATATAGGGTAGATTTTTATTTTGGCTAGTAAGTTTAACTTATATATAACCAATAAAATTCTTTGCTTAACTTTAAAAGGTCCTAGTCTAACGTGGTCCAACTTCTTACTTAGTTATTAACTCTTAAAGTTTTTATATAGTAGCCACACTTTATCCCCCTCCTTAAGATCTGGTCCCTCAGATCTCTTAGTATCGTAGTACCTTTTCATTTGTTCTTATACTAGTTTAGCTGTTTCTTTAAGGTCTGTATAAAGATTCATCAACGTCTCCATTCTTTGCTTGGCTGTGCTACTCGTCTTTTTTACTTATTATGGCGATAACGATATTCTTAGCTTATACCCGTAATTCGCCTTAAATAGTAATGTCCCCATTCCTTCTTATAGTGTTACATTATATGCAAACTGTATAACTGGTAATAACAATACCTAATTATTCTATGCGTGATTAATATAATGCCTTAGATACTGCTCTAGTGTCTAGTTTAGTTTTTCCATTTATTTGTCCGTCTACGGATAATACGCTATAGACGTTACTACGCAAACCCCTTATTCTGCCAGAAACACTTCCTAAAATACTATTACAAATCTTAGATCTTTATCCGATATAATCTTATCTAGTACTCTATATCTTGTAAATACTTCCTTTATATAGATTCTAGCGACATCTTCTACTAATATCTCTTTAGTGTATGCTATAAAGTATCCCTACTTTGTTAGCTTATCCACTATTACCAAGATCGCGTTATAATCTTATCCTATAATAGGATCTCTTAACTTTAGTAACTTAATAATAAAGTCCTATAATATAACCTCCCATGGTCTTCCTAGTGTCTTAATAGGTTGTAGCCCTCCGTACGGCTTATACCTCGTCGGTTTATTCCTTTAGCAATTTAGACATTTCTTTATAACTTATCTTGCTAGTCCCCAGATTCCTTAAATAATATACTCCTCTTAAAGTCTTAACACTAAGCCTATAGCTCCGTTATGTCCTTATATTATTCCCTTATGGAATTCCTTAACAAATTCTTCTATAATAGACTTAGGTATATACGTTGCTTCTCTATTTTTATATTGCTCTAAGTCTAGATCCTTTACCTATACTTCTTAGATCTTCTATATCCAATTACTCTCTAGTGATTTATAGATCTAACTTTCCTTAGTTACTGCAATCTTTAGATAATTATACCTAATTAATCCATCTTAATCCTTTCGCAACAAAGCTCCCAATAGCTTTTTATCACTTTATAGTTTAGCCTTCCTGCTTAAAGCATCTACTCGTGCATTGTCTATACCCTTAATATACTAAATTTCGAAATGGTATTCTATAAGCATTTCCGCCTATCTAACCTGTCTTTGGTTGAGTTTCTTCGTTGTTAGGAATCCTGTAAGGTTCTTATAGTCTGTCTTAACCACAAATGGTTTTTCTGTGCCTTATAAGAACGCTCTCTATTCCTTAAGTGCTATAACTATACCTAACAACTCCTTGTTATAGATGTCATAGTTTAACTCTAGTAGTGTCATCTTTCAACTATAGTATGCCACTGGGTGCCATCCATCTTGATATTTCTATAGGAAGCACACCCCTAGTGTAAAGTCTAATGCATCCATCTCTACAACCGTCTCTAGCCCTGGTTAATAGATCTTAAGAACTGGCTCCTAGGTAAACAACTCTTTAACTCTCTTAAACAGTTCTTATTATTTCTTCCCCTATACCCATAGTTCTTCTTTCTTCGTTAACCGCGTAAACGGCTTAATATCCTACAACTACTGCGCTATAAACCTTCTACAGTAATTGCAAAACCCTAGGAACAATCTCAACTGTGTTACATTCTCTGGTTTTTACCAATTCACTATAGCCTTAATCTTTTTTGGATCTATACTAAGTTAGCCTAGTTTAATAATAAATCTAACAAAATTAGTTTTCCTGGTAAAGAACTCGTATTTCTTAATCACTACTAGCATCTTTTCTTCTTATAGTCTCTTTAAGACCCACTTAACATGTTCTCTATATTCTTCCTCACTTTCTAAGTAGATAATAATGTCGTTAAGGTATACTATAACAAATTCATCTAGGTATTCTCCTAACACACTATTAATTTACTTCTGGAATGTTGCTAGTGCGTTTATAAGCCTAAATTGCATAACTAATAGCTTATATAGTCCTTCCTTTAACCTAAAGGCTGCCTTCCATTTGTCACCTTCCTTAATTCTAATCTAGTGGTACGCCCATCTTAGATCTATCTTTATAAAGATCTTTACGTTGCCTATCCTATCTTGGATTTCGCTAATTAAGGGTAAAGAATATCTATCCTTCCTAGTAATACTGTTTAACTGTCTGTAGTCTATACACATTTTAAGTTTTCCGTTTTTCTTTAGGATAAATAACACTGGATATCCTACTAATAACTATAACGGTCTAATATATCCCTTTCGTAAGTTCTCCTAGATAAACTTCTTAAGCGCCACTAACTCTGTTTTAGTAAGCTTATAGATTAGAAAGAACTTTAGACTTATTCCCTCTTCTAATTCTATCTTATGGTCCCAAGCTATATGCTCTAACAGCTTCTCACTTTCTAGTAACCATAACTTTTTTCTATACTTGTGGTATCTTTTTGGTATATAACTTAAGCCTCGCTTAGTCTCTTTATATATTGCTCCAACTTGGTACTATACCAACTTGGTTTACTGTTGCACTTTATATTATCATATATTCTTAATATCAACCTAACCTGTAACCTAATCGATCTTTAGATTGTACTCCTATAACTAAGGCATTCCTAGTATCGCCTCGTCCTATCCTAACAGTAGGATATTAAAAGATATTCTAACTGGTCTCCCTTTAATAGTTATCTAAATAGGTCCTGTTTTAAGATTAATAATACCTCCTCTATAGGCTATCTGGTCTCCTAAAATTGTTATAAGTAAATACAGGTGTTCCTTTTGTCTATATAGTAACCCTATCCTTTCCACTGCCTTTGGTGATATGTGGTTCCTTATTGCTCTACTATCTACCAACGCTTTAAACTGCTAATCTTGCCACTTAGCTCTTAAGTTTAGGTATTATCCTTAAATTCCTTTAAGGGTCTAAGGCTCTAACACTAGTTCCCTCTAGTTTTATACACCTCTCCTTTTCCTAACTATTGGCTGCTTAATCCTGCCTGTATTTAGTCTAACTTTGGCTAATACTTAGTTCGTTTCTTTTCTTCTATATACTATAAACAAGTGTTCTCTAGGCACTTCTACCACTATTATCTATCTAGGTATTCTTCTGTAAGGAATCTTCCTAGTTAAAGTATTAAGTTTCCTTAACCTTGTACTTCTACTAGATGCCAACTATGTATATACTTAGCGTTCCTAAACCGCTTTTCCTCTGGTACCTAATATATCCTTACTAGGTACTTCCGGTTCTTATCTTTAGGTGCTCTATATATATTACACGTATTATCCACACAAGCTATCCACGATAGTATATAATACGCTATATGTTTTAGGTTAACTCTTGGTTTATCTTTATCCTTAAGTTTAAACCTATACCTAGTTAACCTAACTACTAGTATCTCTGCTACGGGTACTAAGACTTGCTGCTTACTTCTCCAATCTTTAGATCCCTCTTCTAGGTTCCTTAACATTATAATTAATGCTCCTTTAATGTAACTTATACGTTTTTCCATAATGGGTTGGTCTTAGACAACTTTTTTATCTAGCTATATATAAAAGTCTTCCTATTTATTGTTGTATCATTGCCTATACCACTTTCCATACAACTGGTTTAGTGTGTATGGTCTATTTGTTAGAAAATACCTTATCATTGCTATATTATAACATCCTTTAGTATGTCTTTTTTTAAACCTAGTTGGAATATCTAGATCCTCTTTTTATTCTAGTTCATCTAACCACTTTACCCTAGGTGTCCCTACACTTAGCCTATTAATAATTCTTTATACAGGTGCTCTGTCTCTTATATAACCTAGCATAGCTAATCTCTTATCTAGCTTTTGCTCTTGCTATGTAATAATTCTTATCCTAAACTTATCTATAGTTTCTTATTTTCTATATCTTGCAGCTAGATCCTTGTAGTCGTCTTACTTTTTAATTCTAGTATTAACTTTTTAATCTTTAGGCTAAACACTACGTTTACCTAGAATTACTAACGTTCTTATTTATTCCCTAAACTCGTAGTTCTTAAACTTGCGTCCTATACTCATTTGTTTATTATTAAACTAAGTTACTGCCCTTTCCTATTAGTTTTTATCTGTTATGGGTTCTTGGGTGTATCTTATCTTACTTTAAAAATCTTAAGCTTCTCTTATCTCTTCTTAAGAATCTTAAGCCTGTGGCCTTTTGCCTTTACTAAGTGATAAGCTAGCACTAGTAGTCGTCTGCTTACTTAGTTTCTTCTAAACGTTACTCCTATTGTCTTATAAAGCAATAGAAATCGTATCCAATAGTATTACTATACCCGTTACTAAACCTTATTCGGTAATGGTCTTAGTCTCTACTTCTATTATATTATTAAGGTTTAAGTGCTCCTAGTTAGCCTTCTTTTCGTCCTCGTCGCTATTAATTAATAAGTACTCCAACTCTATTATTATTACTACTAATCTTTGTCCGTATATTACTATAACATCTTAATCTAGCTTATAGAGTTAATTTTATTCTTTATCTAACTCTCTAGTTCCTCAGAGTCCTTTTAACTTAGGCTCTTATAGCCAATAGCTTGCGCCGTACTTAGCATCTTTATAAATTCGGCATGCGTTGTTGTAATAATACGCAAAACTGTTAATTAAATACTCTTTTATTCCTTACAGTGCACCGTCGTCCCTCTGTATATACGCGCCGTCTGCTGGTCTGGTTCCCTTTACTATATAGTTACTCTAACCACCTCTATAGTCTCTAGCAAAATAACCCTATTTTCCACAATTTATGTAAGCTCTATCTTTAAACTATCTTTCTTACTATGGAGTCCGCCTAAACGTCTTCTACTGCTAAGATCCCTGGTTTAGCCTCTGCTCCTTAGTCCTTTAATTACTTAATCCTTAACCTCTAGGTTTCTATAGTTTCTTTTCCCATCTTTAGGTTTCTTTAGTACCGCTTAGGTCCATTAGCTCTGCGCCATTCTATAGTTTTTAACTCTATATCTATCGTTGCGTACTTTGCGCCTTATACAACTATAGAACTCTGTCTTACCCTCTTTTAGCTTGTTCCCTTTAGTAGATTCTATTATTAATTTTTATTAACTAATCTATTAACTCTCTTAGAGTATCCGCATCTTCTATTAAGATGATTACGTCCTGGACTTTAGCCTTAAGTCCCTATTTATACTGTGCTATAAGCGCCCTATCGTTCCACTCAACCTATGTGGCTAGTGTTTGAAACTATATTATATACTTAATTGTTAAAGTACGTTGTACTAAGTTCTAAAGCTTTTATTCCGCTGTGGTTATAGCCTCCAGGTCTCTAAATATCTATATTAGTCGCTCTACGAACCCGTTCTAACTGGTAAATATGTACCATATATCCTGGTTAGTAGTTGTTATGCCATTAGCCTATATTTCCGTAAGATACGGCTTAAACCACTTAAGTGCCCTCCCCGTTAGGAACAATCCTGTATAGGCTACTTAATCCAATAATATTACTAACTTCGCTCCTTTCTGTACTACCTTAAAGTGCATCTGTATAAGAAATCCTTTAAGCTTTAACTTTTCTCCTAAGAATTGTTTAATTAAAGGTAACTTAATCTTTGCTACTCTAATTCCATTAATGCGTTCTTTAAATATCCTATTATTATTTTATAAGTAATTAACTATTTCCTGTAACTAACCTCGTATAACCACTTAAGAATCCCTATTATCCATACTGGTATTACCTGGCCCTAAGGTTATAGCTCCCGTTAACGCCGTTGTAACTAGTACTACTCTTAGTGGTATATTGTTTGACTTTGTTCTAATACCATAACCTTAGTAGTGAATGTGTAACGGAACCTTATAGTAGGAACTACGGTAGGTTCTGTCAATAGGCTAGGTATATAGGTACAATAAGTCAACAACATAATAATAACTGGTGGAGTGGTTACCTAACAGATTAACTCCAATTATATTCTAAGATTCACTACAAGGAGAGAACTATCTACAGTAGGGACTAAGGTCCTTTAAATACACAACCATACTCCTAAGAAATCCTCTCTTATACGTAAGGTGCGTGTTGTCTGTATTAAATGTAACATCCCTTCTATTTAATATAGTTAATACGTTCAACACCACGTGACCTCGGTTACCATTCCTCGTTATATAGTTCCACTAGATCCATCCTAGATCGTGCTTGTATCAACTAACTAGCTTCCACCGACTCCTCTCTAAGTAGTCGTAACATCGTACTTAAAGCGTCCGTAACAATAGTTCTCTATACTAGCTACTAAGAGTATTACTTTTTAGTTGGTACATAAGGGGCATAATAGTATTATATATTTTAGTATCTATCTCAGCCAGCTATATTTATATCTTAGGTTACCTACTAGAATACCCACCCAGTAGAGCTAATCTTTTAGTCCTATTATTCCTATTCTTAAGAGTATTACTATTATATTCTTTTACCTTTATTAGGCCTTCTTAGAGCCCTTAAGTATTTACCTCCTATAGCATTAACCATACTATAGCTTAGGTTTCTCTTACTTAAGTTAGCCTCTATACCTTTAACTCCTATATACCTCTCCAGTATTAGTCTAACTAGTATTATATTACAGTAGATAGTTTCCTAGTACTCTTTTATACTCTACTTTAGCTCCTTTCTCTCTCTTACTATTATCTTTACTAGTCTCTTATGCATCTCCCTTCCTTTTCTATATAGGCCTAGGCCCTAGCTTAACTATTCTTCTTTTACTTTCTCTACCTATTTCTCTAATATATCTTCCCTACTTTAGGGTTGTTAGTTTTGTAACGGGACTAGCCCAGTTATAGTATAAATATCTCAGTAAAACACTCAATAGATAACTATCTACAACTATCTACAACTGTCTGCGACTGTCTACAACTATCTATAATTGTCCGCCACAATCTACTGTTTTTCACCAGCGCCGTAACACTAAAGTCCGTCAAAGACCACGCGTGTATATACGTATGTATCGACCACCAAGGCCCCTAACTATTTAATTATATAATTCTCTTATTATTCCTTTCTCTTCTTTACGCAATATCTTATTCTTTACAAGAGCTATATACCCTTAGATTTAGATAGAAATTATATAATTCCTTTAAATCTTCCCTAAAGCCTCTTCGCGCCCTTATAAGTTTACTCTTTTATAGGGCACCCTAGGGTCCCTCTATAGTTTATTTAGACGTGTCTTAATATACTTTATAATATTAGAGTTACGTATATATTTCCAATATTTAAAAAGTAAGGACAAGTGGATTAAGAAGATATTATTAATAGTAGTATAATCTTTGATTAACGTCTAATACAGATCCTATCTAGGCCCACGCAGACACTTGCCGTCGCAGGGGGGAAAACTTGTAAATTGACAGGAAGAAAACCCTGCTGTATAGGGGATGGAAAAACCCTATAAGCCACCTCAGTAGGATGAAAAACCCCTAATTTGCCATGTTCGTCTATAGCAGCGGCCCTGCGGGCCTACAGCTACGTCCTGTCCTCCTTAAATGTTTAAACTCTATGGGAACCACTGCTTCCTTCTCTAGCTTATCCAAAGCTAGGGTTCACTACGTCCTAGCTAGGCCTCGCTATGTGTGCTATATGCTTTATGTTTCATATCTTAACCATCCCCTGTGTGCTATCTCCTGTAGACCATTACCATATACGCCATGCCTCCCCCCCCCTAGAGCCATCGAAGGCGTAAGGGGGATTCATCCGTCTTAACTACCATAATACTAACAGCGGGATATATTGTGTTGTGTTTTGGGTATCTTTTGTGCCTAGGCCCCAGCTAGGCCCTTTCCAAGGGTCACCACTCCTTGAAAGGAGACAAGGAGAACCGTGGGTCGCAATCCAGGCTGCTAGGTATTTGGTAGTTGACGGCGAGTGACCGCATGCTCCGCGGGCGATCGCCCTGGGGGTTAGGAGGGGCCGTATATTTGCTCGTTCGTTCGCAGTCGCCGTTCGTCGATGTGAGGTCGTCGATGCTTTCAATTGGGGGTCGGGGGATGTTATCGAATACTACGCATCCATGTTGGATCGTATAGGTGCCCTAATAGAGCAGTGTAGAAGTAGCTGTTATCGTAAAGGGGTACTATCAGTGGTGGTTTTCGAGATCTCACCATCCCATATAAAAACTTTTCACCACCGCCCACAACGCTCGCAACCACCACCACGAAGTCGTATCACACGCTGTGCGACGTCTCTGCGTTGGCTCTAAGTCTGAACTTCGAAGACCCAGGTTCGTAGCCGTCACCACGTACAGGTGCAGAGTCCGTTTTCGACGGCCAGATATTATTAATATATATAGTAATAAATACATTAAGGAATTTATAAAGTGTATCATTAATATATTACTAAAACGTACTAGGACCTTTTTTACGCCAAATAGCATTACTAGGTATTTAAAAAGTCCCCATTATATCATCATTATTCATTGCTTAACGTCCAATTCGGATCCCTATTGGGCCCACGCAGACTACTCCTTATATACATATAGGGAGAAAACTCTTTTGAGAAAACCCCGTAATCCGTTTCCCTACCTTTTAGGACTCGCCTATAAGGCGCCTACGAGTTACCTATAGTACTCTACTACCTTACTTTTTAACCTCCTTAGGAACCACTGCTGCTGTAACAGGCCTGCGGACGCGCTAGTATCGCAAACTTTGCTCTACTACTATAGAGTTATTAGGGGGCGCCTATTGCTTACCCCTTTGCCTTCTATTACTATTTCCTTTACAACCCGAAACTGGTCTAGCACATTTTAGCTAATAAGCCACTAGGTAACCACCTTAAGACCTTTTTATATTAAGAGTAGTGTGTTATAGTTCTCTATGCCAGCTACTAAGAGCATAGCTTCTTGGTTGGTGCGTAGGGGGCATAATAGTATTATATATTTTAGTATCTGTTTTAGCCAGCTATATTCGCATCTTAGGCTGCCTACTAGGACACCTACCTAGTAGAGCCAATCTTTTAGTCCTATTATCCCTGTTCTTAAGAGTGTTGCTATTGTATTTTCTGCCTTTGTTAGGCCTTCTTGGAGCTCTTAAGTGTTTACCCCCTATAGCGTTAACCATGCTACGGCTTGGGTTTCTCTTACCTAAGTTAGCCTCTGTACCTTTAACTCCTATACGCCTCTCCAGTATTAGTCCAACTAGTATTGTATTACGGAAGATGGTTTCCTGGCGTTCTTTTATGCTCTACTTTAGCTCCTTTCTCTTTTTTACTATTGTCTTTGCTAGCCTTTTACGCGTCTCCCTTCCTCCTCTATATAGGCCTAGGCCCTAACGCAGCACTATTCTTCTTCTGCTTTCTTTACCTGTTTCTCCAGTATCTCTTCCCTGCTTTAGGGTTGTTGGTTTGTTCTCCTATAAGGCGCCCTAGGGTCCCTCTATAGTTTATTTAGGCGTGTCTTGATATACTTTATGACATTAGAGTTGCGTTCACTTTGCGCCCTTTATATTGCAGCGGCTTCAATATATAGTTATAGGGGGGGAATATTGGCTTCCTTCTCAAGCAGTGCTGTGGCCGTTCGCTTATACCCGCCTATTATGCTCCGGAGGCAGGCTGTTTGGACCTTTTGGAGTGGTTTAAGGAGTGATTTAGGGGGGCCCTTCTCGGTTTCTCCAATGGCCCAAACACTGGATCCATATGTCATAGTTAGCCGGACAACTGCTGTGTATAGTAGGCGTGACCTCTGGAAGTCCCCATTATATACAAAAAGCTATATACTTCTTATCTCCTTTACGTATATAGATTTTATTAAAGGCGGTAACTATATTAAGCTTTATAAAGCACTATACCTTTACTAAACAGTTAAACGTCTCTTAAATTAGGGGAATTGGATATTGGTTTTAAATTATAATTATATTTAGAGCTTAATAGTTAATATAGAATCTTAAGCCTCCTTCTAGCCTTTTAATAAATAGTATAGGTAAAGTAAATAGAGATTAACTAGGGCGAATAAATCCTTTTTCTAGATACTTATTAAGGTATTATTATATTATAAGTAGTTCTTCTTATAATATGCCATATAGTCGCCTCCCCTTTGCTCCTCCGTCCGTCGTCGCAAGGGCGCCGCCGGTTGTATACCCCCTAAAGACACGTCACCACGACGCTAGCCACCTCAACCAACGATTCCACCACAACCAGTCTGCCATAGAGTAGACGACCTCCTCCACTACAACCAGTCTGCCGTAGGGCAGACGACCTCCTCCTCTATAACTAGTCTGCCACAAGGCAGACGACCTCCTCAACCAGTCTGCCGCAAAGCAGACGACCTCCTCCTCAACCAGTCTACCGTAGGGCAGACGACCTCCTCAACTAGTCTGCCGCAAAGCAGACGACCTCCTCAACTAGTCTGCCGCAAAGCAGACGACCTCCTCAACTAGTCTGCCGCAAAGCAGACGACCTCCTCCTTAACCAGTCTGCCGCAAAGCAGACGACCTCCTCCTCAACCAGTCTGCCGCAAAGCAGACGACCTCCTCCTCAACCAGTCTGCCGCAAAGCAGACGACCTC
>Ga0307507_10001039_pt1 | contig 61930 bp, 27 predicted proteins | sample 7_EM_MG_FD_207223 | JGI IMG/M metagenome (GOLD analysis project Ga0307507, IMG submission 207223) | Populus trichocarpa ectomycorrhiza microbial communities from riparian zone in the Pacific Northwest, United States - 7_EM | ecosystem: Host-associated > Plants > Roots > Unclassified | place...
GACTTTATTATTAAGTTACTAAAGTTAAGAGATCCTATTATAGGACAAGATTATAACGTAATTTTAGTAATAGTGGATAAGCTAATAAAGTAGGGATACTTTATAGCATGCACTAAAGAGATATTAGTAGAAGATATCGCTAGAATCTATATAAAGGAAGTATTCGCAAGATATAGAGTACTAGATAAGATTATATTAGACAGAGATCTAAGATTTATAGTAGTATTTTAGGAAGTGTTTCTAGTAGAATAAGGGGTTCGCGCAGTAATATCTATAGCATATTATCCGCAGATGGATGGATAAACGGAAAGACTAAACTAGACACTAGAACAGTATTTAAGGCATTATATTAATTATATATAGAACAATTAGGTATTATTGTTACCAGTTATATAGTTTGCATATAATGCAACACCATAAGAAGGAATGGGGATATTACTATTTAAGGTAAATTACGGATATAAACCAAGAACATTGTTATCGCCATATTAAGTAAAAAAGACAAGTAGCATAGCTAAATAAAGAATGGAGACGTTAATAAATCTTTATATAAACCTTACAGAAATAGCCAAGCTAGTACAGTAAAGGATAAAAAAGTACTACAATGCTAAAAGATCTGAGGGACCAGATCTTAAGGAGAGAGATAAAGTATAGCTACTATATAAAAATTTTAAGAGTTGATAACTAAGTAAGAAGTTAGACTATGTTAAACTAGGACCTTTTAAAATTAAGTAAAGGATTTTATTAGTTATGTATAAGTTAAACCTACTAGCCAAAATGAAGATCTACCCTATATAATATATTGCGATGCTAGAACTAGTACATAGAGATATTAAGCTACCAGTCTATAAGGTAGATATATATAGAGGGCAAGAAGAAGACAAATGGTAAGTTTTAAAGATTATTAGTTATAAGGATGTAGATGACAAAACATAGTATAAAATAAAGTAGATAGGCTATAATAAGACTACCTAGAAACCACTAAGCAACCTAAAAAACGCTATGGGAAAGGTATGGGAGTATTAAAAGAAAGTAGGTTAGGTAATATTAACAAAAAAGGATTGCTAAAAAATAAGTCGCCTAAGGAGGATTTAAGAGGAGCAATTACTAAGCTACTTAGAGTTATTTCCCTTGCAGAAGGAGAGCTAGTTCTTTTATTACCTAACTTATTAAGACCCTATTAAACTAGTTTTTACTCCTTAGAACAAACTTTCTTATAACCCTTTTTAAAACGGGTTAACCGAGCGAACGTAACCTACTAAGACTTAAAGGAGTGATGTTGAGCCTTAAGGGCCTAAGCGGTCTCTTTAGCAGAACGGTGAAGTTTGGCGTATATAGTGGCTAACTTAGACTTAAGCTTTGCAGTAGCAGATTAAATATAAGACCCTATAATAAGTTACTTAGGGAACTTAAAGACTATTAAGAGTTATAGGACGCGTATACTTAGCGTTAAAAACAAAGCAAATATCGCAGGATAATTAAATATTTGCTTTAGTGCACTCCGAGCAAGATAAGGGTTATTAAGATAAGGGACTTATTATTATAATATATACTAACCCCGCTTTTGCATAATAAGAATACGGAGACAACATTATCTCACTAAGTAATAGTATGGCAGCCATAGTATAAGCACGGCATTGCGCTTATAAAGAAGAAGAGGCTTTAGGTATAATAAGTAAGGATATTAACTAGACTAATTAAACGGACATTACACCTCTAGTAGACGACTTGGAGATATTAGGAATCTTTAAGGACAAAGATAAAAAGGAGGGAGATAGTGTTATAGACGCTTTAAGTACAATATTATAACTACTTAGGGAAGAGTTGTAGGAAGCTAGTTAGTTAATATAGGTATAGTTTAAGATAGATCTAGTAGAACTATATAATAAGGAATAGTAAGCGAGTTATATAATATTATACATAGTGTATAGAGTATACGCAGTATACGTCTATGTATAATATGTATAACACGTACCTTATATATAAGAGAGGATTTCTTAGGAGTATAGTTGTGTATTTAAAGGACCTTAGTCCCTACTATAGATAGTTCTCTCCTTATAGTAAATCTTAGAATATAATTGGAGTTAATCTATTAGGCAACTACTCTACTAGTTATTATTATGTTGTTGATTTGTTCTTACCTATATACCTAGCCTAATAATAGGACCCACCATAGTTCCTGCTATAAGGTTCCGTTATATAGGACGGTGATTTTATAAGCGTAATGGGTAAATACGCGTCGTTTAGTCTCTTTTCGCTCTATAATTTAGTACCACGGTGTTATGTATATATGCCTCTCATCATCCCTATTTCAAAAAGAGGGTTTTACTTCTGGTTTAGATAACCAGGCTTTTAATTTAGCTCAGCTCATTATCTACCTCAGTTGCAGCTTTTCCTTTTTCTTAACCACCTTTAAAAGTGTGGATGCGGCTAATATATGGCTCGTAACTGTCTCTAGCGAATTCATACATCTTTACTTACATTTCTGCAAGGAAACGCCATTCTTAGGTCGTTTACTTAGTGATCTTGTTGGACTAGAGCCAATTTGGAATAGACTACAGAGGACGACGCAAAAATGGATTTCCCTTTCCTTTGACGATGGCTCTGGAAGAGTCCTCCACACGGGTTTCCTGCTTATATAAGCAGACTTCCTTTGTTCCGCTTTTGGTCAGTCTCTATAGCAGTCACTTCGGTTTCTATACGATATAGGCCTATATTATGGCCTATATTCCTCGTAGATAGATTCAATAGCTTCATTTATTCATTTGAATATCATTCAGTTCATCATCCTTTTTAGGACTAGTAGATACCCCCAATAAGGTCGCTAAAGTTATGGGGGCTCTATCGCCTAAGCAACGAGATTTTAGGCGGTCCATATCCTAAGGACCCCCTAAAGGCCCCCCTAAAAGCCCAAAACCTCTGCAACTTTATAGGCACCTTATGGGGGGGAAAACCGCTAGTCCCAAAAAGGAAGGGGTAATTCAATTTTGCGTCGTCCTCCATAGACTGGAGCTGGGTTACTAACCTTTATAGGTAACCGTTAGTCCTATTTAGGTTTAGCGTTTGTGGAGCTCCAGGAGCTTTGGAGTGGATTTGACCCCCAAATCCACTCCACTCCAATCCAACAAGACCACTGTCGTTTGCTGTCGCTAACAGAATTTGAATTCTTTCCTAAACATCTGCAGCCTACCAGTTTTTCCCCGTCTTATCAAAAACAGATTTCCACCTAGATCTAAAAGCACCATCCCGTCTGCAACGACAGATTGTTTGTCTTATTCTAATTTTTCGAAGCTGAAAGCGTGCAGTATACCCGTCCCGCTCAGCCCATCCAAGTGTATAAATACCCTAAGATCTGCTCGAGTAAGATCACTTCCATCTAATCCGCCATCGCCATCTCTTAGGCCCATCCGGCTAGGTAGCATTCCGACCAATCTAATCCGTCTTCCTGAACCTTACCTTCCATGTGCTTCTCAGTCATCCCCATTGACCTTCTTCCTTGTTCAGCAAGCCGCAGTCATTCATCCATACTTATATCTGTATTATCTTCAATTCTGCCATCACTCATCCTTCAATCAAGGCAACTCCTGCTTCAAGTTGACCTCTTCAAGCTCTAGCGAGTACACTCCTCCTGGCTTAACGCCACCCCTTTTATTCTACTGGCATTCACGTTCATACTTCGTACTCGGGCTGGATTTCCATTCATCTGGCATGAAGTCGCTCGGCAGCACCTACTTACTAAGAATTTGGTACAAACCTCTCTTAATCTCTGTACTCACCTCTCCATCTACCCTTCGATCTCAAAATCTTGCAAAAAGTTGTAGATTAAATTTCTATACCCATGTTTACTCTACGCACCGGCAGGTCCTCCAGTCTAACAGCAACTGATGTGTTTTAGCAAATTTATAAACGCTTTCGTATTTTGTCACGTTTTTCTTCGTTGCACGTTACGTTGCTATCTTAGAATATTTCGTTCATACCAGGATGTCATCACATACAAACTTATATCTTAGAATAAGTCACTCATTTTACTTTACGTCAACGAGTAAGAGCTAACCTATTGGCAATATAGTAGCACCCTACGCAGCCATGTATATTAGTGAACCGCATCACATCCTCCAAACGTGCAGCTTACTGAGCATGCCGTATACATAAGCTTCTACCCCAAACCTTACCAACACCCCATGATTTATGCCATTCCCTAAGTACGATTCCACCATCAAACAGATTCCTTCTACCAACAGAGCTCGTGTCCACTAACTCTTACGGGTCTTTTTAGGATTGAGACTCTTATTTTGCTCTGCATCTATTCCCAATGCCAAAATGTCAGACGCCAAATGAGGCTTATCTCAGGAGTTCTACAGGGGGGGTTCCCCCCCTACCTTTGATTCGGTCATCGACTCGGTCACCGACCTAGTCTACGCCTTCATGTATAAATAGTCTCTTTTCTTCATAGATCATTCTTTACACGAGTTTTCTTTACCGACAATCGGCGCACGGACTTCCGTTCGACACAAAATTACCCGTCATTGCACCAGCCCTCCAATGGAAAGAAAGCAGCTAAATGGCTTTCTTGCTCTCCTCTTATTTAACCAGGCCTCCTACAATGCATCAAAATTGTCTGCCGCAGAGGACTCACGTTAGCTATGCACCCCATTCCATTTATAATTTCTCTCCACCAACTCAATCTGAATCCGGTTTACCCACGTTCTCCACCGGTTCTGCCACCGTAAAGTCCCACTTTTCATGTCTTTGCTTCTTTATATGATCATTTTCGTTTTATACACTCTTTCAATGATTTTATATACGTGCTCAGCACACAACTAGAGTCTTAAAACATGGGGATCTTCATATCCGGACAGGATCTGGACAGTAATTCTTGGCAGTAACTTTATTGTCCGAATCTTCTGTTAAGCTAGCGGCCTAGCAGACGGTAGGGGAGGCTAAGGCGCTATTTAGAACCCATTTTAGCCTCCCCCACTTACCTCTTATCTATGGATGGTTAAATTCAGCCCTACTACTTGTATTTTTACCCTTACCCCTACACCTCTACTCCCTCTTATGCTTTACACGTCTCTCTCTCTACGTATTCCTATGCAAGAGAAACACAAGCAGAGACACAAGCAGAGACGCGGGTAGGGACACAGGCAGAGACGTGGGCAAAGACACGAGCAGAGACACGAGTAGAGACACGAGTAGAGACACGAGCAGAGACATGGGTAGAGACGCAGGCAGAGACACGGGCAGAGACACGGGCAGAGCTAAGAGAGCAGTAGGAGGTGGGGGGGGGAGAGAAGCAGTAGAAATGGGTGACCTAGGCAGGAAGGTGGGTCTAGGTAAACAGTGCTTAAGCTTTGGCATTCTCTTTTTAGCCACCCCTCTCCCACCTCCTATTTCTCTCTTAAATCTGCCCGTGTCTCTACCCGTGTCTCTGCCTGCGTCTCTACCTATATCTCTGGTCGTCTGGCCATGTCTCTACCCGCGCCTCCGCCCGTGTCTCTGCTCGTCTCTCTCTTACATAGGAATACGTAGAGAGAGACGCATAGAGCATAGGAAGAAGTAGAGGCGTGGAAATAAAGAGGCGTATAGAGGGGTATATAAAGATATACTGTGCTTAATTAATCTATAACTCTAAAAAATAAGCTTTAAGCGACTAACTTTATACCGGCAGAATTAAACTTGGCAAACGATTCGGACAGTAAAGTTACTGCCAAGAGTTACTGTGCGAATCCTGTCCGGTGGAACGCGAGGTGTTTCCGCTGCTTTAGCTCCTTCTGGCTAAAACCTGCCCCTCCACAAACAGAGCACGAAATAGCTCGATATTGCCCTTGAGATCCACTTCTCCACGTGGCTTTGCTGTTGTTTGCGTCCTCATTGCTACGCTTTTGATACGCAAATAGTCTGATAAGGCTATCGTCCCGTTTGATTTCAAAAATAGCTCAATATGGGGCCATCCACCACAGTCACAAGACTAGCACCTCAGCACAAGAGCTGTCGAACGGACAATTAGGTATGAGAACTCTGTTTATTAAAGAGAGCTCTAGAGCTCTCTATATACATAAAATAGGTGGCAAATAAGAATAACGGCGTAGTCGTTATTCGGTAATAGAAACAGGTATTAAGACATTTGATGAGACATTCGATGAGACATACAAGGTAAGTAGCGGGGTATTGAGACATAGGGTTCTAGACTTGAAGCCAGTATTAAGATGGTGGTAAGGGAATCCGATCCAGTTTGACACACCCCCCCAGCTGCACAGAGCCTTCTGGGCTGCTGTAGAAATACTAAAAAGTTATGATACTAATTTAGTGTTGAGTTAAGGGAAATCCTCTATATAGTTACCTTGCCTAAATATCATTTAAATTAAATTAAACTAGATCCTTAATGTTAATAAGGTTTAATTATTAAATAAACGTCTTGTGCTTTTAACGAGGCAGAGCCTTTATTAAGCCGTTATTTAATATTAGTTCTTTCTTTATGAACCTTCTTAGCTCTCCCTTAAGGGCCTTAAGCTTCTTCTTGCGAGATATCTGCCATCTAAGGCGTCTTTTTAGTAGCTTTCTTAATATAATCTTATAAGCCTTGCTAACTCTATAAATTATAAATTTAACCATTATTGGTCCTTTTAAAATTGGTCCTTTTAAAATTAGTCCCATTACTAACTACGGAAGGTACTTAATTACCTCCTCTCCTGCATCTCCTGCATCTACTTCTATCTATAATGTATTTAAATTATAGTCTTTAATTGGTTAGGTAACTTAAGGACTTGGTAGTTATAGTATTTGATTAAGGTTCTGGCGTTAAATTTAGGGTAGGAAGATCGTCCTTTAAGGTTTATAGGCCTATTATATTATTGTCTTAAGAATTAAGCTCCTTTTAATTGGTCGCTTAATCTTAATTTCTACTAGAATCTACCTATTAACTTCTACTAATATCTACTTAAGTCTTGTCCTTGTCCTCTAATATACTTATCCCCCTAGAACGTTTTGTAGAACTGTTCTACTCTAGGGTATTTAGAGCCAAAGATTTTACCATAATGCCTTAACTAACGATTTTGCTTATAGGGTCCTTTTTAATATTGCCTTGTAAGCTTTATTAACTATATAAGACTTATTTTTAACTATTATAGGGCCTTTTATAACTGCCCTAGTTAATTCCTTAAGTAATTACCTAATTGCATTTATTTCTATATATTTAAGTTAACTGCGCTATAGCCATCCTTCTACCTTTTAATTTGGTAGAGGCTTTGACAATTATTTTAATAATTGCTTTAATAATTGCTTTAATCGTTAAGTTATAAATAAGGTTTCTTATAAAGCGCTTATCTTTAGCTTATTATATTTAATAGTAATTTAACTACAGTGGTAGTTATAGTAGGTATATATCTTATTGTCGCCGTAGTAAAGAGTGTTCTCTTTATTGCTCTAGTAGACTCCCTTATTATTAAGCTTTTAGAGGCATACTAGGTTAGTATAGAAGCTTAGTATAAAGGCTGCTCCTAAGAGCTATATCTGTCTCTTCCCTTTTAGGTAGTTAATTATAACTATAGCTGTGCTATAGCCTACGATTTCTTCTATATGCGATCCCATATAGATACGGTCTAAGGTAGGCTTAATATCGCTAATAAACCTAGTTTAATTGTTAATAATATGTACAGTGGTTCCTAAGTTAAGAAGAACGCTGTTACGAAGCTTATAGATTCCTTTTTAATAAACTGCGAAGGCTCCTTTAAGCTCTTAAGAGCTCTTTTAGTTGTTGCCATTTTTTAGCTGTTTATTAACTTAATTGTCCTTTTTAATTTGCTTAATGCAAGCCTTAATTTTAGGCGTTGTATTAGTGATCTTTTTATCCACCTTCTTCTAAATTTTATTACTTAATATAAACCAAGATGGGCGAGGAATCAACTCTATAATGTACCAGCATTTATTAAAGTAGTAATACTTCCTGCATAGGCACTCTAGCGGCGGTTGCCTTTCCTTTTACTTATCTACTAATAATTTAAGCTTTAATTTAGGTGATTTACTTAACTTGTCCTTTAATATAACTGCGAAGGATCCTTGTAGACTCTTGCCTATCTAGGCAAGTTCTGTATAACGGTAATTTTGGTATATTTTAATTAGTTTAAAGAAGCTAGGAAGCTTCTTCTTCTTCCACTTAAGCCTTTTAAGCTAGTTCTTTTAATATTCTAACCAGCTTAGTATAATAAAATTAACTATATATACAAAGTCTCTTACTAATTAGTTACTATTTACCTCTGGTAGATCTAGCTCCTTATATTTAGTGTATACTTTCTCCTACTTCTCTAACTAGACCTTAAAGTTCTGGTTCCAAGGCGCTTTCTTAAGCTTTGCATACTGTGTTATAACTTAAAGCTTTTTGGCGTTATTAGTTGGAGTAATTCTCTGCTTTAGTAACACTAAGACGTTATAAGTGGTGACGCATTTAAACGTATAGATAAGGTAGGTACGTGAGATTAAGCTTTAGATATGGCTGCGCAATATATTAAGAGCTAATAGCTGTTTTCTATAGAGCTTTATATCGTCCTTATAGTCGGCTTTAAGCGTACAGAAGCTTCTTCTTCTCCTCCTTATCTAGCTCTACGAGCTTTGTCTTCCCCTAGCTATTGGCATCCTTAGGTAAGGCTTAAATAGGTACTTTAAGCTTTGGCAGATTAGTCTTGAGTGTTAATAGGTTAACATACTCCTAGAGATAATTATTATTTGCTTTTAACTTAATTACCTTAATCCATTCGTCCTAATTGTTTGGGCTTATAAGGATAACGGATAATATAATAACGGGATTGGTTTCTTATTAAGAGTTTATTATCATAGTTGTCTATAATTAAGATAATAATTAATTGGAATAAAGGCTTTGGAATTAAAGATAATGCAGTAGTCGGCCCGGGCTCATAACTGTCGAACGGACAATTAGGTATGAGAACTCTGTTTATTAAAGAGAGCTCTAGAAGCTCTCTATATACATAAAATAGGTGGCAAATAAGAATGACGACGTAGTCGTTATTCGGTAATGGAAATAGGTATTGAGACATTTGATGAGACATACGAGGTAAGTAGCGGGGTATTGAGACATAGGGTTCTAGACTTGAAGCCAGTATTAAGATGGTGGTAGGGGAATCCGATCCGGTTCGACAAGAGCCGATGCGACGCTCTGCAATAGATACAGCAGGGCTTCAACTTACTGGGGAATGACGGAGAAACTCTTCCGCTTCCATGACCGCAGCGTGATCTGGCCAAACGTCATGGATATGGTGGATTTTCTTGACATATCAACGGCGAAGGCGGAGCGAACTATCCGCGAATTCGTTGAAGCAGACATGGCGGGCATTGTTACGCTTCATAGGTCCATGGGTCCCTTCACGCCTACTAAACATAATCACTTGTCGCAGGGAACCATCCCCGAATTATCATTTTTTGAAGCTGTGGGGCAAGAGGGTGTGATGATTATAGCTTGACAAACTAAACGAGAATCAACGTGATTTGACTGGGTTACGAAATACGCACTGACGAATGCAAAATTGAAAGCATAGTAAATACGTTCGACCATCCATCAAAAAGGACTTATGATAGTCTAAGAGGATGAAGAAAGTCATCACTCGAATAAATCAAGCCACACTCGCAATCAAGTAAGCTCATTCATTCTGTACATACTTCGTTAACCAATATATCTCTAGCCGAGATTTGTTTTCAGAATTTCAAAACTACGAATCTTCGTCTCTGCAAAGAATAGCGTAACAAAAAGAGTGCCTGAAGCTGTAGTATCAAAGGCTAATAGCTTGCAGAAGGACCCAGAAGCTGAAGGACGGTGGAAATCTACAAGGGCTTTAACGACGTGCAACCATTATACATCATTGTTCCTCCTGTTGTCTTCTTACTACATAACCTCTTCACTTCGAGTGTAAGACCTCTGCTATTGGTAGAAGAATCTTGGGTCTGGAGAAGTGGATGTTCTATTGTGCTTCAAATCTCGAGCATCATGGTTATGAAATGAGCAGCAGAGGGACAGAGTTTTGGACGTATTAGCGACGTGCGGAACATGGGGGAGTATCAAGATAGCCGACAGAATAGGCAGGTTTTGTTGGTCTGGAATAATCGCGGATCAACTCCAATCAAGCGCGTGAAAGTTTAGTCTCTACCATAGGCAATTAACTTTTGTGAATATTGAATGGTATATCCAGCTGTTACGCGAGCAACATACTTCATCCATCCAATGTCAAAGCAAAATTAACCTTCCATCTGCTTCCACACTCTTTGCGTTGACAGAGCGTAGAAAAGTTCACAAACTTCCGACCTTTCTTAAAAATGACCATAATCTTAAATCAAGTCTCCCACGCAATCTTCAGTTGGTCTAGTATCATTCCAGCATATTTTCCATCATACAACTTGTCAGCGATATATGGCGCGCAAAATCCAACTAGCGGTTGTGACTGCCTTCCTAACAACTGCATGTCCAGCTATATCGACAGGGTGTGGGCTTGGTCAAGAGAATGGGTATGGCTTCCAGAATTTGATTGTGAGCGACGGTGGCCAGAATGCGAGTATCAGCTTCCATTATTTCATCTAAACAGGCATAATTGTAGCGCATGATACAGGCACCAGTAGTTCGGCCATTGGGTGTATCTACAGTCTCCGTCTCGACTAGCGATTCTACCCTCGGCCTTCCTTCTCCTTTCTATTCGGAGAAAGTATGTATCTCGGTCAAGGCAAAGGTAATACTCGTTTCGTTTCTGAGCGGCCTCGATGGCCTTCACACAAGAAGTGGAAAAGCTTTCAGCTTTCGGAACTTCTTCGGACAACTATCTACAATTAGAAAGGGTCTAGCAGTGGATCAAACTGAGGGATCAAACTAAGGGTCCTAAAGCTCCGGTCTATCTAGGGAACCCATGTGATCAACTCAAAAAGAGGTGGTGGAACTTAGACCAGCATCTTGGGAGTGGTTGAGGTCGAGTAAGGGGCTAGTAATATAACAGGAGAAAAGAGCATTCCAAAGACAATACGATGAAGTTCTTGAGGGACAAATGCCGTGGTTCTAGGGTAGGAGGTAGATGCTTCCTTTGTGGTCAATCAGGAGCCAGCCCGTTGCGAAACCCCCCCCGATGGAGTCAAAGCCTACGAGCCCTGTGATTTCACGAACTCCCTCGACAAAGGCAGCAAGAAAAACATCTAAAAGATCCCCAAGTGGATAGAGGAAATGAGCACATACCAGAGAAACTCGGGGAACCCATTCCAAGAATTATTGCAGAACGCATCACAGCTAGATTCGCCCCTGCACCAAGCCCTAGAGTATCCAAAAAGTGAGGCTAGAAAGGAGTTTTTCGGTGATATTGCCGACCAGCTAACTAAACGCTTTGGGGAGGGGTCATTAACTCCAAACAGGGAAGAGATACAGAAACTTGGAGAGGCGTGCACAGACGCAGCCAAGGCCATTAATGAGGCTGGAGGTCTTGCTACTATGGAATCCCTGACCGAAGCGTTATCCTGCGAGGAGAACTTTCAGCCCTCTGTATCTCCTCACGGTCCGATCGACGCGGCGGATCGAGCGACCGCTGATGAAGCCGGGGGCACGGGCACTCCTAGCGGCCTTGCATCGGCAATTGCGGAGACTGCACTAATCTCCTATCTATCAGTTCGACAGGCAGCATTGCCTAATTTAATGGATCTCTCATTGATGAGGCTTCAGGGCATTGAAAGACCGGTCTCGCTGTTCAGATGGCTGCAGCATGGTGGAAATCCAGCGAAGCCAGCAGCTTCAAGCTCACCGCTTCTACCCGCTGAAGCAACGCCGCCGCAGCCCCCACAGTCACCGCCTCACCATCGAAGAAACATTGCGCCCATTTCCGTGCTTGAGGCCTCAGAAAAGAACTCCTCATCTTAGTTGGTCAGATTCTGGCGCGTCTCATATCTCATTCAGGGGTGAAAGCGATTCCTTAGCCCTGCAAAATGCCTCCTATGGTGTTGATCATCTTTCGGCTGAATTGAAGAAGCCAATGTCCAAACGTATGCGACCTCCGAGGCGACCTAGGCGAGTCTGTATGACAAAGGCGGGCCTAATGAATCATCCGCCAAAGATTTGCCATGAGAAAGGGAATGGTGAATGGGCGCAGGGCAGATTCTTAGTTTACGAGGCGCAGTTCAATGAGGCCAGGAGAGAGAATCCAGGCGATCGCGCTATGCAACTTCAGAAGGTAGCATGCAAGCACATGAAAGATAACTACGAGGTTAGGGATTGTGGTGAAGGCCCTGATATTAAGCACGAATGGTGTTGTAAGCTGTATTATATTGGGAGGACAGGTGATGGAAACCAGCTACAGTAGAGGCTGAAGCTTTTTAATGTTTCTGGTTACCTGGCTTCCGCCTATAGGTTTCGGTCTGATCTGACGGAGCGAGTAGTCGTCCTAAACTGTTTCAATCTCTTTGGTAATCCTATAATTCATGAGCATCTCTTCAAGGAAGCCACCGAATAACGAAAGATCCAAAAGCCAAACATAATCAAGGCTCCTTTTACTTGAGATTTGCAGAATTAAACCGGGTATGTATACAGGCAGATCCTGGATAATAACAAGGTTACACCTAGAGTAAAATTTAGATTATCTTGCACGTGATGTCTGGTAATTACCACGTTTCCATTACATTATAATTAGTCTCCATCAGTTCCAACGAAGTTTAGTTACGGCTACATCGCGCACAACCGGTTATTGAGAGAAGTTTATGGTATTTAAGGCGAGGATGCGAATTGGAGAACCTCGGAAGTCTCTGACCCTGATATTTCACGTGATTCTGTCGGCATCTAGTACATTTAGAAGATCTTCGGAGAACGTGTAAGAAAATTCCATTTATATGTAAGTTCTAGAACGCGAATGCTAGTACTGTAAATATATTTGCTAACATAGCTACACTAGCAACTATCTTTGTTCGCGTGATCAGTAGCAAATTTTCAAGGTTTCTATACAAGCGAGGAGATCTTCGATTCCGTGTAACGCTACTGCTATAGTGTGTACGAGCTTCTCCCCCGCGTGTGCGCGCGGTGCACACCTAATCTCGCTACACCTGCAGCTAAATTAATATATACATTTAGAGCTAGCAGGAAGCCGCAGAGGCCCCGAGGATCTTGCCCAACCCGAATGTGCCCCTTGCCCAACAAAGTTGTGATATCTGTGCTAGATCGTTGTGTTCCCTTCTTACAGCTAGCGTAACTAAACGTTAATGCGCCTGTTAAGCCGACTACTCTCCTAGAATCGATTTAATGAAGGTAATACTGGTGATAATCAAAATCGTTGGGTTGGTAGTCAGCTGGAGGGACTACCTATCCCTTGCAGCGGTGAAGTTTGGTTAGCTCTTATCGATAACCGTAGGACGAATTCCACCGTTGCAAGGCAGTAGCAGGAGGTTTTAGGCCTTTGGCGGGACATAGACCGCCTAAAATCTTGTTATTTAGACGATAGAACCCCCATAACTTGGCGACCTTATGGTGGGTATCCACTAGTCCCAAAGAGGAAAGAGAAATACATTTTTGCGCCGTCCTCTGTATCTTGCAGCCCCACATGAGCTGCCGACGGTGTCCGAAGATGCATCGTGTGAAAATTTCGTCTCCTCACGACACCGAATCGCTAAAAATCAGGTCCGATCCGTTATCTTCGACATTTCATACAACCCAGGCTTGCACTAGTTGTTGACCGCTAACTGGCACCAAAAAGACCGGTCCTATTGGCGCCAATTAGGACAATATATCCCTTCGCCTGATAAAATGTGTCCTACGGTTATCGATAAGAGCTCGCCAATAGAAGCAATCGAATCAAGCTCCATGAACAAAAATACGTACTTACAGAGTATAATTTTAGTATTTTGGTGTTCCGCGCACGGTCCAATTTTCGTAGAACGCTACCAGGAAGGAATAGCCTCAAATTCTGGTCGACCCTACCCTCTCATCCAATCGGTCTAAATCTCTCAAAAGATCCTCATAGGATGATACCACATCATCCCGAAATCGAAGACGATGGGTTTATAGGGAATCTCTTAGACAATCACGAGGGTCAATCCGCGGAGCGGACTTTGGTAGACGTTCTCGAGGTAAGAGGGGACGATATCCGTATGTCTCATTCCTGGAGTATTCATGAATTAGGCCTCTAAAATCTGCTCGTTCTCTAGAATGGTATAATGAGTTAGACCATAGATCTTTGAGAAAATGTCTTCATATGCGTTAAGCGTCCGAATGCTAGAGCGCAATTGCATAAGAAGTACTCATTGATAAGAATGCCAAGACGCAGTCACTCTCGCCGGATGCAGCTTCAACAGCGCAAGCAACACAATTGGCACTCCGTGTACTGTATGCAATTATTCTATTCACTTTTCTACCATTGATTCATTTTTTTTCCACTCGCGTTGCTTAACCTTGTAACTATGGCAGCTTCTTCGATATTTCCCCCTATCGCAGGGCCCTGCAAGGCCCCAAGATTATCCCCGATAAAGATATAATCCAGGTGCTTCAAACTGCTGAGTTTCCAAGCATTGTTCTCTCAGAAATTTACTCGCCAAAGACAAACTAGGCAAAGATGAGAGACACTTGCTTCCTAGGCAGAGATAAAAACTGGAAACTATCCTCGAGAACCTACAAGGCTAAACGGTATATATTTGTGGTTAGATATAAATGAAGATGCTGATGCCATCGTACTAGAAATTTGTTACCGCTACAGCTGTGGCTGGGATGTTGGCACATCATATATCCAGCTTACGCGTACTCGGTACCTTTGCACCTATTTCTGCGTTAATTATCCTCCAAGGGCTCGTAGGCGGCTCGAAAAATACCTCCAGAAGAGTCACTCGCTTGCATATCGTGAATTCTTTCTTGACGCACTAACTGCAGATGAGTCTGTGAAGACATGGCAGATGGTGATTGGAGACAGAAGACGCATGCTAATAAATTTTGTAAGAAATCAAATATACCCACGGAGCCTGAGATTTGGGAGAATACTCACTAAATTGGGCTTGGATATAGGAACGACGCCAGCCATCAGTCAATATGGACACAGCGACCAAAGACCTTCATATCCTCTCTCGTGACTGGCACATCCTTCACCAAGATATATCCGACCTCTCTGTGCAGCTCCGATTCCTTAAAAACTCCTACTGCAAATATATAAAGACTTTCGAGGACGACGATACCCGTTGGCTGATAGATGCGAAGTCAAACACGGATGAGTCTTTTGAAGTGCTCGAATCCGGGTGTAACATCTACCGCCGCTGGATCACAAATTACCGCGATAGGACTAATATCCAAATCAACCTAGCAAGCATGTCTCCTGAAAGCGGAAGAAGTAAAACTAATCCACCCAGCTCTTCCATCTAGCCAACCAAGCCGAATCCCGCACGAACACGCAAATCGCCGCTAACACGGCCAAACTCGCCAAGCAAACGCAGCGCGACTCCACCTCCATGATCACCATTGCGGCCGTCACCATGTTGTTCTTGCCCGGCACGTTCGTATCAGCGATCTTAAGTACGACCTTCTTCGAGCACCAGCCTAACGGCCTCAGTGTCTCAACGAAATGGTGGATCCTTCCTGCTGCAACGCTGCCGCTTATGGTTGTGGTTTTTGGTCTCTGGCTATGTTGGCAACATATCCGGATCAAGGACGAGGAGGATTCAGGATAGAGAGGTCGAAGAGGCTTTCGGAATCAATTTGGACTTGGTGCGAGGAGAGCTAGAGATGTAAGCAGCGAGAGGAATGAGAATGGAAGAGGCCTAGCTGTGGAGGTGAGAGAGGGTGTTCGAACTAGGTAGTGGAGGCCGAACTTCGGGTGGTTGTAATGGTAGGAGAGCTATTGAATCGTATGAACGTGGCTGATGGCTATAGTTTGGATGAAATGATCGCCTGGAGATCCTGCACACTTGGATGAACCGTATTAGCGCAGATACACGTCATAGATCTTGTATACTGACTACCGCTCTGCATTTTTGGATTCTTGCATACTCTAGAACAGCCACGACAGTGATGATCCAATTTTAAGATCCTTGAAAACTGCTTTGAACAAGGGGCTCATGCGTTGCGTAATCAAAATACATCACTGGGCTCAAGATGGCCCGATGCTGAAAATGGACGACACAAAACATACGCTTCACTGATGTAAAGCAACACTAACTTTCACGATCAATAGGTTAAAGGTTAAGAGACATCTGCGAGCTTTGGAACGGATCCGATGGTTCCAATCCCGTAAGTTTTGAATTATTTTCTTGCCAAGATGAAGGGACAGATTCCGCAGCGGACGGAGTCTTTTGTGCAAAAGCAATTTTCCACGAAACTTATGAGTATCAACTACATTATAAAGTTGGCGCTTCTACCTCCATCTAATGTGATTCGTAAAGCAGTGTGGTTGTACTTATGGTTGTGGAAAGACCACTAGAATTATCTTGGATCACCGTCGGGCAGTTTCTCACGTAAAAGGAGCTCATGGACCCGAATTGCACATTATGATACTTAGGAATTCGTTCTCCCTTAGCGATTGCATCAAAATACTATAGTTCTGGAAAATAGACTTCAGCTTCGAAGCTCGAACTGTAGGAGGATATTTTGGACATAGTTTCGTTCCGAAGACATCTATAAACCCATCAGCCTGCTAGGAATGGTTCTGAATATAGAGGAATATTGGTAACACTGCTGAACCGGTAGTATGCGCAAGTTTTTTGCCCAGAAATATCGCTCCTAAGGTCTTAAAATTCGTAGGAAGGCAGCCTCGAGTCGGGAAAAGACAAAACTAGTAAGTACGATTATAGTGTGCTGTCTGACCACTACGGTCCCCTCCTGTTTTCAGTTGGTGATGCATGTAGTACAGGGCAACTCTGCTCTCCTACCTAGCCGGTGACCATCTATCAGCGGTCAACAAGTAAGCTGTGCCTACCCATGCCCCCAGTTCCATCATTTTCTCATGCAATCGAGAGGTATAAGTTCGAGAAGGTGGTTAGGTCCGGTTGCCCTACAGTTTTATAGCCCTGGTCAGTAAGAATTGAAGGCCTTGATTGGAAGGTGTCTCGCTCGGATCGAAGCCTCACCTTAACACCACGCTAGGGCCGTCCATCTATCCCTTGGGCCGATGGTATCAAGGCTGATAGGAGGTGAGTCGCATAAGCTCGCCTTGCCTACACTCATAGTGTGGTTTCACCAATGCTAGCGGGTCGACGAGTCGTCTATTATGGGGCCTTAGAATAAGAGTGGCAAGAGTAAGCCGAAACATTTAAGCATAGAATAAAGCTCAAGGCGAGTGAGTAAGATTCTGAGCGTGATTCTTGAACATGCAACTACCGTCCACGAGGGCCCTCAAATTTTCATTTGGGAGCGCTCGTGCGCTCATATGCGATACATCGTTACCTTGAGGATACGGGAGACAGTCAAATGTCTCTTTAGACCAGCGCAAGGGATCTTCAATTATCAACGTCAAGATAGAAATGCTAACGTGGCCAAGGCATGACATAGTCGGTGTGAGTTTAATGCCAGCTCATCCCTCCTAATAGCCTAGGCGTTTGCTGACGGAGCTGGTGGAAGATCTTGGGGTAATAATGATGGATGAAAGCATACAGCTGCGGACATTGGCAATACAGAATCGCATCCACGTTTCACCTCGAGAGAAGTGCGGGGTTGCTTTTTCTAGCCGCTTCTCAGCTGCATAGACCAGCGGACACATTGCGATGGGGACCAGGAGGCAGCCCAAGCTATCCTTAACCTCTGACCTAAAGATGAGGCGAAACGAATAAGGGTAAGATGAACACGATAAGGATGTTTTCAGTTGAAAGGAGTCGTTGCGAAGAGCTCCGGCCAGACTGGGTAGCGCGATGTTAAAGGGCTAAGATTAATTTGGCAATTAATTGGATCCCAGGGCATCGTTGCCCCTCCTATTCCATAGATTAGGACGTTTTAGTAAAGCTCCTTAACCAGGCTATCCCTTGCGGAAGCGCAGGATCGTCAAGGAAATACCAAATTGAGCGGTATTTGATCGGTAGGCAGCCTCGTAGAAAAAGAACTGGCCGAACCGTTTTGTGGCTTAAAATTAGGTCAAGTTCGATACAGAGTTCGTTGCCACTTCCACGAAGCTCATGGTTGTTTTGCCGCGTGTTGCGATGAATAGCGACGTGTCCGCTAGAATAATGTGGACGCGGTGATCGACGAAGTTCCCAAAGATCTGGGCGGCCTGCTTCGTATGAGGTAGAAGTCATAGGGTGAATTTATCCCCTAACACGGCTTTTCGAGATATGCGAAGGGGCCTAATCAAACCAAGGTTTAAAGAACACGTTTTTAACATACGCAGAGTAAAGTCATTGCTGTTCCCGGACGTCTGGAGTTGCTGCTGGAAATAAATGCAAAGCTGCCCTGTGGCCAAAATCCGTAATCAGCTGCGATATGCGAATGCAGGATGTTCCTCGCGTGGATAGTTTGTCGAAGCCCCCTAAGCATATCACCTCGACGTGGTCGAGAGGAAAATGGCCGCGCCCAGTGCTAGGAGCCAGAGTCGCATGGCAGAATGGATTCAGGATTTTGGGAAGGGGGACCGCTGCTGGCCGGGTGACGCGATCGGCAAAGCACCAATCCCACACAGGTTTTCAATAGAATTATCCAAGCCAAGACTCATCTCCACCAAGCTGCTTCTTCAAAAGCAGACTGCACAAAGAGTCCATAAGAAGGCCAAAAAAAGGACAACAAGCGTAAAGAAGAAAGAATTGAGGGAATTGAGATATGTAGATTGTGGCGAAAACTGATAGCTATATAAAAGTTTTACTGCGAGGTCGTGTGTGTGGCGCCAGCAGACCCAATGCGCTGTAACAGCCACTTCATACAGAAGTCGGTGAAGATGAGGCATCTGAGGCTCGGAAATTTCAAAATAAACCTGTCCCTGCGCATAAGCTGCAAGACATCAATCATAGCGGCAGCTTGGCCCGGGGCAACTTGCTGGCATTCGGGCGCAAATGCGTAAATGGTTGGGCAAAAACAGCAGGGCGAGAAGTGAGGCGCGCCCAACTGAAGCAACGACCCACGAGCAGGATCTGCAAAGTCTCTTGGGCTGACTGAAGTACTCCTCGGCTCGTAGCCGGCTGTAATACTCAACTCTTAGCTAGGTAGCGAGCCTTTATTATTTAAGGTGGCCCATTGTTGGGCCGTGAAGTGGGCTTCACACCAACCACGAACTCGACGTCTACAGGCTGGAACTGTAACCTCATCTTAATACTGCTCTCAAGTGTAATAGATTAGAAGTCATACGTTTTCCTTGCTTCCTTACCATACGTTGTCCACCATGGCTCAAAACAGCTACTTTGTACCCGGATTCGGCATCTCCAGAACGGTGATCCAAAATGAAATACGTTATCATTGCGGCCCAGATGCAATAGTTAGACCGTATACCCATCAGGTAAGATGCGTGAACATCACCCTTAGAGATCGACAATCCACAAACAGGGCTGACTTCGTATGCAGGGGCGAGATGGTTTTCTTGTGACGACATCAGGTCAGGCTTTGACCAAAGTACATCTCTCGATGAAATTTCAATGGTTTTGGACACCCAGCTAACCCCTGCAGGCGCAAATACAGGACCTCAAAGATGCCTCTCGGGAGTATGAAGAGAAGCAAGCTCAGAGAGGTGACGATACCACGGAATTGTTTGTCAACAAGCCAGTGCCCGTTGGACAAAAGATTAGGCGAAGTGGGTAATACGTGGCACTGGGACTTCGAAAATAGACCAGACAGAAAAGAAATAGTTGATGAATTGGTTTGGTTTTCGGGTCTGTTGGAGTTGTTGGCATGCATTCCCAATTTCTCATCTCACCCATTGGGCGGCGCGCTTCGAAACTGCAAAATCGGCGTCGGTATTAATATACCCATCTCAGAAGTTTTCAGACGCAGCGAAATCGACATTCTTTTTGAGTCATTCGAGGCTGTGATTGCTTCTAATGTCCTTGGTTGCAGCCGGGATGGCATAGTCGGGTTTTATTTGGGGTCACGCCCTTAAATCGGCGCAATCCTCTGGGACTTCCTTGGTCAGTCTTTACAGAGTTTTTCAAGCCAATGATCAAGATACAGTTCAAAATGAATTATCGAAGTAGTGTTGTCTTTGTATTGAATGCCATTCAGAAGGCTGCGTGAACCGCTGACCTCAGGTTGAATTTCGGCTCTTTTTGCCACCAATCAATTCTTTCCCCATTTCTCCCTTATCCACTTATAATCACTCTTTTCAATTGACTACTGACGAACGTTCACCAGCTCACTTGATCTAAAGTCCTTCAATCCCTTTTATGTTAATTATGCTATATTTTATGCCTGTAGTATCAAACTTCATTAAAGCAGGTCAATACCACTAACAAAACCCAGCTGACAGACGTTCCGAATCGTCCTACTTGAATGATACGAGGTTTTTTAGGATCGAGGTCTAGAGCATCCCTTTGGACGGCATAAAATCCTCACAGGTGCATCAGTATTCTCTTTAGCATTATCGGTAAATTTTCCACAAGAACGGCCGATTGCTAATGCAGTGATTTCCTCTACTTGATACCCAAGCCATGCGAATCAAATTCGAAAGTCAAGCTTTAGCATCATTCAATAAGATTAAAATTTCGCAGAATGATGACTTTTTCTATTATCAATCCCTCCGCGAAATCATTAAATCCAAGAGAAAAGGTCACCGCTCCAATAATGCACAATCATCCATATCGCTTCTCCGGGCTTCCATTCGCTGAGCATCCTTCAATTTGTATGTCACTCAGACATTAAGTATCAAAACCTTACTCGTAGCCCCCTCGCCTCTTGATCTACGTTCTACGCCCAGTTGCGCAAACGCTGGTTGTCTCTCGCAAGTCTCTCATTGTCTAAACGGAGGCGTTCTTTAGTCCTGCGATACTTGTCATGTGTCGTTCCAGACAGTTTTTGTATTGAGAGTACCAAGTGGTAATCCTGCGGCTGAGTTCCTGATTCCCTTTGTCCAAAAGCTTGTTTTCATTCACCAATGCGTCTAGTTGAGTTTTGAGCCGTTGGATCACGCGGGATTGGTAAGCGATGGTTCCTTCAAGTTTCTCACAACATTTTCTGATGTTACGCTCTCTATCAATTGCCGGGAAGATTTTGATCCGGAGGTTGAGGGGGTTCCGATTACAGTTTCTGGCATCGGCTGGAGGCGAAGTCATCTTTGTGGTCAGATGTGCGCAGGAGGGCGATAAAGTTACTATTGTTTCAGGTAGGTCAAGAGAGTGCGTCCCAACTAAGCTTTTGTGATTTTAGTTCTGCTGCCACGGGGTAAAAGCTTAAATATGTTCTGTGGGAAGCAACATAATGTACCCTTTAGGCCTAGAAAATTCCTGTCGTGTTTCATTCCCCGAAAAGCTATGCTTGCTATCTAGCATGCGATCCGCTTTCATCATCTTCAGATGGGCTCCAAAATGTGTGCAATAATACGGAAAACCACAAACTAGAAGAATAACTGTTGAACGGACGATTAGGAATGAGAACTCTGTAGTATTGCAAGAGGCTCTAGAGCCTCACTATACACCGGATAGGTGGCAAATAGACTGACGACTATGCTGTTATTCAGTCAGTAATTGGTAATGGAAATAGGTAATGAGACATTCGATGAGACATTTAGTCATAAGTTAAGAGACAACTAAGACAAAGTACGTAAATACGATCTGGGTCGACAGACAGTAGTACGATGGTGGTAAGGAAGTCCGATTCAGGTCGACAATAACTCAGAGGAACAAACAGCGCCTGCGCATGTTCAAAGCGCCTTTGACATGTTGAATGAAAATACCTGAGATAGACCGAAACGAGGTCCAAAATATCAAAACTTAGAACCATGCTACGACTCGTTTGAAGGGTTTCCAGCTTGATACAAAGTCATCATTACGAAGTCAGCAAATGGGCTCATTTCAGTCTCTTTCAGAAGGACCTACTATGGCACAAAGAGGACATACACGCTAGCAGCCCGTGCACTTCGGCCATCTAAACCGCCACTCTCAGCAAGCTACCTCTTCTCGAGGAAGAAAAACTCTGTAGAATGCTGAGAATTTCCCAACGTATCCTAGGGTTTGGCTATGAAAGCTAGAACGCTTTGTCATACCGCATATTCGAGCCAGGAATCAATACTCAACGCCGGCAGATTATACCTGGGCCACTTGCAAAAGCTCCAGATTTTTCGTGCAACTCCGGATCCGCGGCTCAGACGGTGAAATTTCACAAGAGATACTTCGTCTTGGTGAATTGGAAAGAAGCTCCCGCTTTCTTCCTATAGATGTCGAAAGACTATGACACTCGCACTATCTGTTGATTATCTGAACTGTTTTGAAGACGCCGTATTGAAGACCCTTGGAATCCACTGATATTCCAGTACCGATTAACATAATACAATTCAATCCTCCGATTTACTCATCCAGCTTTTTCAGCTAAAAAAGAGTGGGGGTATAGCTACTCGTTTACGACAAAAATTCTTAAGAAGTCCTACGGACCAATTATTTCCCTCGTCATCCCTTACTACTCTCAAAGATTAGACCTCCTCTGCAAATACATCCGCACGCTTACGGCGACTATGACAATAATCAGTATATCGCCGTCGCCTACCCTGAAAAACCAGAAGATTCAGCACAACACTCACTAAGCAGTACGGCCAACCACCTGCCAACCCCCTTACCTTTGCTTTCAGCCCCCAGTCCCAAAATCGACCAGATCCAACCGATCTCCTTTCCATTCCGATCAAAGTTGGGCTTTATCTCATTCATGCCCGCAAACTTCTTCTGCTTGGCTGGTGTGTACGGGGGGTAGCGTATATCGAGCATCCCTTCGATCCAGGCCGGTGTGGTGGTAATGGAGCGTCGGTGAGTGAATACGTCGAAAGAGGATCGGCCGCGGTAAGCACCCTGACCGGACGACCCTACACCACCAAAGGGCATTGTTGGGATGGAGGCGTGAAAAAAGCCATCATTTATGGAGGCTCCGCCACTGCGGGTCTGCGAGAGAACTGCGAGGGTGGTTAGAATTGACTATTATGTCACGTGAAAGGGGTGGGACGACAAGGCTGAGCGATAAGGCTGAGAACGGGGAAGGAACGGGGAAGGAACGGAGGGATTTCTGCAGGGCGTTCGGCACAGAGAAGCCGATTATACGCACCTTTCTCAGTCTCTTGCTTATTCCCGAATGGATAGATACCTAAGGGCGTATCCTGCACCTCATTCGCGATCTTAATAGCCTCGTCCAAATCGCTCACCGGTAACACGGGAATTAGTGGGCCAAAACTCTCCTCAGCTACGAGACTGTCTGTCGGACTATCCACCTGCACGACTGTGGGCTCCAGAAACAAATCCTTCTCATCCATTGTTCCGCCCAACAGGATCTTGCCGGAACTTTCATCCAGCATCTTCTTCAGCCGCTGGAACTGTCTTGCGTTCACAATACGTCCGTAATCTGGTGATTTCTGTGCACCTTCGGGGAAGAACTCGCCCAGCGCAACCTTCAGCTCTTTCAAGAATGCCGGCAGGATCTCCTTGTCGACCAGAACATAGTTCTGTGACACACACACCTGTCCCGCATTCAGCACTTTGGCCCACAGCAATCTCCTCGCCGCGAGCCTCGCATCCGCATGCTTCGTAATAATCGCCGGATTCTTGCCACCTAATTCCAGCGTCACGGGCGTCAGAGTCTCCGCTGCCTTCTTCGCGATAATCGTTCCGACGGTTGCCGAACCGGTGTAGAATATCTTGTCCCACTTCTGATCCAGCAGAGCGGTGGTTTCGGGGACCGCGCCCTGCACGACTGTATATGTGGAGGGGTCGAGTGACTCGGCGATAATTTTCTGCATCACGGCCGCAGCGGCGGGGGCAGATTCAGAAGGCTTAAGGATCGCGGTGCAGCCGGCGGAGATGGCGCCGATGAAGGGGCCGAGGGAGAGCTGGATGGGGAAGTTATAGGCTCTAGAGGCAATGCAATTGTGTTAGCATTATTTTCTCTGTACTTCCGCTTGAACTATAGACCACAAAATGGGATTTGAGGCTGTAGTGGAATCACCCAGGCAAGGAAAAATATACCCAATGATCAAAACCGTTCCTAATGGATCCTTCCTAATCTTAGGTCCAAAGAGCTTGTTCGTGAATGCCATATCCAGTGGCGACTCGTCTTGCGCGAATTTGGCCAGGTTGTTGCTCATGAAAACGATGTCGTTCATGCACCATCCGACTTCTGTGAGGTAGGTTTCGAAGTTGGATTTACCTAAGTCACGCTTGCAGGCTTCAAGGATAAGGGCTTGGTTATCTTTCAAGCTGCGCAACGTGGAGTGGAGTTAGAATTGGGAGGGTTGAGAGTAGAGGGTAAAGGAGGGCTTACCCCCAATATAGCTTCCTCAACTGCTGGATTCTGTACTCAAGCGGCCTGCTCTTATGCGAAAGGAAAGCTTGACGGACCCCATTGGCAATAGCAGGAATACTCTCAAGCTTTGTGTACTCTAAAGGGGGGATTTCAGCCATGATGAGAAAGTCTTTCAATATGTGGAGCTTTCAAGCTTTGAATTCGATGAAGCTGTCAAGGAGGAGCTTCCGAAGCTTTCAATGGCGACGCAAGGCTTTAAGAAGGCAGGAGAAATATGGACCATGGAATAGACAAGGAAACGGACGGTTTCGCCGCCTATATAGATTGTCTCCCGCAAACTTCACGGGTATTCTCAAATCAAGAGGAGACGGAAGATGCCTCGGTTTGCACTACGTAAAGCAAGCCCCGCAACATTCCTATTTGGGGCAAGCGTGGCTTGCCGGATCTCGGGCTCGGCCGCTCAACACTTTCAGCCAGGCAGGTATCAAGACAAATGACATAAGCTAGCTGATAGGTAGAGACACAGAATTGTACGAGTGATCTGTTTTATTCAAGGTGGCTCTAAGAGCCCTAATATACATAAGGAATTGACCCCCTATAGGGGTCCCTAGAGAGTGATGATACAGGTTGAAACTAGACTGACACCGTCTGATACGCATGTCAAACAGCACCCGTCGCACCTCTGCAGTAAAGCTACCTCCGTGGCCAACACCCCCCCTCAAATCTAACGTAGCGCGTCAGAGCTGGATTACCAGATTAGGCAGTTGGGAGAGATGATCTGGTGGTAAGCTTTGCCGAGCGTTAATTAAGTAAATGTCTGATATCGCGGAGCCCTAAGACTTTAATAAATTTTTGATGATTTTGCTTTGTAAGAGCTTTAGTTAGTCCATTTATAGCCATCTTACCCGTAGGTACCCATTGTACAATGAAGCTTCCATTTTGGACCTCTTGGCGAAGCCAGAATTAATAGATATCTATGTGTTGGAGTTTTGTAGATACCATAGGGGTCTCTTTTATCACGATCTGTACTAACTGCTGATTGTTATAATTGATAATAATGTCCTATTCTGGATCGAATCTAATAGCTTTGAAGATCTAAACCATATGCTTAACCTCTCTACTAACACGCGAAAGAGCTAGAAGTTCTACCTCCGTAGTAGACTTAGTAACTGCCTTTTATCTAGTTGCCTGCCATGCTATAGTGTAACAGTGCAGTGTGGGAGAATTGAGTGAACGACTTGATTGTAAAATGTAGCTCTAGAGCCTCTCTATATACACGAGGAAGGTATGGAAATAAATGAAAGGGGAGACTAATTCGTAACTAAAACAACGTGATACGTAAGTGATACGCAGGCGATACGCAGACAATACGTAAGTAATATAAAGGCAATACGCAGGTAAAATAGTGGTGGTTTGGCAGGGTACCGTAGTCGGTTACACACCCCCCCAGATTTGACGGTGTAGTCAAAGCTGTAGAAAAAATGAATGTCAAAACTATACCAAAATAGGAAATTTAGATATAATTTAGGAGTAGGGTAATGTTTAAGAATCTTTATCAGATAATGTAGTAGTAATTTAATGTTGAATGTCCACTAAATTCAATTGCTTTATCTACGCCTCGTACCTTTAACAGGGTAGAATTTTAGTAAGGCTGTCGGTAGGCATCTTGCCTATAGGGACCTATTGTATATTAATCTTTTTGTCTTAGACCTCTTGTCTGAGCTAGTGCTAATAGACGTCAATATGTCAAAGCTTGGTGTTAAGCTTTAGTATATCCTGTCTTAGGAGCCATACGGTCTACATATTGTTGCATAGTAGGGTAAATTTGCGTTTTAAATTAAAGCCAATTGCCTTAAAGAAACGTTGCCACCAGATAATCTCAACAGTAGCTATAGACAGGGAGAGAAGCTCTACTTTAGTAGTTAAGCGAGTTACTAATCGCTATAGGGTTGCCTTCCAGTTAATCAGTCCTCTAAATAGTATAAATAGGTATCCTTAAGAGCTCCGTCTGGTGTCTTTATAGTCCGCAAATGCTGCATTAGATGCTCCGTAAAAGGTTCTAAGGCAATAGGCAATAGCTTGGTTTGATGCATTAAGGTGCTTTTGATTTAGATTAATAAGGAATTCGGCCAGCTTAGAATACGTCTTAGTAATATTAGGTCTTCTAAATATAGCGAGGTGCACAAGGGAACCGACTCTTTACTAATAGGCTAGAGTTCTTTAAGGGTTCATTTACTGGTCAGACGGAGTCAGTTCTTTAGTAGGAAGTAGTGACTTAGGAAATCTTCCTGGTTAAATATTGAATTAATTGGCTATCTTTTTGATATAGGAATCTTGGTAGAGCTAGAGCTTTCTGCCTAGTCAATCTTGTTTAATTTAGATTTCTAGGAACCACTATAGGTCTCCTAGTGCACAAATCTTGTATTAGTGCAGTAATTTGGCTTCAAATTCCTATAGTCTTAAAAGGTCCTTTTTGGTAAATAGGATGGTAATATCGTCTACGTAAAAGAAGATAATAAGTTGTCTATTGGTATAAAGGCAGTTTGTACCTAGGATAGGCTTTAATCCTAATTTAGACAGTGTATTGGTAAGCTCTTTATACTAAAGTAGTGGTAAGACCTTTAATCCGTATAGCGCCATAAGTAGCTTTAGGATATATCCGTTTTAATTAAAGCCTTCTAGGCAGTAACAGTAGACTGGCTTATCTAGTCTTGTATTTATAAATGCGTTTATAGCGTTATACTGTCAAATCTCCAAATTAAATACAGCTGCTATAGCTATAAGTGTAACGGAACCTTGTAGCTTAGACTACGGTAGGTTCTGTTATTGGGCTAGGTATATAGGTACGACAAAAACAACAACGTAATAATAACTAGTGGAGTGGTTGCCCAACAGATTAACTCCAATTATATTCTAAGATTCACTACAAGGAGAGAACTATCTATGGTAGGGACTGAGGTCCTTTAAATATATAACTATACTCCTAAGAAATCCTCTCTTGTATATAAGGTATATGTTATCTATATTAAATATAACGTCCCTTCCGTTTAATATAGCCAATACGTTTAATACTATGTAACCTTAGTTACTATTCCTTGTTATATAGTTCCACTAAATCCATCCTAGACCGTACCTATATTAACCAACTAGCTTCCGCTGACTCTTCTCCAAGTAGTTATAATATTATACTTAAAGCGTCCGTAATACTATCTCCCTCCTCTTTATCTTCGTCCTTAAAGATTCCTAACATCTCCAAGTCATCCACTAGAGGTATAATGTCCGTTTAATTAGTCTGGTTGATATCTATACTTATTATACTTAAAGCTTCTTTTTCTCTTTCCTGGGTTGAGCGTCGCCTTCGTACAGTTTCCTCTATACTATTACTGGGTGAGGTAATGGCGATCCCTTACTCTTATTGCGCTAAAGAGGGGTTAGTATGCGTTGCACTAGTAAGTTCTACGTCTTAATAACCTTCCTTTTGCTTAGAGTGTACTAAAGCAAACATTTAATCGTCCTATAATATTTGCTCTATCTCTAACGCTAAATATATGCGTCCTATAACTCTTAACAGTCTTTAAGTTCCCTAAGTAACTTATTATAGGGTCTTGTGTTTAATCTACCGCTATAAAACTTAATAGTAAGCTGGCCTCTGTGTTACTTAAGGTTTAACATACCTTAGAAGAGTCCGCATGCGTCCTTAAAGCTTAACGTTTAGCTTATGCTTGTCTTCTTCGTCTTAAATGTGTCTGTAAGAAGATCTATTCTAAGAAGTAGAAACTTGTTTAATAGGGTTTATCTAAGCTGGGTAATAAAAGGATTGACTTTCCTTCTATAAGGGAAATAACTCTAAGTAGCTTAGCAATTGCTCCTCTTGGGTCCCCCTTAGGTGATTTATTTTTTAGTGATTCTTTTTTGTTAATATTGCCTAACCTACTTTCTTCTAATACTTCTGTACCTTTCCTATAGCGTTTTTTAGGTTGCTTAGTGGTTCCTAGGTAGTCTTACTATAGCCTATCTACTTTACTTTATACTATGTTTTGTTATCTACGTCCTCGTAACTAATAATCTTTAAAACTTGCTATTTGTCTTTCTCTTGTTCTCTATATATATCTGCCTTATAGACTAGTGGCTTAATATTCCCGTATACTAGCTCTAGCATTGCGACATGCTGTATAGGGTAGATTTTTATTTTGGCTAGTAGGTTTAACTTATACATAACTAATAAAATTCTTTACTTAACTTTAAAAGGTTTTAGTCTAACGTAGTCTAACTTCTTGCTTAGTTATTAACTCTTAAAATTTTTATATAGTAGCTATACTTTATCCCCCTTCTTAAGATCTGGTCCCTTAGATCTCTTAGTATTATAGTACCTTTTTATTTGTTTTTATACTAGTTTAGCTGTTTCTTTAAGGTCTGTATAAAGATTTATTAACGTCTCTATTCTTTACTTAGCTATGCTACTTGTCTTTTTTGCTTAGTATGGCGATAACGATATTCTTAGCTTATATCCATAGTTTGCCTTAAATGGTAATATCCCCATTCCTTCTTATGGTGTTGTATTATATATAAACTATATAACTGGTAATAATAATACCTAATTATTCTATGCGTAATTAATATAATGCCTTAGATACTGTTCTAGTGTCTAGTTTAGTTTTTCCGTTTATCCATCCGTCTGCGGATAATATGCTGTAGATATTACTACGCGAACTCCTTATTCTGCTAGAAATACTTCTTAAAATGCTGCTATAAATCTTGGATCTCTGTCTAATATAATCTTATTTGGTGCTCTATGTCTTGCAAATACTTCTTTTATATAGATTCTAGCGATATCTTCTGCTAATATCTCTTTAGTGTATGCTATAAAGTATCCCTACTTTATTAGCTTATCTACTATTACTAAAATTGCGTTATGATCTTGTCCTATAATAGGATCTCTTAACTTTGGTAACTTAATAATAAAGTCCTATAATATAACCTTCTATAGTCTTCCTAGTGTCTTAACAGGTTGTAGCCTTCTATATAGCTTATGCCTTATTGGTTTGTTTCTTTAGCAATTTGGATATTTTTTAGTAACTTATCTTGCTAGTCCCTAGATTTCTTAAATAATATACTCCTCTTAAAGTCTTAATACTAAGCCTATAGCTTTGTTATATTCTTATATTATTCCCTTGTGGAATTCCTTAATAAACTCTTTTGTAATAGACTTAGGTATATACGTTACTTTTCTATTTTTGTATTGCTTTAAGTCTAGATCCTCTACCTATACTTCTTAGATCTTCTATATCTAATTACTCTTTAGTGACTTATAGATCTGACTTTCTTTAGTTGCTATAATTTTTGGATAATTATACCTAATTAATCTATCTTGATTCTTTTGTAATAAAGCTCCTAATAGCTTTTTATTACTTTATAGTTTAGCCTTTCTACTTAGAGCGTCTGCTTATGCATTATCTGTACCCTTAATGTGCTAAATTTCAAAATGGTATTCTGTAAGTATTTCCGCCCATCTAACCTATCTTTGGTTAAGTTTCTTTATTATTAGGAATCCTATAAGGTTTTTATAGTCTGTCTTAACTATAAATGGTTTCTCTGTGCCTTATAAGAATGCTCTCTATTTTTTAAGTGCTATAACTATACCTAACAACTCCTTGTTGTAGATATTATAGTTTAACTCTGGTGGTGTTATCTTCTGACTATAGTATGCCACTAGGTGCTATCTATCTTGATGTTTCTATAGGAAGTATACCCCTAGTGTAAAGTCTGATGCATCTGTTTCTATAACCGTCTCTAGACCTGGTTAATAGATCTTAAGAACTGGCTCTTGGGTAAATAACTCTTTAATTCTCTTAAATAGTTCTTATTATCCCTTTCCCTATACCTATAGTTCTTCTTTCTTTATTAACTGTGTAAATGGCTTAATGTCCTATAACTATTGCGCTATAAACCTTTTACAGTAATTGCAAAACCCTAAAAACAATCTTAACTACATAATATTCTCTGGTTCTTGCTAATTCACTATAGCCTTAATCTTCTTTGGATCTATACTGAGTTGGCCTAGTTTAATAATAAATTTAACAAAATTAGTCTTCCTGGTAAAGAACTTGTATTTCTTAATTGCTACTGGCATCTGTTCTTTCTATAGTCTCTTTAAGACCTACTTAACGTGTTCTCCGTGTTCTTCCTTACTCTTTAAGTAGATGATAATGTTGTTAAAGTATACTATAATAAATTTATCTAGGTGTTCTCCTAATATACTATTAATTTGCTTCTGGAATATTACTAGTGCGTTTATAAGCCTAAATTGCATAACTAATGGCTTATATAGTCCTTTCTTTGACCTAAAGGCTGCCTTTTATTTGTTACCTTCCTTAATTCTAATCTGGTGGTACGCCCATCTTAGATTTATCTTTATAAAGATCTTTACATTACCTATCCTATCTTAGATTTTGCTAATTAAGGGTAAAAAATACCTATCCTTCCTAGTAATGCTGTTTAACTGTCTATAGTCTATACATATCCTAAGTTTTCCGTTTTTCTTTGGGATGAATAATACTAGATATTCTACTAATAACTGCGATAGTCTAATGTATCCCTTTTATAAGTTCTCCTGGATAAACTCCTTAAGCGCTATTAACTCTGTTTTAGTAAGCTTATAGATTGGAAAGAACTTTAGACTTATTCCCTCTTCTAATTCTATCTTATGGTCTTAAGCTGCATGCTTTAACAGCTTTTCACTTTCTAGTAACCATAACTTTTTACTATACTTATAGTATCTCTTTGGTATATAACTTAAGCCTCACTTAGTCTCTTTATATATTACTCCAACTTGGTACTATACCAACTTAGTTTGCTGTCGCACTTTATATTATTATATATCCTTAATATTAACTTAACCTATAACCTAATTAATCTTTAGATTGTACTTTTATAACTAAGGCATTCCTAGTATCGCCTTGTCCTGTCCTAATAGTAGGATATTAAAAGACATTCTAACTGGTCTCCCTTTAATAGTTATCTAAATAGGTCCTATTTTAAGATTAATAATGCCCCCTCCGTAGGCTATCTAATCTCCTAAAATTGTTATAAGTGGATACGGGTGTTTCTTCTGTCTATGTAGTAACCCTATCCTTTCTACTGCCTTTGGTAATATGTGGTTCCTAGTGGCTTTACTATCTACTAACACTTTAAACTGCTGATCTTGCTATTTAGCTCTTAAATTTAGGTATTGTCCTTAAATTTCTTTAAGGGTCTAAGGCTCTAATACTAGTTCCCTCTAGTCCTATACGCCTCCCCTTTTCCTAACTGTTAGCTGCTTGATCCTGCCTATACTTGGTCTAACTTTAGCTAATACTTAGTTTATTTCTTTTCCTCTATATACTATAGATAAGTGTTCTCTAGGCACTTCTACCACTATTGTCCATTTAGGCATTTTTCCGTAAGGAATCTTCCTAGTTAAAGTATTAAGTCTTTCTAACCTTGTACTTCTACTAGGTGCTAACTATGTATATACTTAGTATTCCTAAACCGCTTTTTCTCTGGTGCCTAATATATCCTTACTAGGTACTTCCGGTTCTTATCTTTTAGTGCTCTATATATGTTATATATATTATCTATATAAGCTATCTACGATAGTATATAATGCGCTATATGTTTTGGGTTAACTCTTGGTTTATTTTTATTTTTAAGTTTAAATCTATACCTAGTTAACCTAACCACTGGTATCTCTGCTATAGGTACTAAGATTTATCGCTTACTTCTCTAGTCCCTAGATCCCTCTTTTAGGTTCCTTAATATTATAATTAATGCTCCTTTAATGTGACTTATGCGTTTCTTTATAATGGGTTAGTCTTAGACAACTTTTTTGTTTAGCTATATATAAAAGTCTTCCCATTTATTGTTATGTTATTGCCTATACCACTTTCCATATAACTGGTTTAGTATATATAGTCTATCTATTAGAAAGTACCTTGTTATTGCTGTATTATAATATCCTTTAGTATATCTTTTTTTAAACCTAGTTAGAATATCTAACTCCTCTTCTTGTTCCAGTTTGTCTAACTACTTTACCCTAGGTATCCTTGCACTTGGCCTATTAGTAATTCTTCGCATAGGTGCTCTGTTTCTTATATAACCTAGTATAGCTAACCTCTTATTTAGCTTCTGCTCTTGCTATATAATAATTCTTGTTTTAAACTTATCTATAGTTTCTTGTTTTCTGCATCTTGCAGCTAGATCTTTATAGTCGTCTTGCTTTTTAATCCTGGTATTAACTGTTTAATCTTTAGGCTAAATACTGCGTTTACCTAGGATTGCTGACGTTCTTATTTGTTCTCTAAACTTATAGTTCTTAAACTTGTGTCCTGTACTTATTCGTTTGTTATTGAACTAAGTTACTGCCCTTTCCTATTAGTTTTCGTCCATTGTGGGTCCTTAGGTGTATCTTATCTTATTTTAAAAATCTTAAGCCTATAGCCTTTTGCCTTTATTAAGTAATAAGCTAGCACTAGTAGTTGTTTACTTACTTAGTTTCTTCTAAACGTTACTCCTATTGTTTTATAAAGCGATGGAAATTGTATCTAATAGTGTTATAATACCCGTTACTAAACTTTATTTGGTGATGGTCTTAGTCTCTACTTCTGTTGCGTTATTAAGGTTTAAGTGCTCCCAGTTAGCCTCCTTTTTGTCCTTATTACTGTTGATTAATAAGTACTTTAACTCTATTATTATTGCTACTAATCTTTATCTGTATGTTGCTGTAACATCTTAATTTAGCTTATAGAGTTAATCTTATTCTTTGTCTAACTCTCTGGTTTCTTGGAGTCCTTTTAACTTTGGCTCTTATAGCTAATAGCTTGCGCTGTATTTAGCGTCCTTATGAATTTAGTATACGTTGTTGTAATAATATATAAAACTGTTAATTGAATATTCTTTTATTCCTTATAGTATACCGTCATCCCTCTGTATATACGTGCCGTCTGCTAGTCTGGTTCCCTTTACCGCGTAGTTACTCTAACCACCTCTATAGTCTCTGGCGAAATAACCCTGTTTTCCGCAATTTATATAAGCTCTATCTTTAAACTATTTTTCTTGCTATAGAGTCCGCCTAAACATCTTCTGCTGCTAAGATCCCTAGTTTGGCCTCTGCTTCTAGGTCCTTTAATTACTTAATCCTTAACCTCTAGGTTTCTATAGTTTCTTTTCCTATCTTTAGGTTTCTTTGGTACCGCTTAGGTCTATTAGCTCTACGCCATTCTATAGTTTTTAACTCTATGTCTGTTGTTATGTACTCTGCGTCTTATATAACTATAGAACTCTATCTTGCCCTCTCTTAGCTTATTCCCTTTGATAAATTCTATTATTAATCTTTATTAACTAATCTATTAACTCTTTTAGAGTATCCGCATCTTCTATTAGGATAATTACGTCCTGGACTTTAGCCTTAAGTCCCTGTTTATACTATGCTATAAGCGCCTTGTTATTCCATTTAACCTATATAGCTAGTGTTTAAAACTGTGTTGTATACTTAATTGCTAAAGTGCGTTGTACTAAGTTCTAAAGCTTTTGTTCCGCTATAGTTGTGGCTTCTAGGTCTCTAAATATCTGTGTTAGTTGCTCTACAAACCCGTTCTAACTAGTAAATATATACCGTACATCCTAGTTAGTAGTTATTATGCCATTAGCCTATATTTCTGTAAGATACGGCTTAAACTACTTAAGTGCCCTCCCTGTTAGGAATAACCCTGCATAGGCTACTTAGTCTAATAATATTGCTAACTTTACTTCTTCTTGTACTACCTTAAAGTGTATTTATATAAGAAATCCCTTAAGCTTCAACTTCTCTCCTAAGAATTATTTGATTAAAGGTAACTTAATCTTTACTACTCTAATTCTATTAATGCGTTCTTTAAGTATCCTATTATTATCTTATAAGTAATTAACTATTTCCTATAACTAACCTCGCGTAACCACTTGAGAATCCCCCTTGTTTATACTAGTATCACCTAGCCCTAAGGTTATGGCTGCTGCTGACGCTGTTGTGACTAGTGCTGCTTTTAGTGGTATATTGTTTAATTTTGTTCCAATACTGTAACCTTAGTAGTGAATATGTAACGGAACCTTATAGCTTAGACTATAGTGGGTTCTATTATTAGGCTGGGTATATAGGTACAACAAAAATAATAATATAATAATAACTGGTGGAGTAGTTGCCTAATAGATTAACTCTAATTATATTCTAAGATTTACTATAAGGAGAGAACTATCTATAGTAGGGACTAAGGTCCTTTAAATACACAACTATACTCCTAAGAAATCCTCTCTTGTATATAAGGTACGTGTTGTCTGTATTAAATGTAACGTCCCTTCCGTTTAATATAGCCAATATGTTTAACACCACGTGACCTCGGTTACTATTCCTCGTCACATAGTTCCACCGGATCTATCCTGGACCGTGCTTGTATTAACCAACTAGCTTCCGCCGACTCTTCTCCAAGTAGTTGTAACATCGTACTTAAAGCGTCCGTAATAATAAGGGCACGGAATATTCAAGCAGCTAGGGTTGCTGTATAGGTCTCTTCCTTAGTAATCTACAGGTCTCCGCAGACGTATAGTTAAGCCTTTAGCTTTTATAAGTAGCCGTCGCTATTAAACTTGTATTTAAAGACCTATTTTAGCAGAAGTATCTAGTCATTGGTTGCTTCTTCCTTTAGGACAGTCTTAAATGTCCCTTAGCGTTTTAGGTTGTTATATTCTTTTTCCATTGCCTTTTAAAAGCCGGTAGTCAAAGGGTGCTTTCTTAGCTCTTTTAGATTCTTTGGTTCTAGTAGAAGGTTATTTTAATATAGGGAGGATCTAGTTCAGTTAATGTCCTTTACTAGTCCTGTGGCAAAGCTAGCGTAGTAACCAAATAGAGTAGGTATATTGGCTAGTGCTGCTGCGTACGCTTAACATTAAATTCGTTTGGAACCTTCTAGTAGGATAAGGTCGGCAGAAGGATTAACCAAGACCTTATTAGCTTATGGAGCTGTATTCAACAGTTCTGGTAAACTGCTTGACTGGGTAGAACCTATTTCAATTATATCCAAGATATCGTCTTAAAGTCCTCCTAGTATAGTGTTTGTTTCTAGCAGATCCAGAGATACCGTTCTACTAGGTGTTAGTAGCTGTTCAATATCCTTTATAGGAAGCTCTACTAAGTCATTTAATATAGTTATTTAATCTGTATTCAATATCGGTCTATATAAGATAGATTCGTCCTTAAATTTATCTTTAAAAGGTTCTGGTAGACTAATTATCTAGATAGTATCTTCCAATGCTTACCTTAGTAGGTAGTCAATATTCTAACCCTTGGGGTTATAGAACAAGGTCTTATTAAATATAACGTCTCTAGTTCAAATGACTTTGTAAAGGCTTAGAATCCAGATTTAGTAGATATTAGTTAAATTATAGCCAACTAGGTGTCTAATTAATGCATAAGGAGCTAGCTTATCTCCCTTTCTAACTTGTTTATTTAGCGTATAGGTCTTGCAACCATATTTGTGCATATAGGTAAGTAATAGCGGCTTGCCGTAGGCGACCTTATACAGAGTTTTCTACCCTAGTTGTTTATTCGGCGTTTAATTAAGGGCATAGCTAGTAGTAAGGAAAGCTTTTGGTCCTAGAGATAGGGGTAAGGATGCTTCTAGCTATATAGACCTTAATCGTTCCATAAGGGTTTGTCTAGATCATTCTGCTCCACTATTCTGTTCTTTAGTATATAGTGCTTGGTATTTAAAGGTAATGCCCTTATCTATATACTACGTCTCTAGGGTGTCTTCCATTTATCCAAATACTTATTTATTATCACTTTAGAAGAAAATAACGTCTTAATAGAATTGCGTTTTAATTAAATGGTAAGTCTTGCAAATGGTAGGTAGGATGGTAGCTTTATCCCTATTCTTAGAGGTAAACACAAAGTTAAATTTAGAATACGTGTAATAGAAATATATAACATATCTATTACCGTTGTACCCTAGTACTCTAAGGTAGATAATATCAAATACTAGCCATTTAAATGGTTAATTGGCTGGAAATTCATATTCTCATCTTTAAGAGATCTACTGTGTGTGCTTTGCTAATAAGCAAGTTTTATATTTAATTTTAAGCGGTGCTTATTCAGTAGTTAATTCGGTCAGCTCTATACCAATAACGTGCTTAGGAAGCTATGTAATAGCATTAGGTCCTATATAACCGAGAATTTTATGCCATCTTATAGCTATGGCTCCAATTAGTTTACGGGCTATGCGGCTTAGCTAGTACCTCTTAGAGGTTAAGAATATTAATTAAGTCGAATCTAGGGTACTTATAGGCTCTCTGTGCATTAGTGCCTAGTAGCCCCCTAGTTATTTTGTATAGTATATTATTTTGCTAGTTACTAGACGGTAGAGTAAATTTCGCCCTAAGTTAAAATGGATATCGTTATTAGTAGCTCTTAATAGCGCTATAATATTTATAAATATGGTAGGTACTAGCGCTATATAGGATAGCCTCATCTTTAACTTCCTAGTAGGTGTATTAATAGTAATAGTTACTGTCGGTAACACCCAAGTGCACTTGATTGGCCTATTAACTGATGGATTTGTTCTTGTCTAATAGGTAGAGAAAGCAGAGGATCGTAAGGATCGCGGTGCCTAAGTAGGGGGCTGATGAGTCATCATAAGGATGACTAATCAGAGACACGAATGACCACATAACCTCTGTCCATATATTCCAACAGTTACTATTCTATAGGCTTGTATTTTTTTAAAATTTCCGCTAGTAATTAGGTAGTTGTCTTTTACTACTAGGTAGGAGAAGGTAAAGTCTTCTTTATTATTGCAGATATGGGTATCTATACTAGGGTTAAGTATCCAGGTATTCTAGAGTTTAAAAGGAATTTAACCAGTACTGAACGCGGCAGTATAGCTAGTTAGTATAGTAGAAGCTGGGGTTTTAGAATCAAAATTAATTATAGATTTTATATTCTTCTAATTATTCTCCTTTGCTTCCTATTCTCTTTTTTGGATTTAGCTAATAATGCGTTTAATCTAAGGCGTAGATAAGATAGTTTTATCTACCTTCTTTTAGATGTCTGCCCTTGGTCTCTATCCTTAAGGGCGCTTATGCTTAGTAATATAATAGTAATTGCTAAACTGATGTATAATGCCGCATATGCATTCCTTATGCCATCTTAAATTTAAATTTAAATTGCTATTAGAATTGGAATTAATGTTAGAGTCTAAATTGGAATTGGAATTGTTTTAAAGGGTTGCGAATATAGAGTTATTAGCAGTTGAGGTAGATGATGCTTGCTATATACAGTAGTGCTCCTTAAATTCCTTAATGAGGTTAATAATAGATAGGGCCTCTTTGTCCTTCCGTTTTTTTCTAATAAGGTCTACTTTTAGCGCTCCTACAAAACTAGAAGAGATGGGTTTAATTGCTTATATAAAATTATAGTAGGGTCTAAATCCTTGCATGTCTGGAAGCTTTAATTATTCTGTAAGCTTATAGACGTTCCTCTAGTTGTTTAACCATTTTTTAATGCTCTGCTTTTTATTGTAGGCTTTAAGAGCCGTGTACTAACTAAGGATGTTATACTTTTAACCTAATGTGGTAGGGGCTAGTGCTTTCTTAAGTGCTTGTAGCCGTTTGTGTACCGTATTAAGGTCGTTAATAAGAGGGAGGTAGGATACCGATATTATTCAAATAACGTAATTGCTAATATCGCTTATGGCCTACTTTTGCTTCTAGTGCACGCGGAGGTCATCCTTGTATTCCGCGTATATTTGGTTATACACAGTAAGCTAAGTTTAGTTTAGCTGTGCTACCAATGTAGCTGCAGGAAGTACGTCCGCAGGTGTAGGTCGTTTTGGAGGTTCTAGCTTTAGGAGCTTATCTTTTTTCTTTAATAGGTCAATGTACTGCTATACCTTGTTGGTTTTAGCAGTATCTTAAATAATAAAGAACCATAGAAGCCAATTGGATAGCTTATTAAGAATAAGATTGATTTTAGATAAAGATTCGTTTATATTGGTTGTCATTTTTAGAATTTTAACAGTTTAGGTAGGGTCTAGGTTAGCGTCTTGGCGAAACCTTATTTTAACAATTTAATTCGTTAGTTCGTTCTAGTACGTTCTAGTATATTTATTGGGTTTGATTATCCGTTTATTTAATAGGTAAAGAAGCTTAAGACACTACAAAGGTAGTAGAAGTAGTGACTTCTTAAATAAGATAATAGATTAATTAGTTAGCAGGTAGTGCGAGCCAGGGTCATAACTATAACAGTACAGTGTGGGAGAATTAAGTAAACAACTTAATTGTAAAATGTAGCTCTAGAGCCTCTCTATATATATAAGGAAGGTATGGAAATAAATAAAAGGGGAGACTAATTCGTAACTAAAACAACGTGATACGTAAGTGATACGCAGGCGATACGCAGACAATACGTAAGTAATACGAAGGCAATACGCAGGTAAAACAGTGGTGGTTTGGCAGGGTACCGTAGTCGGTTACATATAGGCCTATTAAATAGGCTTATTAAGAAACCCTATAAGCTCCGTTGTGTTGGAGCATTATCAGCAAAGCTGGCATTAGAAGCAGCTTTCAGAACCTGGTTTATCTTATATAGTGTAATAGCAGAGAACTTAAGAGTAAGGTATCTGGTATTATAGAAATAGGTAAGCAATCTGTTAATCTCTACAAGATAAGCTAGTAACAGATTTTGTAAGAACTCAGCTAGCTTGCTAACAGAAAAGGTGATGTTAGGTTATATAGTAGATGCCAGATACGTTGCAGAACCTATATAGCGTTGATATCCTTTTATCTGATTCGGCGTAGCTTCTCCTTTATACAGTATTAATTCCTGGCCTAATAGTGGTGTAGCTAATAGCTTTAGATATTCTAGATGGTATATTAAGACTAGCTTCTTAAGATATTAATCTAGATAGAGCCACAGCTTTCCCTTTTATTAATCTTGCATAACACGAGTATTTAGGAATAACGTAAATTAAGGTATTTGGCGTATTTTAAATTAATCTTATAGCTGCTTTAGGATGTCCTCCATCTACTAGCGGCAGCTTAGGTGTCCTATAATTAGAATGTTGTTGACATAGAAGAACATAAAGATAGGTTTAGTAGGGTATATATAGAGATATAGCTCGTCTGGTACAGCTTTTAAACCTATGCTTTGCAGAGCAGCAGACATTTCTAAAAACTATAATTTTGGAGATTTATATAGTCCATATATTGCCTTTCTTAGACGGAGAGAGAATCTAGGTAGTAGGTCTATACCCTTAGGGGGAATAAGGTAGACCTTATTATTAACTAAGGTATTAACAAAGGCGTTAACGGTGTTAATTTGTATAATGTCTAGGTTAAAGCCAGCAATAAGAGCGCAAGGTAGGCGGAAGGTTTGATAGGCTGCCGTTATAGCTTTAACCTCCTCTTATAAGACTGCTTAAAGGTCTCTATAGACGACTAAACGAGCTTTAAATTTTATAATAAAGCCATCTATATCTTCCTTATACGTAAAGACCTATATAGTAGGAAGTTAATAAACCTTCTTGATTAGCCGTACCTTGTCCCAGGTTTGCTTTCCGGTTAAAGCCTTTATTTTAGTGTGAGCAGCTGCTTTAAACTCTGTAGCGTACTTATAATTAAGCATTTCTTTCCATAACTTTAGTAGTGGTGGAAAATCGTCTTAATGTCCGTACGTCTTTATAGCAGTAGTATAAAAGGTATAAGCTAATGGCGTTATATCTAGATTGATAAGATTATTATTACTATTGTTAATTTAAACTGTAAAGGCTCGTTATTATAGATCCTAATTTAGCATATCTTTCTTCTTTACCATAGGCCGCTTTTTACGGCCAGAATGTCTTTTACCCCCTAATGATAAGCCTGCTGTCGTCTAAGGTTTGAAATAAGGTGTAGGGTCTATAAACGGTGTTTTGGTAACTTCAGAAGATAATTAAGTGGTAGATAATGTCTGTGGCATAAATGCTATAGTAGATGGTAATTACTAAGGCGCTAAAGGCGCTAATAGTATAGACGGTTCTGGAGTTAGCTCTAGGGTAGGTAGCTAACGGAGTTCTTCTATTAAGATCTAAATGCTTTTTAACATAGGAGTAATATTAATATTTGCTAAATGCGGCAGTTTTATATCTAGTTCTTTGTTAAAGTTCTCTATCTAGTCCTTGCTGCCATCTTAAAGATTATCTAGTAGGTCCTAGACTTGCTAAAAACGGTTCTTTTAAGCCTATAAGATAATAAGGTATTCTAGTATTTTGGGAGATTAATATCTCTTTAACTTATTAATTTGTACATTACAAGATCGGATAATACAGTTAGTGGTTGGTATTTATACCCTATAAATATTTAACGCTTTTATACCGATGAGATAACCTATTTGGGCTTATGGCTTAAACTTTGCTTTTCTAGGAATGCTATGTTTAATAAGTATATAGGTTAAAGATCCGGCTATATAAAGTCCTGCTAGCCATGGCTTCTATTTATAAAGTATCTTAAACGAAGTCTTCTAGTTAATGGACTTAATGGGAGTTTAATTAAGTAGGAACACTGCTAGAAGCACGAACTTGGGCTATAGATCTATAGGTAACTTTGCTTTAATAATAGCAGTCTTTACTTATTTGGAAATGGCTCTTCCTGACCCCTCTGTAGGTCCATTTTAAGCTAGGGTATATAGCGTTGATTGCTTAATAACACCTCCGTTAAGTTAAATAAGGTTCTTTACCCTGGCGCCTATACCTTACTCCTTATCTATATGCTAAATGCGGATACCTTAAGCATTAAATTTCTTCGTAAATGCTATTATTAATTTAAAGAGTGGGAGCAGTGTTTCTTACTTATGGTTCTTAATAGGAAAAGCATAATGGTACTTTATATAGTTATACCAAAAGTAAGCTATATATGTATCTCCATTAAACCCGTCTTCCTTTATAATAACATTAAAGTGAACATATTTAAAAGGGTAGGTTCCCTTTGCAAATATTCTATAAGATATTTACTGTGTTATCTTTCTAAGAACATATGGTTTACAAAGTAGTATACTGTATGGAGTTCTTCCTCTATCTATCTTAACCACTTTAACCCTATCTGCCGTAGTCGGCAGATAATCCACTGACTGTATATTATAGTGTAGTAAGCATTAATGCTATACTTTATTATATGCTAAGGTCTTAAAGAATCTAGTAGATATAGCATAGGCGGTAGGTATATGTGGTAAGGTAGCAATAGCATTAATAAGGTAGAGACCTCTGTATTCTATAAGGTTATTAAATAGGCTTCCGTTATCTTTATAGCGTAGATGGTTTATAGATTAGTTAATAATTACTCCGACCCTACGGAGCTTTGCTGTGGATATTAGATTGGTATGAAAATATAGAGTGTATGCTACGTTTCTTAATATCAGATACTAAGTTAGGCGTTATTTACCCACCTTAATTGCTAAGTTAATATTACTGTATCTATAGATTTCTGCTCTAGCATCTCTAGCTATTACTATGGACATATATGGCTTAAGGTTACGGAAGTATCTAATATTATTATAGAAGTAGGTGTCTGCCATAGTATTATACCCCTAGGTATTCATTAAAGACAGATCTAGATAATCCTATAATAATATTAATAATAAAAAGAATGTTGTTACAGCAGCTGTTATAGCTTAGGGCCTGTCCAGATCCTTAATCTTTTTAGAAGCTAATAAAGACGTCTTTGACCTAGGGCCTTCCCTCTTAATCTATTTAATCCTTTTGTTATAATACTGCTTATTTATTGGGACCTTAAGCCATTCCTAACACCTCCTTAGATACTTGTTATTTAGTACAAAGTTCGGACCTTAAAGAGACTGAAATAGTTGCTTGCAATTCTTTAACTTATAGGGTAAACCATAAGTAAATCACTTTACCTTAGGTGATTAAGAAGGTACTAGGGTAGTAGATGTTATAGGATCTATAGATGGCTGCCCTAAGAGTGTAGCATGGGCGTTACGTCCCGTATTTGGATGCTTATAGAGGAGGTTAAATTCCTTAATTATTGTTGCCATTTTAAGCTTCTCTGACCTCTTTGCTACCTTTTAAATAAAGGCATGATATAGAGCTAGATAGATCTCCTTACAGTCCTAGATAAAGGCTTATATAACGCTGCTTTTTATTACCTCTACTAACCCTTCCTCTAGCTCTTTGCTATTCTGTATAATGGTAATATAAAGCTAAAGCCAGGATTCCAGAGTCTGGCGTTTAGGCCCTTATTTTTATTTCTTAAGATTATCTAATACCATCTGCTGTAGCGTAGCTTAAGAAGGCTTTGCTACCTTTTTTAGCTGCCTCAAAACCAAATATAGTATGGTAAGATTTTTAAGATATCCCAAAAAGTTGGTGCCTATGGTGGTATGTAACAGTGCTGTAAAGGTATAGAGCTTTTCTTCCCGCTTTATGTAGTCTTGTCTTTAGAGCTTATAGAGCTTAAAAAGCATTCTCTGTGTCTCTAGAGACTGCTAAGTTTGTTGTCCTTGCTGACTTGATGACCCAGGTGTAGCTGTTCCAGTAGACGGAGTTGCTGCAGGAGCTGCAGGAGCTGCTGCTGGTGCTGCAGGAGCTGCTGCTATTGAGGGTATGTCTAGCTTATTGTTTTCTTTAATTTTGTCTTCCGTCTTATCTAGGTTAACATAGTCCCAGATCTTCGCAAAACTTGCTTCTTAGCGGATAAATTGAAACCATAAAGGCCAGTCCTTTTGGGTTAGCAAAAGAGGGTTAGTAGAGTCCGTTGTTATAGGTGCCATGGTGGCTTTTGTTGTTTTCTTAAGGTTGCGTAAAGAGACGCGCTTACGCGTAAAGCACGCGATATTTCGTGACGAACTATGCTCAAAGAGGCTTAGTGGTATTCGTCTGGCCACTAAAATCTCCCTAGTGCTTAGAAGGCTACCGGGCTCATAACTTTTAGCTAGGCAGGTATTAAGACAAATGACATAAGCTAGCTGATAGGTAGAGACACAGAATTATATGAGTGATCTATTTTATTTAAGGTGGCTCTAAGAGCCCTAATATATATAAGGAATTGACCCCCTACAGGTGTTGAAATGAGGTTATTGGTTGAAGAGATTTCAAGGAACTTCGACCGGCGGTCGAAGTTCTCTAATTGGTCAGATTCCTGCCAAGAGGTTCTCCCAAGTCTCATCACGTGATATCGTTGCGGGCTTGTTTTCCAACAACAGGGGTCCCTAGAGAGTGATGATACAGGTTGAAACTAGACTGACACCGTCTGATACGCACGTTGAACAGCACCCGTCGCACCTCTGCAGTAAAGCTACCTCCGTGGCCAACAAACACTAGAACAGGATCTTGCTAGCTATCATGATTGCCTTTCTTAGAGTAAATCGTTGATATGCTGGCCTTGAAGAACGAATTCCGCAGCTGAAACTTCATAACACAATCATTTCCTATTACTGTCTGATTATATAGCGATAATCTAACTTTGTTCTCAAATCAAAATGACCGGGTGTATGCGCCCTTCTTGCTTTGGACTGATATCGCGAGTGTTGTATAGCTTGGCGATGAATGCACAGCACGTAAGCATTAGGTACTATAAGTACCAACGCCGATGCTTAGAAATTAAACGTATTATTTAGCTCTGAGTTGAAGGCTTTACGTTAAAGTGAAGTAATACAATAGGTTAATATGCACGATACGGCCGTTGGCCTAAATGTGCTCCCCAGCACCTAATTTTGGATAAGTATTTCAGACTATTGCTACCCAGCATTTGAATTTTGCGCCTACCCAAGGAGATGAATGTGTCAAGTCTTGTACGGGATATTCTCTTCAAGCATGGCTCTCAATATCGCAAATTTTAGGTTTCAGTTATAGGATCTTGGTTTTATATTCAAGAAAAAAAACTGCTGGAGTAATCTAAGTCCTTAAGCGCAGTGAATATGAGTTGCCGTCCTTAAAGTCTCTCCAGGAGTCTGAGTAATCAACCTTTAGAACTATATAATCGTTTTGCTGATGAGATTAGTGCTTGTCTTCTTGGATTCGCGAATACTTAATGCAATATGCTGAACTATCCTTCAATGAAGTTTTTATTAAAGCTTCCGGGTATCTAAGATATCTAGGAAGAATATCTAATAACCGCAGGATTCATGGGAGACCAATCGCCCATAGTCGAAAGCTGAGAAGGTGACATTTTTGCTAAACTTCTTCAACCGAGAGTTGTCGGCGATGCCCACTTTTCTGAGTTCGATGAACCTGCCGAAAGGCACTATGTAATTCCAGGTCCTCTTGAGCAATTCGCCCGCCACTGAGTTCACTACATGTCGACTAAGATTGAATTTGCTTACCCAGCTTCTGTTGCCTACCACCTTCCTTTGCTGCCTGCATCTACTTTATGTATACAAAGAGCTTTTAGAGCCAGCTTGAATTGACAGAGTTCTTATTTTGAATTGTCCGATCAACACTACAACACTAACGCCTTTACCTCCGTCAGTCTCATAATACCATGCTCAATTGAAGGATCTTGGGAGGAGAAGATCTTGCTCTCTGGGATGCCGAATGTTTATATGAGAAACCCTTTCTTTTCCGGTGTGCCTACGGCTGCAATGATAGGGGCACTAATGCGCTTGCAGACATTGATCAAGGCCTGGCCCACTGCTGCGCCTCGATGCCCAGCAAGGCTTTGCGCACGTGCCAAGATGAGGGTTTGGCGCTCAGTTGAAGGGAGAAAACAATTTTCTGACTCTGAACTCCGAATTCTCAACCATTCCCTATTCAATCATAACGGGTACTTCCTTTCTAATCTCCTCTCCTAGCTTTATCACCTCGCTTCTCCCCTTAGCTAACACCCAAAAGTAGACTGCAAATGCGAGTGCGCTTGTGCCTTTCGCGCGGATCCAGCACTTGCATACCCTTCTTAAAACAATAATAGCTAAGGGCCACCCTTGGGTGTGCAGTTTGTTACACAAAGGTACCGCCATGAATGACAGGAATGAATACGAGATTTAGTGGATGTGTTGAACGGACAACTAGGTATGAGAACTCTGTCTATTAAAGAGGGCTCTAGAGCCTCTATATATACACCAAATAGGTGACAAATAGGTTGTAAATAGAATGACGACTACGTCGTCATTTGGTAATGGAAATAAGTATTTAGACATTTGATGAGTGTTGGTAGCACTTCGGTAGCTACGGTATAGCAATTGCTTGATTAGTTGTGTTATTGGTGTCTAAAGGGAGAAGAGGTCTATTCTACATATTGGTGGTAACTCTTATGGAGCGCGTATGCGCTAATCCCAAAATGGGAAAGAGTGAATGAAATGGGTCTAAACACTAGCAACTCTCTATGTAATTGGCCCAATAACCTGTACACGTGATATACCGTATGTGATATTAAAATCCAACTCCAGTCTCTACATTTTACGTTCACTTAATTTCTTATTAACTACTTAACCTCTCTCTACCTATTCCTTCGTATTTAAGTTAATCGTATTTATGTTGATGAGGTTTCTTAATGCGTTATAAGCGTTTGCTTTTGTTATTGCGTCTATAGGGTTTAAGTTGCTGTTAATCTATTTAATCTCTGTAATTATGCGTCTCTTATATAATTGGCGTAAGTATATTAAGTTAACTATTAATCTCTTCTCCTAAGTACTTCCTAACTTGATAAGGTATTTGTATAGCGACTTAGAATCTGTATAGAGTATAAGTAGAAGCTCTACCTGTAAGATCTTCTCTATTATAGACTTTAAGACTACGTTGTGATTGAATCTATAAGCTATTGTATATAGTTTAAAGGCTAGAACTAAGTAAGTAACTCTCTTGTACTTAATAGAGGACTAATGAACGATATTTGTACTGCCACTATTGTTAGCGATTGCAATTATAAAGCCAATTTGTGAGGTATTATCAGCGTTATTAGTAAAAGAGGCATCTGTAAATACCACAATTTTAGGTAATTGGAGGTCTAAAGGTATGAATTGTAGGCCTCTTGACTTGTTGTTAATTTGCTATTATAAACGCTTATTTAGCTTCTTTACGTTATCTTCTTTTGGGTTAGTAACTTGAGCCGTAAAGGAAAGATTAAATGAAGACTCTGGTTGGTATATAGAGGCAATATACGCTCCTCTTGCGTGTTAAGCAATATATTAATCTTTTGGGGTAACCATAACTCTCTTAGTGCCTCTTAAACTTGTAAGATTGGTAGTCTTAAGGTTAACAAGGTTTAAGTTCTTGCACTAGCGTATTTGGTTAAATGTGATGGAGTTATTGTTATTAAGAGTAATTTAACTGCTATTAAACTTAATTAGAGTACTTGTTGTGAGTTTCTTATATTCCTTTGCCATAAACTTAGCGTTTATAAGATTGATTTTCTTATTTTGTGCAAACTCTTTATTTCTAATAAATAGAGTATTGTTGGTCTAGAGGCCAATAATTCCTACTCCGGCTTTATATGTGTAGAGGAGGCAAGGGTTGTAGGTAAACTCCTTTATCTTAAGCTTCTCCGTGTGGTAAAGGTGGTATATTAAGAACTAATAGTTGCCAGCCTTAGGGATACCGTATAGAGGCTTAATCACCTTTATAATGGTATTATTGCCAAGTTGTAAGATATCTGAGAGTTCTAGAGGTGGGCGAATATAGAAATTATAATTTAAAAGAGTGGTAGATTATACATACGCTTATAAGATGTTACGGAGGTATAGAAAGGCGCCTTCCTTAAGAAGAGAAGGTATAAGTGCGAGTATAATTTGTTAACTTAATTGTTGAATAGTAGGTAACTATGTTAACACCAATTCCTTCTCCTAATTATTGTAGGCTTATATAACTAATCGTGACTTCTTAAACACTTAATTGGTGCCCTTATTCTTAATATTATTAACAAATTAGGAGTTGAATATATAGGTGCCTTCTAGTACTATAAAAGTATCAGCAATTCAAAATATGCCCTTCTTAAATAGGCCGTTAATCTCCTTTGTATGGGAGTTAGTATATAATGGAATTGCTATATAGACAGTAACGTCAGGTCTATAAAATCGTTTAGGTTGCTAGTAGTTGCGTTATAGTTGCCAAATTGGTACCTCTTGCTCCTCTTTTTCTTTATTAACTTGCTCTCTGTTAAATTAATCTCCCTTAGAGTCTCTAACTGTACTCTTTTCGTAATATAGCTTGATATAAGTTAATTAGAAATTGGTAACTTTAGATAAAAGTTTAACCTTATAAGTCTTGCCGGTAATTCTAATTAATAGAAAAGGGCCTTTCTAGCCTCCTTTCTCTCTATATATAAGCACTAGGGAATTAGGTGGTAGGTTATATAAAGCTTCTGTATTAGGACCGTTTTGAGTGTTAAGTGCGTTGTTAACTATTCTCTTAGCTCTCTCCTTCGTGATCTCTTCTATTGCTTTGCATATGGCGACAGCATGTTATTAAATTAATGGTGCCGGTACGTCACTGTCTGACATTTATAGGAAAGCACTAAATACTAGTAGAGTTGGTACTAAGCTGTTAGGGCCTATAGAATTATTTAACGCCTTAATAGCTATTTATAAACATGCCTCCTTTAAGATATTTAAACCTATCTCTTCTTAAATAATCTTGTAGGTATAAAAAAGGGTTATATAACCTTATTTAACCTTTCTGATACTCCAATAAGCCTTAACAGGCACGTACTTGGTCTTTATTGCAACTATGGAGGCGTTTTAATGAAACTTATAGCTGTTAAAGTTGGTGCCGGCGTTGTATATAACTAAATTGGGGGGACTGAGATAAGTATTAAGTTAATAAGTACAAAGAGCCTCCTAGGTGGTTTTTGCAGATATATCTTTTAGAAATCGGGTGGTGGTAAATCCTGTAGCCTTATTAACAATATGGAGTACTGGCTTGCCGTTAATATAGAAGATATTAATAAATACTGTGTAATTAAAGTCCAAATTGTTAGGAAGCTTGAACTTGAATCTATATAGGGATTTGCCGTGCTTTTAATAATAGCAATAGTACTTAGTTAGCTTCTTAATTATCTCTTTATTAATATTATAACCTAAACACTTAAGTAGAGCATATAACTTCCTAACTAAAGGATGGCCGAAACAACGGTGTAATTATAATAACTCTGTTGCCGTTAAGTAGCATACTGTTAATGTAATTAATGTAGTAATGAATTGCTATAGAGTCTTTCCCCACAGTAGGAAGGGGTGACCGAACTATTATACCACTGGCACTGTTGATGTAGGAGTTACTACCTTATTAGTAAGGTTATTGTAGTAGTAACCTAGAGAGTTAAGATCTTGTAGGCTTATAAGAAATGGGGTATTAGCGCGTATAATATAAAACATAATCTCTCCTACCGGTAATTGCACTTTGAGAGAACCTACTAATAATATTAAGCCAATTCCGAACTTGACCTTAATGGCGCCGGCGTTAAAAGTATTAAGTGTAGCTGTTAAGTTAACGGTTTCCTTATATATAAGATATTGGCCAAATCTAGCAGTTAATGCTCTTGCTGCTCCCGTGTTAATTATAATACCGTACTATTTATTAGAGTTGTATTAAGAGGTCTCTTTAGAGGTGGTTAAATATATAAAAGGGAAAGTAGACTTATTAGGAACTACTCCTGTAAGTATATATTAAGTTATAAGGTTGCTTAACTTCTTAACTGTTAATAATATAAAGTATTTGGCGTGTTTAATATCTTCTTTAAGATTAAGTATAAAGGTTTAAAAGTTATTAAGATTATTGTTATCTTTGGTGCCTTTATATTTGGTAATCCATTGGGCAGCATTCCAATTAAAGGTACGGCTGTATTTATGTCTATACTTCTCTTTCTAATCTTCTTGCTCTTTTTTTAAGTGTTTAGTAGACTAATAGCCTTATTTCTTGCAAACAAAGCATCTCTTAACTTGTAAGTCATAAGGGTTGCGGAATTAAGGATTTCAGTCTTAAGGGTATTGTTCTTAAAGGTATTAAGTGTTGCGATTCTGAGGGTATTACGGGAAGCGTTAAAATCGCAAGGTACCGCGATTATTGTGATTATTGTTATTGCGAACGTATTAGCGGTCTATATAGTACGCTTCTTCCTCTTTATCTTCTTCTGTAATATAGGCAGCTATAGCTAGTAGGTGACTTCTTTTGTAGGTAACAATTAAGCTTTAAAGAGAGTTAATTAAGGCTAGTAATGTATTAGGTGGTTAAAAGCATACATAACTATAAGCCAAGTTGTCTTAATATGCAATAATTAAGTGCTATTATAAAGCGGCGTCACCCTTTATAGTCTTGTTGGCGCCGTTTTATGCTTTTTAAAGGTCTCTAACTAAGATATTAAGGTATTCCTTCTTCTGTTTGGCCGTATTCTCTGGTTAAGATATAACTTCCTTTAGTGTAAGGCTGTTGAATAACTGAAGTTAAGAGCGGCGGTGGTTATTATTCTTAAAATAGGCTCGTGTTGCACCGCAAAGTTAAGTAAAAGTAGGTGTACTTTCTTTATATAATGCTTGATTTGCAAAGAAGTGGTTAAGAGTATTATCCTTTAGTATATTGGAATATGCCTTTGCCTTTATTGCGTTATTAGTAATATTAAGTTGCTTACAGTAATTCTTAAAGATATTAAGTTTGATATTAAAGTTATTATTTTAACCGCTGTATTTGTTGTCTACTGTAATTAACTTTATAAGGGAAATGATATCTCTGGCAGTACAGTCTACTGGTAAGAGTAGAGGAAGTAAGTTTTGGTATTATATAGGTTGTCGTTTAATATCATTAAGGTTGCTAACTCATACTTTAACTCCGCCTGTCTTTAGCATATATGCTATAAGGTTTGACTTAAATTCTCCATCCTTTAGTATTGTTTGTTAAATCTCTAGTATTATCTAAGCAGTTAGCTCTTCCTCCTAAAGGCATTTATACAGTGCGTCGTTTAGCTTAGAAGGGCGATTTGACTTATATACCTAAACTCCATACTTACGTAAAGTACTTTGTAAATTGCGTAAGTATGTCTTGTTGACTTTATTAAATAGCTATACCGTCCATTTATTAAAGTCTTCTTTAAATTGCTTCTAGAGATTACTATCTTGCAACTATAATTGGTTATAGACCTAGTATTTATGTCTTATAAAAGCATCTCTCTCATCTTTCTCCTTATTTGTGGGATTAAAGCCGTTAGGCTACTAATCCTTGTTCTCTAGCTTTGCTAACTAGTCCGCCATAGCTCATATTTATTATATGGGAGGAGGTAAGGAGGGAGGTAGAATTGGTTGCTATAGGGTTTTCAGAGGTATAGAGGGAGGGAAAGTTGTTGGTATAGAGGCTGTATTGAGTTTGTAGGTTGTAATAAACAGTAAGACGCGCAGGTGCCGCGAATGCGTAATGGATATAATATAGAAAGACAAGCACAGGCAGGCCTCTGAATCTTTAAATGCGAATTAAGTTATAGAAACACAAGCATAGGCAAGCGTCTACTTCTTAACGCGTATTCCCTAGCAAATCTCATACGAGGGTTCTCTGCATAGGTAGGTGGGCCTTTTATAGTTGATTTCTTTTTAAAATAGTACCGTCTCCTAATTTGTGATTACTGATTAGTGTTAGTAGCACTTTGGTAGCTATGGTATAGCAATTGCTTAATTGGTTGTGTTATTGGTGTCTAGAGGGAGAAGAGGTCTATTCTACATATTGGTAGTAACTCTTATAGAGCGCGTATGCGCTAATCCCAAAATGGGAAAGAGTGAATAAAATGGGTCCAAATAATAAGACATTTAATAAGACATATAAGGTAAGGAGCGGGGTATTAAGATATAGGATTCTAGACTTGAAGCCAGTATTAAGATAGTAGTAAGAAAATACAATCCAGTTTAATACACCCCCCTAGCTATACAGAGCCTTCTGGGCTGCTATAAAAAGTTATTATCGGTATTACCTGGGGGGTACTGTAATTGCAATATAAGGTAACTAGTTCTTAATTCATTTGTGTCTATCTTGTCTACTAAAAGAGAAAGAAAGTTATCTTAGTTGACTTATCCGCTTCGCCGAGGAATTTAAGGAGGCGGCTACCCCCCTACTCCCGCCTAAGCCATAGAAACTTGTAAGCCAATCAGACGGTCGCTCCAACTTATAGGTACTTATTAGCCAATAGAATGCTACGCTACCCTCTACTACCCCTGCTACCCTAAAAATTCCTCAGCGCAGCGTCTGAGAGATTATGGGCGCGTGTTTGGTGTAAACTGGGTCCTTTTTTTAATGTATGTTAATTTTAAATAACTCTAGCGGTGTGAATATACTAGCTACAGTCTTAGTGCGCGATGCATTTAAATTATAATCTCTTCTTTTATTTAATTATAATAATTATAATTAGCTAACTACCGTATTAGGGGGTAAGATATAGCCTTAAAGTTTAAAGACACGTTTTTGAAACTGGTCCCTCTCTACTGGTCGCATTAAAACAATAGCCATACTCTACCACTACTACTCCGTTTCCTTCCAAATTTATAAAGGCGCCTCTTCTATCCTACAATAACCGGCTTGCCTGGTTAAACTATACCTATACTACCATTGTGTCGTGTTCTGGCAGGCGACGCGGTCATAGTGACGCCTTTAGGGTGCTGAGCTTTGAGCAGAGCGTCGAGCAGAGCGTCAAGCAGAGCGTCGAGCAGAGCTTCAATAGAACTTCAAGTGGAGCTTTAATAGAGCTTCGAGTAGAGCGTCGTGTAGAGCTTTAAGCAGAGCTTTGATGGAGCTTCAATGGAGCTTCAAGCAGAGTTTCGATAGAGCTTCAAGTAGAGCTTTAATAGAACTTCGAGCAAAGCCTCGTGCAGAGCTTCGTGCAGAGCTTCGAGCAGAGCTTCGTGCAGAGCTTCGTGCAGAGCTTCAGCAGAGCTTCGTGCAGAGCTTCGTGCGGAGCTTCGTGCGGAGCCACGTGCAGGCGTGCAGACGTGTAGATGTGCAGACGTGCAGACGTGCAGACGTGCAGACGCTCGTACGGGCGATTAATTGCAGAGACTTTTGTAGAGATGATCGTATGGGCAATTGTTTAGACGTTCGTACGGGCGTTTATATGGGCGATTAATTGATTAATCAATTGCATGGACGTTTGTATGGGCGTTCACACTAGCGTTTGTGCAGATAATTGTAGTCTTAGTATATAGAAGTTGTATTTAGGCTTGTTTTTAAAGGCCTTATAAACGGCTTTATATAGGCGCTCGTGCAGGCGTTCGCGTAGGCATTCGTATAGGCGTTTGTGTAGGCGTTCATGTAGGCATTCGTGTAGGCGTTCGTGTAGGCGTTCGTACAGACGTTTATAGAGACGTTTGTAGAGACATTAGGGGCACAATCAGGCTCTATTACGGATGGATTCTATAGAGCGAGAGGAGGGCTTTTAAATGGAGGTATTGGCGAGCTGAGTGGTGGTGTATTAGGGGGCGATATACCGCGTTAAAGGTAATACAACCGTTATCTACTAGGCAGGTGGCCTGCCTTTACAAATCGCGCCTATAATCTCTTAGACGCTTCGCAGAGGAATTAGGGTGGTAGGGGTGGCAGGGTGTAGCGCGGCGTTCTATTGGCTAATAAGTACCCATAAGTTGGAGCGACCGTTTGATTAGCTTATAAGTTCCTATGGCGCGGGCCGGGGCAGGGGGTAGCCGCCTCCTTAAATTCCTCGGCGAAGCGGATAAGTCAACTGAGATAAAAAGAAAGGGGTAGTAAAGGTCGGGCTATCTATCGGGCCGTGGGTGGTCAGGTGACCTACGCTACGCCATACGGCCCCTACCGCATACGCTCTGCGCGTAATGCAATTTACAACCTCTACTTGTACAGACAGTTATAATGTTAATTTAGTGTTGAGTTTAAGAAATCCCCTATAGAGTTACCTTACCTAAATATTATCTAAATTAAATTAAATTAGATCCTTAATGTTAACGAGGTTTGTTACAGCGCTGGTAGAAAACAGTGGATTATGGTAGACGTTATGGTAGACGTAGAGTCACGTGAGCTCACGTGACCCGAGGATTATATAAGACTTCAAGTGACGCTACCCTTCTTCTCCTTTCCTTTCTCTAGCTTTAGATCCTCGTTTATAGACAATCCAATTATACAGGCTTACGCGACCCTCTTGCCGTGCTTATACCTCGATTAACTAAGTCGCTAACATTATCTAAAGCTCGTCACTACTCTTTCTTCCTAAGAAGGAACTTAAATATATCTATAAGGACACAGAACAGAACCCTAAGGATATAGGACAGAACCAAAAGAACATAAACAGAACGCAAAACCTAAGAATAGGACACGCATGGACCAGAACCCCTAGAAAATAAACAAACACCGGAAATTACCTAAAACCCCTACTACTATGCCAAGAAATACAGCAGCCGGCAAAGCCGCTGTAGGACCCGCAAATACCTCTAATAGTAAAACAGTCGCCGTTTTAACCCCCCAGGAAGAGCTCGCAGCAGCTAACACCGAAATTAAACGGCTTTAAGAGCTGCTTAAAACCAGAGACACCCCTACACCTAGCAAAGAGTTATTAAACACCTAGAGACTTACTACGGTCCTTAAGGCCCTAGCCTAACATACAGCATTAGCATTGTTGTGGTCCGCAAAGGTTGTGGACCCCCTGTTACTTACAGACGGAACTAACCCTACATTTAATAATTAGAAGCTTTAACTGCAAGACAAGCTTGAAGTTAATGCGGACCACTTCCATACTACTTAAGGTAAGATGGCCTACATCTTCAGCCGCACTGGTAGGGACGCATAGACGCACCTACGTCCACGATACGCCTAGGATTTAGCAGACCCCTTCCTCTCTAGAGAAGAGATAATTAACCACCTATCTTCTATTTATAAGGACCCCTTTAAGACACAAAACACCTACCTTGATTATAAAGCCCTTAATATAAAAACAACAAAGACCTTTTCGGCCTTCTAGACCTATTTTTTACACCTAGCCAGCCAGGCCTAAATCCCCTAGGAAGATCTGCTACTAGACCTATTTAATAAGCTTACCTTAAACCTACAGTAAGCTATACTACCAGTTTATACTACTATATAGACGCTAAAGGAACTTATAGACTAATGCCTAGCTATTAACCAGGGCCTTTATTAAATTAAGGCATATGCCAAGCGGTATAAGACTAGAAGCTCTGTCAACTAGAATATAAGTACTATAAGAATGGGCCGCAGCGCCCTAGTAAGATCTGCAACCCCTATAGCACCAACTGTACAGCCCGCCACTAATTTAGTAGCTAGCCGTGCAGCTAGTCCTGCCATGGGTCCAGCAAATGCTTGGCCTATATACAGTAACCCCTATATACAGGCCCTCAGCGATTAGGGAGCTTGCTTCTCTTATGGCCAGAAGGGCCATATTGCAAAGGATTGCCTAATAAATGTAAAAGCGGGCGAGGTTCTGTTAATCTAGGAGGATAGCATAGAGTTAGAAAAAGAGGAACCCTAGAGGAAAACTCCTCTCTAGGGTTAAAAGGGATTAATATATTATATATTAATCTGGGTTGGCTAGTTAGTAGAAAAAGCTGCACTATCCTTTATACTTTATTCCGTAATAGATATTAAGTTTTAACCTCTGCTTTAGCTAACTCTGGAGCAAATGCCTTTACCTTAATAGACACCCTATATGCCGTAAAGCTGGTCGACTTTTTAAATGCGTCTATTAAAGAACTGCCCAAACTAATTCCTATTTGCGGGTATAACAGACAGATAGGGCTATCTATTACAACTATCTTGCAGATTTACCTCCATATTAATGGACAAAGGCAGTATAACATCCCCTTGCTTATTACGGACCTAGGAAGCCACAATATGATTTTAAAAAGAAAATGGCTAGCCTATTTAGGCTTATAGCTTAACGTACAAAGCAGACGACTTATCTGGCCCGAAACCCTACCCCCAACCCCTTCCTTTATAAAAGAAATCAGCATTACAATGGAAAACCTTATACGGCCACAGATAGACACCATTTATTAGGCTAATACTATGCATAGAGACCGGGCCTTTAAGAAAGATATACAGCTTAATCTATAATGGGTCCGTATACTATGCCGCCCCTAAACTACCAATATTGTGCTGCCTACACTAGGGACCCAGGAAGCTAGTAATTAGCCAGATAGACTAGGCCCTATACAGCCATAAAGAACAGTAAGAAATATCAGACGCTATACTAAATAAATAGACTAAAAAGATAACCTCTAGAAGATGGAATAGGAGCTAAGGAGGGTTATAAGCCCTTAACCGTAAAATACGGTCCACAGAATATCTGCAAAGAAACTTATAAACCTCCCACCAGTTAATATCTGCTGTATTGGCGCCATAGGGTTCTACCAGAACTTAAAACGGCCTAATACCATTGCCTTCACAACTAGCTTATATAAGATTGATTGGATAATTGAAGATAAGGAAGCCCTAGCCCGTAACCAGCTTAGTGGGGAAAGTAAGCTTATAGATAAGGAGCTGGTAGAACAGAAACTACCCCATTAATACTAAAAGTTTAAGGACATATTCTCTAAAGCAGTATTGGACATGTTCCCGCCTTACTAACTATATAACCACAAGATTGAGATTAAGCCAGATAAGGAAAACATACTTAGCTATAGCCCCCTTTATTAGTAGTCTACTGCTAAGTTACAGGCTATAAAGCAGTACCTTATTAATAACCTAAATAAAGGCTTTATTAAGCCTAGTTAAGCCCCTTTTAACTTACCTATCCTCTTTACTAAAAAGCCAAATAGAGGACTTTGTTTCTGTATAGACTACCATAAACTTAATAATATAACCCGCAAGGACCGCTACCCACTGCCCTTACTTAATAAGACTTTAACCCAAATAAGTAGAGCTAAGATCTTTACTAAGCTTAATATCCGTTAGGCCTTTTACCGGATTAAAATGGACCCCAAATTAGAAGATCTTACTACATTTTAGACCCGCTACGGAACATATAAATATAAAGTACTTCCTTTTAGACTAACTAACGGACTGGCTACGTACCAGCGATATATAAACGACATACTCTTTAACTACCTTAATGACTTCTATACAGCCTACCTAGATAACATTATAATCTACTCTAAGAATAAGTTAGAATATAAGGAGTATGTCTATAAAGTCCTATAACGGCTCCACAAGGCTGGTCTCTAGGCCGATATTAGGAAATTAGAATTTAGTGTTAAGCGTATAAAGTACTTAGGGTTTATTGTCAGTATAGACAGAATTAAGGCAGACCCGGAAAAGACGGCTGTAATTAACTAGTGGGAACCCCTACAGACTGTAAAGGGGGTATAGTTATTCTTAGGTTTCTGTAACTTCTACCGACACTTTATTAAGAATTATAGTAGGGTTACTTGGCCTCTTAACCGCCTTACCTAAAAGGACCAACCCTTCTACTTTGATACTGTGTGCAGGCAGGCCTTTAACGAGCTTAAGAAACAGTTAATCTCTGCTCCTTTACTTACCCACTTCTACCCAGGACAACCCTTAATGCTAGAAACGGACGCCTTAGATAGTATAATAACTGGCGTCTTTTCCCAAAAGCAACCGGACGGAAAATAGCACCCTATTGTATACTACTTAAAGACTATAATAGATGCTAAACTAAATTACCCTATCCATAATAAGGAAATGCTGGCTATTATCTCTAGCTTTTAGTACTGGCGCGCATAGTTATAGGGTACTCCTAAGCCTATTTAGGTAGTTTCAGATTACAAGGCCCTAGAATACTTTATAATAACTAAAGAGCTTACGGCCCGGCAGGCCCGCTAGGCGGATATCCTATCTTAATTTAACTTCCTAATTATGTATAGACTAGGCGCCACCAACTATGCGGACGCTCTTATAAGGCATAAATAGGATATAGATAACCAGATAGCCGTAAAGATCTTATTATGGACCCAGACACTACTATAACCAGAGCACCTTAACCCCTAGATATAGGCAGAACTAAATACAGACCCTTTAGACGCTAAGATATGTCCTATTAACTCCTTAGAACTTGACCTTATTAATAAACTATTGTAGGCAAACCATATAGCCCCTTCTCTATAGGAGTACTATAAAAAGACAAAGGACGTTATAAGCCCATAGTCCCTTAGAAATAGGCTTCTTAAGTACCACAAACGGCTAGTGGTAGTAGAGGAACAGAACTTATAGACTTAGATTATTGCTAAAGCACATACTTAAGTCTCTACGGCCCACCTAGAAAAAAATAAGACTTATAAGATTATTAGCGACCATTACTACTGGCCCGGAATGGTTATAGATATTAACCGCTATATACGGAACTGTAATAACTACTATAGGTCTATAATTCCACAAGATAAGACCCTAGGACTGTTAAAACCACTCCTAATACCAGAACGCCCCTAGCAGCATATCTCTATGGATTTCCATAAGCTACCTATAGACCGTAACGGATACAATATGGTCATGATTCTAGTCGACCGCTTTAGCAAGCGCCCGTTCTTAATTCCCTGTCACAAGAATATTAATACTAAAGAGGCGGCTTAACTGTATATCCACTATGTCTACTAAATTTATGGACTACTAGATACTATCGTGTCTAACTATAGGCTGTAGCTTATATCAGCCTTTTGGAACGAGTTTACCTAGATCCTAGGTATTAGGCTAAAGCTCTCTATAGCATACCACCCCTAGATAGACGGTTAGACGGAGATTATAAATTAATACTTGGACCAGAGACTCCGGCCCTTTATTAATTACTTTTAGGATAACTGGAGTGAACTACTACCTATAATAGACTACGCCCAGGCTACTCTACCCTATAACTATATAGGATTTGCACCTATCTAGCTAGAAATAGGGTATTTACCCTATACAAGCTTTAACTGGGAAAGACCAGAAGGGCCACAAACTGTACGCGAAAAACTATCTTATAAGGAAGCACAGCATTACGCTAAACGCTTAGAAGAAGCCTGGAAAGTAGCCCATACAAACCTAAAAAAAGGCCTAGAAATTAATGAAATAGCAGGCAAATAAGCATAGGCATAAGCCTAACTTTACCGTAGGCGATAAGGTCTGGGTTATAATAAAGAACTAGAAGATAGAATGGCCTAGCTGTAAGCTAGACTATTAGATGGCAGGACTGTATAAGGTCCTTAAGAAGAGAGGCAACTCTTACAAAGTAAAGCTCCCGGATTTAATTAAGGTCTACCCTATCTTCTTGCTAGATAAGCTATGGAAAGCTATAAACAACCCACTACCTGGACAAAAGAATAAACCGCCCCTGCCAATTTAAGTTAATGGCGACAATAAATGGGAAATTAAAGAAATACTAGCCTATAAACTCATAAGGGGAACACTAAAGTATTGTGTTAGTTGGAAAGGATATGACCTAGACCCTACTTGGTACCCTATATGGAACTTTATAGGTAGCCCCTATAAGCTTTAGGACTTTTATAGCTATTACCCTAACAAACCTAGACCGCCAAAATACCTAGACAAATAGATGGAATGCTGGCATAATGAAGACAATAAGCTACTAGAAGAGCATAAAGATAAAAACGCCCTATAAGTATAATACAGACTACAAAGCCTAAGGGCAGGCTTTTTTAAAGGGGGGGGTAATGTTACGGCGCTGGTAGAAAACGGTGGATTATGGTAGACGTTATAGTAGACATAGAGTCACGTGGGCTCACGTAACCCGAGGATTGTATAAGACTTTAAGTGACGCTGCCCTTCTTCTCCTTTCCTTTCTCTAGCTTTAGATCCTCGTTTATAGACAATCCAATCGTACAGGCTTGCGCGACCCTCTTGCCGTGCTCGTGCCTCGATTGACTGAGTCGCTAACAAGGTTTAATTATTAAATAAACGTCTTGTGCTTTTAATAAGGCAGAGCCTTTATTAAGCTGTCTGCTATTATATCCGCAGTAGGGACCCATTTAATATTAATCCTTCCTTTACGAACTTCCTGGCGGAGCTAGTGGTGATGGATATTAATATATTAGAGCTTGGTGTTGAGCTTAGCGTCGCTTTTAGTAAGGAGTTGTATTGTTTATATATTGTTGCAGTAGATTACTTGCTTTTCATTAGTGTTAAATCTAACTTCTTTAAAGAATTACTGCCACTAAATTAACTTAGTAGCTGCATGCGACAGAGCTAGGAGCTCTGCCTCTATGCTTAATTTTATTACTAATTTTTGCTTGGTTGATTGCCAGTTAATTAGTCCTCTAAATAAGGTAAATAGGTAGCCTTTTATGCTCTTCCTATTAACTGGATTGTCTCTAAATAATATATCGCTTGCCCTTACAAAGATTTAGTTTATTATATTCTCCTTTAAAAACTTAATTATAAGGGTCTTTAATTAATAGAGATAGGCAATTACCCTTATAGTAGCTCCGTTGTGTATTAGTGACGGATTTTATAAAAATTCCGACAGCTTGCTTGCCGTTTTTGCTATATCTAGATAGGTAATATTTACTGTATAGAGCATTGATCTAACCTTCTTTTGGTATAGATAGGTGTCCTGCTTAAAGGCCTATTCTAGATTTAGGTCAAGCTCCTTAATTCCCATAGGTGTGTATATCTTATAATAATCTTTAACTTTAAAGCTTGTTGTAATTTTATTAATATAGAAGTCCTAGCTGAGCTAAATCTTCCTATTCTCTTAGTTGCGAATAATTTAAATCCCTAGGAACTAGGTGAGGTCACCTAGGTCCTTTATTTTATACCTTTTTATAAGGTACTCCTTAAACGTTTTAAGCTTAAGTAGGTCCTTCTTCCTATAGGCAGCTGTGATGTTGTTAATATAGAAGAAGACTATTAGCTAATTGTTGTAATATACGTCAGGAAAAAATTTACCAGCATTTTTGCAGCATTTGGCGGCATTTGGCAGCCAAATGCGCATTTCGCGCATTGCAACGTGTAGCGTATGGTATTGACTAAGGAGCGGCACATTGCCGCATTTAACAGAAACCAACAACGCGGTGCAGCTAATTGCGCATTTGCAGCCACCCGGGCAAGTAGTACCTTTATTCTATTAAGCTTTTTTTGCACTTAATGCGCAATTAACATATAATGCCCTCCTTGCGCATTCTGTATATCTTGCTTACTCTAAGCAATAGATAAGTGTTGCTCTTCCCACGCGGTTATTATTAAGTGCTTATCCCACGCACTTAATAGTATTTGCTCAGTCTACGCGGTTAGTAGTATTTACCCATTCCACGTAATTAGTATACTTTGCTTACTTTAAGCAATAGATAAGCGTTGCTCTTCCTACGCGGTTGTTATTAAGTGTTTATCCCACGCACTTAATAGTATTTACTCGGTCTATGTGGTTAGTAGTATTTACTTATTCCGCGTAATTAGTATACTTTGCTTAGTCTACGCAGTTAGTACTCTTTACTTATTCTACGCAGTTAGTGTTCTCTACTTATTCTATACGCCTGGCACACACTGTATAAAGAACACATTTTAACCTAATAGTAGTATAGTATAACCTTAATACGCCTAATAACGCCCTTTAGTTAATCTGCTATTTTAAGTTTAATATTTATATTAGTTCCGCCGCAATAGTACCACTATACTACTAAACCCTTAATCGTCTTTATTCTCGCTGTCGTTTTTCTTATTAATTCCACTGCCTTCTCTACTCTTATTCTCTTTGTTAGCAAATTCCAGTGTCACCCATCTATCTCCACTCTGTAGGCGGGCCTTTATATCCTCTAGTATAGCACTATCCGTAATATCTATAACCTCAGACTTGCCGGCGAAAGTATACTATAAGATGCGGTGATTAATTCCTGTTTCCTATTCATTATCACCTTAAATTTATTTAAGGCGCGCTTGGATAGCGTTAATGTCATAGTCATATAGCATTAAAATCGTCTTATTAGTATACTGCGAGAAGGAGACCTTATATATAGTTTTGGGGCTTATTCTTGGTGACAAATGCGCTAGGCTACCGTTGTCCTATTATATTATCTTTATTAGCCGCGTAGAACAATTAAAATAGCGGGATATTATAACATAGGAAACAGCGGCGAAGTGCTATAGCATACAGCGAGTATCGCGATATAACGTTGCAATGCGATTAATATAATATTATATATTTATACTTACAGTATGCGGTCGTTAAGTAAACCCGTTATTATACTTAGGATCCAGTTCCTCCAGATCTTCTATAGTATCCTTAAAAGGATCGCTAATTGCCTACTAAGTCTATAGCATCTTGTCTCTAATTACGTTCCGCATCTTATTAATATGTTATAGAAGTAGCCTACATAGCCTTTTATTATACTTAGGTTGGTAGCTCTTTTAGGTATTTTATAGTCGCTCCCAACTATCTATAATACGCTTTAGTAAGTAACGTCTTAGCCACCCAGACGAGACAGCCACCCACCCGAGACAGTGCACGGGCCTCCTAGGAAAATCAAAATCAAAACATCAAAATACTCCTCTACTACACCACCACTATGTCTTCTACTACCTCTCAATTACTGTCGCTTAACCAAGAAGATCGAATGCAAATTGTTCTTCAATTATTGGAAGCCAATCCTAATCAATCTGGCCGTTTGCTTGCCCGAATATACGGTCTATCGCCCTCTTCTGTTTACCATCGTCGCAACGGCCGCCA
>Ga0307507_10001040_pt1 | contig 61900 bp, 23 predicted proteins | sample 7_EM_MG_FD_207223 | JGI IMG/M metagenome (GOLD analysis project Ga0307507, IMG submission 207223) | Populus trichocarpa ectomycorrhiza microbial communities from riparian zone in the Pacific Northwest, United States - 7_EM | ecosystem: Host-associated > Plants > Roots > Unclassified | place...
GCCTACGGAGGCCTCCGTGCCGCAAATAACGAAGTTATCCACCAACACCGTGTCCTATGCGTGAAGCCGTATATAGACTAGCCTATCTAGGCTTAGCCCCCGTGAGAGAGCGAGAAAATAGATAGGTTTTTAAAGTACGTCTAATACCTTCCTATTAATAAGACAATTAATATATAAGCACTTACCAGCCTAATTAAGGAGAAATACTTTCTTAAAGTAGATTCGCCGCACTCTATTATTACTAATAGGGGCAGCGTCTTTATAAGCCAGTACTGGTTAGATCTATGCTTTTATTTAAAGATAGACCACCATTATAGTATAGCTTTCCATCCACAGATAGATGGGTAAATAAAATACCAGAACTAGGAACTAGAGTCTTATCTATAAATATGTTTAAACTACTAGTAAGACAATTAGTGTGAGCTACTTCTATACGCGGAGTACGCTTATAACTTAAATTAATATTTATTACATCAGTTTGCACCAATCTAGATTGCCTATAGCGTCCGACTTAATAGTATACCCAATAATCACTAGCTAAGGCCGTATAATTAATTATAGGATCCTACTAGGAAGTCTAAGGACATCCACTAGAGAGTATAAGGGTACCTTAAGGAATGGGAGAAGTAATAAAAGTATATAAAGCAGAGCCTATAAGATGCGCAAGAGTAGTAAAGACTTTAGTACAACTGCAAACACTAAAACAAGCATTTTAGCATAGGTAATAAGGTTCTATTATATTTAACAAATATTAAGACCTATTAACTATTAAAGAAGCTTAATACAAGATACCTAGGTCCCTTCTAAATTAAGGAACAAATTAGTAAGCTAGCCTACTATCTCTAGCCACCCCTATCTATGGCCTACGTGCATCTAGTATTTTATGTAAATCTACTGGAGCTGTGGTATAGATTACTGCTGGAAAAGAACTTCTATTTAGGCCCAATTAAATACCCTAAAGTAGTAGGCGAGCGGTATAAGGTTAAAGCTATATTATGCTATAAGTCTATTAAAAACAAGCTTTAATATAAAGTTAAATAGCTAGGCTAGCCCACTAAGGACTCTATATAGGAACCAGAGGATTACCTTAATTATTATAAAGATATTCTAAAAGAATATTAAGACAAGGGTCCGTAATCTATAAATTGCAGAAAGCGCTCTAATACTATGGTGTTATTATAACCTATAAAGAAAGCTTATAGTAGGCCAAGAGAGGCCCTAAAGAGTAAATAGGTCAAATTAGATATAGAATAGACAAGCTCTAGAAACCATAAGGATTAATTAGGGCTACGGCCTAAGGCAGGACAGGTTCTTAGCCTTTTTATATACATAGTATAGAATTAATAGGGTATTTTGCTGGAATTGTATTCCTATTTATTAGTTTATATTAGGAATAGTGTTCCTATACCTTCCTAAATGCCTTATAAGGCCTTCCCAATTACTACTATATATAAGAATTAATCCTAAATACCTAAATTAAAAGCCACTATGCCTTATCCCTAGGTGTAGGATTAGTATCCATTAGCCCACTAAGTAATAGCTAATAGGAATAAGATCTAGATCCCTTAATAGGAGTATAGGTAGGTATAAAAATAGGGGCAGGCTAATAAGGTATAGATAGAGCAGAGATCTTTAAATACTTAACACTAATATTAGGCCCAAACTAGTACTAACAAAGTTCTTAAGGCGTAAGCTTATAGTTAATAAAGATACGCTTAAGCCTAGAATAAATAGAGATGTTAGCTAGCTGGTAAAGTCCAGAACCACTAAGACCTTACTATAGCAACTATTAGTTACCTATCCGCTAGGTACCTAAAGTGTGACCTACCTAATACTGCATTATATTATACTCTTTAGAAACTTAATACGCATACATAAACTCCTTCTTATAGTAGATAATAACCTTCTTCTTATTACCCCTATCCTTTACCTTATCCTTAGTATACTAACCTTACTCCCTTATTAGGCATTACTAACTAGCTTACTATAAATTGTAGGCGGTATAGATAGCTATAGCATAGTCTTAAATTTAACCTAGATGCTTAGCATTAGCGCTAAAATAAGAGAGAGCCTAGGCGATATAGTAGTTAAGGATATTAAAGGATTGTCGCCACTTAAGCCTAGGCTATATTAAAGCTTAAAGTTAGCAATAGAAACCTATTAAGGATAGGAAATCTCACCTTAATATAACTACCGCTCTTAGTACGCGTACATTAATTATAAGGACTAAAGGTGTTGGACCTTATATAGTAGGTCTTATTGTGGTGGGGTAAAATATCCTATGCTTAGTGTCTTGGCATTTTCCTGTATATATTAAGCCTTCGGCTTCCCTCCTTCTTGGAGATTACAAACCTACTGGAATATATTCTTTTCTTTCCTTTCTTACAGACTGCTTTACTGATTACTTTTAACTGATTATGACCGACTAACCGATAAACAGACAGACAGACTGACTGATTAATAGCATTCTGACTTCCTATTTAAGAGACACCGTACCCTTCTATATATTATTTGGCATTCTACATGGGGACAACGGCAAGCTCTTTGGATTAGAAGTCTAGTGCTATATACACAGAAGATATGCAGGAATATACTACAACTGCTGAAGAACCGCTAGCTGTAGAAGAACAACTGTAGAAAAACCAATAGACAAGACAGTAGAACTAGAGAACTAGAGAACCAGGTAGTATTGGACAGTAAGGGGAACCAAGCAGACCCTAAACAAAAAGATAGCGGAAAAGACGGACAGCTAGACTTAACGCACAGGTTAAAGAGTGGCAATAGGAAGCAAAATGGTATAGGTTAAAAGGTCTTAGGAGTTAGGTTTGGTGCCTATACTTAGAAATTTGGCGTTAAGTAAACCAGTTAGCTAATTAGACAACTACTAGTGGTCAAAATCTCGCTACCCGCGCGCGCATAAGCATGGCCAGAACGTTATTAAAGATGTAGAGATAATAAGCCAAGGGCTAATTAGTTAGATGAAAACGAGATCTAAGATATCTAGCGGTAAAGGAAGCTAGCGCTGCCCTTTAAGAACAGAGATAATACCAAGCAAGGCTGTAAGCACACGAGATTGGATCTGCCTTTAAAAGCTTCCTATTCTGGCTTAGCTTTATTCTCTTTTAAGTTATCTGGATTATGTCAGCAGCGGCCCTAGAGGCACTCCGTAAGGACCTACTATATGGAACGACAGCAGGCTAAAATAGATGGACGTATTAAGACCCGGCAGTGGTAGAAGATAAAGATTCTGTGCTCTCCTAGGAAGACCTCCCCTTAGGTATTAAGAAGCAGGCGCCTTCTATTAGGGATATAGCTGTATAAGTAGACCAGCTAAAGCATGCACCTGTTAATGTCCCGCTAGGATAGTTATCTGGGACATCCTTTGTTAAGACTATGGCTATACAAACAGACCTACTATAGCGTTTACCTGTGACACCTAGGACCGATGACCCTTAGCAAACAAAGGATAAAAGCTGTAGGGATTACCTGTAAGCTTCTAAGGATGCATTACCTTGTAACCAGCAGTTAATGGCTTAAGACAAGATCTGCGTTATAGTTTAGCCTATGCCAGCCCTAGGAACTGTTAGAACTCCCTACTTTGTAGGGTAGAACGTGTCGCAGTTTATTAAATAGTATAAACGGCTATGTACCCAATATTATATAACAAGTGAGGAGAAGCACTAGGGCCTTCTAAAGTACTGTGATTACTAAATAGGGGTATGGATCCGAAGCTTGCCTAAATTTATAGCTGGCAATTGGATGGAGCTTGTAAGAAAGCTTAGGGCAGAATACTAAGTAAATGACTACTACTGACGTATGGAGATAAGAGACTTTGTGGAAGCTTTTGTTTAAAAATCTACGGAACAGCTAGGCGAGCTGCGTCACTATGTGTATGACTTTACTACCATCTCAGCAAGAGCGGTAGCCGCAGGAAACCTTACTAAGTAAGAGAAGGGGTGGTGGTTTATGCGAGGACTACCTATCGAATACTATAGGCACGCAATAGAAAAGACAGGAGCTGTAGCAGACGAGCCCAGTACCCTTGTGTTTGAAAGACTAAAGGAGGCCGTAGAGTTGAGAATAATGGCTGCAGAGAATGTTGAGTGAATGGCTGTTCTTCCAGAGGAAGAAGTCCTGAGTGTCCGGCTTATATAAGAGCTACGGCAGCAAAGGAATGAGCTCGACCGCTAAAGGGAAGGAAGACTTCTAGACCTAAGAAAGTACACGACGCTATTAAATCAGGCTATAGTTTAAAGCCTAGCATAAGGATACAGCTTAGCACTAGGATATGAAAACTGGCAAAATAGCACCCGACCTCCGCAAGACTGTCGACCTCTGTAAGGCTCTTAATACTTACAGGATTCTTGATATCCGCAAGGTCCCTAACATCCGCAAGATTCTACTGCCTTTAGACGGCCGCAATGGGACGCATAGGGTCAGCGAGGCACGCGAGGACAAGGCCGGCGGACCTGTTTTAGATGCGGAGGAAGTCACTGTTTTACTAAGCATAAATGTCAAGGCTTAAAGGATCTTATTTAGCAAGGATTTGTATATCTGTCTAATAAAGGAAGACTAGTAGCTAGGATATATAACCGACCTGGACCTATACTTCCGTGGCTTGGCAATAAAGGACGACTAAAGGGTATTAAGGACTGGCTCTGTATGTACTAGGGAACAGACCTAGATAGGCTAAAGGAAGAATAGATATGGCAATAGGCCCCTATAGGACAAATGGATTTTACTGCTTTCTATAATGGAGTAGTACTTAAGAGTAGTGATGAAATACGCACGAACTGGGAGGACTACTATTAAGTACGGCCTATGGACTTAGTAACGCCCAGCTAGTAACGTCCGCAGACTTACCTAACCCTTAGAGACAGCAGTACAGCCAGGACAGCCGCTGCGCCATAGGAGAAGAATGTACAACTAGGAGATTACGCCCAGATTATATTACGGCCTATAGATAAGACAGCTAAAGCTAGAAAGAAGAGTAAATTATCTAATCCTTAGAGACGGTCTTAGAGACAGATGCTTAACCAGGTCAGCTATTAACCGTAGGCTCCGCAGTAGGCTCCGCAGTAGGTGTAGGATATTTAACTAGGGGACAGTTAAGTTCTAAGGTGGGGGAGGGGATGTAGGTGACAACTGTATAAAAGATTTCTATTTTGTTTGCTTAATTACTGTATTTCCTAAAGCTCCTTTTATATTTACTTTCTTAACCGTAATACGTCGTTAAACGCGTTAACCTACTGTAAAAGATGTTAGTTTAGCTTACCGCCTGTTAACAAACCAATAGTGATTTTCTATTCTGGGGACGGAAAATCCTAATTGGTCTATTTAGTAATAGAGCTGGCAGAACTCTACACCGCCCCTAGAATTCAAATGCGCTAGCTACACGATAAGAACGGCATAAAGAGCCTTAATTAATTGCACGGATATAGAGCCGATTGTACAATATAGAGCCAGATACAGAGCCTTGATTGAACGACTATATAGAAGCCTTAGTTAATCAAATAACTATACAGAAGCTATGGTTAATTGGAGAGTTAAATTAAGCCTAAGCCTCGATATCAGCACGTCACCGTCACTAAAGCAAGTCAATTAAATATTGTTAGATTAGAGCCTTTAACCAGGCCAACCTTGTTCCTTATTTAAATGAAAGCTAATTATAGCTCCACAACTGCCATTTAAATTTAGCACTGCACTAGCTACACAATAAGAACAGATACTGCGGCAAGGAAGGGACCTACACAAGGGCAGCAACATGACATTAGAAATTAAGTACTGCGGAAACGGTAAAGCAGTATATAAAAAGGCACTAACAAAGATGCTCTGTAAGAGATTATATGGAGGGTACAGCTGACCACGTTAAGCCTAAACTATCCTTATACAACTAAAGACAGAACTAGGCTATATCTAGCTAGGCTAGTAAAGGACCATGTCAAGGATTACAAAGGGAACAGGAATTAGACGTATAGAAACCAACACTTCCCCTCCAGTTGTTTTAACAAAGGACTATTATAGACACAAGGGCAAGGGATATGCGATAGAGGTAGTTATAATAGCCAAGAAGCTGCCACCGGATGGCCTTAAAGATATTAAGGACGACTTAGGCAAAATATAGAACCAGCAGGACAATAATAAAGAAACTAAAAGCAGAAGATAATCCCAAGAAGGCTCTTAAGCTGGAAGAAGATCAAGGATATGCGAGCGTACTGCTAACAGCCAGGGTAAAGAAGCAGCTATAAAAGCCTAAGGATACGCTAAAGAAGCTAAGAGCAAAGGCAACTCTAAAAGGAAAGAAAGTAGCTATCAAGGACATCTTATAAAAGCACCGGGCCCGCGGAAATGGTTTACTGGAAACTGCCATTTATGCTTATAAGGAAGGAAGTCTTAAGACAGGTCTCTAGATTGGACGTTTAGTGGACACTAAGAGCCTCAATTAACTACGGATGCAGAGCTTTGACCGAACGACTACATAGCTAGAGTCTTAATCGACTATCCGCAGATATAGAGCCTACGGATATAGAGCCTTAATGGAACGTCAACGGATTTAAAAGCTTTGATTAAGCATGCGACGATGCAGAGCCTAGGTCGTACGTATAATAGAAGACGCCTTAAGTCAAGCTAGAGCCTTAGTTAAATCTTAATCAGTTAGACACCGCCTCTACAGTCAAGTCGGATTAACTAGAGCTTTCAGTTGGGCCGACCTGATACCCTATTTGAACGTTAGTTAATTATACATTGTCACAGTTAAATTGAATTAGTCACTATCGCCGTCAGACGTCTTTAATTAGCGGTTAAAGATTCTACAATGGTAGACAGATAGACACTAGGCCTAATAAGGAAATTAGTATACAACCGTAGAACGTCAGAAGCACGGTCAATCAACATCTTAGAGCCTCTTTAACCAGAACGATCTTTCCTGCAGATATAGATACGGAGCTTTATATAGAGTCTCACACAGAGTTGTACACGGAGTCTACGGATATGGAGCATACGGGTGTAGAGCCTTAATTGGACAACAGTACGGCAGCTTGACTGGACGCCTATATATGCGAAGCCTTAATTGAACGGTAGATGCGGAGCCTTAACTGATCGCACATCTACACGGAAGTGTTAATTAGTTGTCTACGGATGTAAAGCTATAGTCGTATATGCAGTAGAAGACACCTTAAGTTAAGCCAGGGCCTTATTAAATCTTAATTAGCTGAACGCCGTCTCCGCATTTAAATTAGGACAGTTAGAACCTTTGACTGGGCCGACTTTCTACCTTAATTAAACGACCGAACGATTAGTTGCAGCACGTCGTCGCCGACTAATTAGACAGTCTTCGGCCAGCAGTTAAAGCACGCATGTAGACACGGACGCAGATATAGACACAGAATATGCAATGTAGAGCTACTGATGTATAGCCAGATGCACAGCCAGATACAGAGCTAGATGCAGAGTTTTAATATTAAATGACCAGCTAAACAACCAAATTAAGCTAGAGTCTCTGCTATTTTGATTAACTGCCCTACCGCCGCCACCGCCATTCCGTCTGACTGCTTTATCCCTACTATCTTAACCAACTGCTCTGTCTCTACTATTCTAGATCTGTACTGTTGCTAGATCTAATTACTACCGGATCTACTGGATCTATTATGCTGTTCCGCCTAACTATTCTAACCGACCTATTCTGTTCTACTGTTTCCACCAACTGCTACTCTAACTAACCGCCGCCGACCGATTGTTCTACTGCTACTGCTACTGCTACTGCTACTATTGTTCCAACTAGCTATTCTACTGCTGCTGTTTAGCCGTTCTGTTCCGTTGTTTTAATTATTCTGCTGCTACTGCCTTAACTAACTGCTACCGACCGTTCCGCTTCTACTAAGTGTTCTGCTATTAAAAGTTCTGCTGTTAGATGTTCTACTGCTTACTAACTGTTACTGAGTTCTTCTACTAAGTGTTCTACCGCTAACTATTCTGTTTTATTTTACTGCGCTAAATGTCTACTTTTACTACTGCTTCTACCACTGTTACTGTTACTGTTATTACCGCCGCCGTTATTATTTCTGGTTTACTGTTCTGGTTACTAGTAGGAAGATTGGATCTTAGCTATAGATAACAGAAGGATATTGTGGAATAGTTCTGTAGGGCTATAACGGCTGCAGAATTACGCTTTTGACTAGTACTGCTAGTAGGTGTAGTATATAGGCGATTAGGGCGGCTAGTGCGTGTATTTATGCTTTCGACCAGTGACGCTGGTGGGTATGGTGCATAGGCAACTAGTACGGCTAATGGGTATATTTATTTTAGTGCGTGTCTGATAGGTATCTTACTAGGAGGAAGAGATTTCCTGCGTTCTATTTTGTGCTTTCCTTTTTCTATTCTGTTTTTGCTTTACTTTCGTTTGGCTATTCTTCTATGGTATAGAACGTTAGGGGACAACGTTCTTGGTAGGGGAGGTATGTGGTGGGGTAAAATGTCCTATACTTAGTGTCTTGGCATTTTCCTGTATATATTGAGCCTTTGGCTTCCCTCCTTCTTGGAGATCACGAACCTACCGGAATATATTCTTTTCTTTCCTTTCTTACAGACTGCTTTACTGATTACTTTTGACTGATTATAACTGACCGACCGATAGACAGATAGACTGACTGACTGACTGATAGCATTCTGACTTCCTATTTAAGAGACACCGTACCCTTCTACATTATTACAAGCATCCAGAATCTTCTTATTAGACTTCTGGTCTTTTAAGGACATATATATAAAGTTATTTAGGTAGGACCAGTACTAGTTATAGGTTAGCGGAGGTTGGAGTTCTATATATAGTAGCAGGGCCAGAATATACTATAGAATTAGCTTAGAAGAGCAGTTAGTAGGAGAATAAAGAGGCATATTAAATTAATAATAGAAAAAAAAAGAAAGTCTTAATAATATATTAAAGATACATCCAAATTTAGACAAAGGTTAATAATAGGAAGTAAGGTGTTAAGAAAAGGAGCAGCTTAGTAAGCAAGGTGTCTCTATACTTTACCTTCCAATACCCTTCTAGTAAATAGCTGTAACCTTACTAATATAACTCTGTTATAATAACGTAATTTGGAAGGAAGGAAACACACGTATATACTATTTAGCCATTACTTCCTTACAAAAACTGATTGCGCGGCCGGAGAAGGCAATTAAGACGTTAATTACAGACGTATATAGGTTAAATTATACCTAAACAATACTATAGTATTAAAGAATAATATTATAAACGTTCTTAACAATCACATAATAGCTAGAGGCGCTATTGTAAAGTATCTCTCCTATTTACTAAGTAGTAGAGCTATGCTAAATATATAGCACAGGACTAATAAAAAAGGATTATAAATTAATATCTTAAAAGTTAAAGACGACGGCAAGCCAAGGCTCTATATATTAAATCCTATACTAAAAGGTTCTACGGAACTATATTAAGAACACCAAATTACCTATAATACTTGCAATTAATTGTAGACTAGTATAAAGGCTTAGAAGTAGAGTTATATAAAAATCCTTAGGTTAGCCTAGGTAGTTACTAGTATATTTCTAATAGGCTTCTAATAGGTCTCCTAGCAATCCTTATATTTTTTCTCTAGTTATATTTTTTCCTTATTAAGGTTTTTAGGAGTTTAAAGCAGGGGTTAGATAGATAGATAATATACAGCGGCATACTAATATCTCCCCAATATCTCTCTAAATCCCTTTTAGGACGAGCCCTTATAATCTCCCTACCGTAAGGTAATAGTAATTGGGGGCCAACCGCAAAAAAATGGGGGGGTAATGTAAGGGATATTATTGCGGACACCTTAGGTTGCCCCTAGGACAACCTCCGGATGCCCCTTAAATGGTTGCTGGTTACGTGCTGGAGGTATATACCCGTAGTATATAGTCTCTACAATCCCTAAGGCCTCACCTCCTTAAGGATTTGTCTCTCTTACTAATCTATCCTATTCCACAATTGTGTCCTTATAGCCCCTTGTCTACAAAGTCCCCTTACACTATAGCTATAATTAAATTACCTGGTAAGCCAATACTTAAGGGCTTTAAGATAATAAGCCTTTATTAATATAGATACTATTATAGCTTTATATTTACCTTACCTAGCTACTTTTTAAGGCTTTCTTCTTAAATGGATTATTAAGATATTGTTCTCTTAAATACCTCTAAATATATTCTCTACTTTATTTAATAATTTCCTTTTTAGGCTTATTAATTTTGCCTATTTTTAGATAACTACTTTATAAATATTCCGTTACTCTAAGTGCTTTAATAACTTAGAAATGCTACAGCCAGTACGGCTTAATTAAACTTAAAGCACTCTCTAAAGGTATATAAAAGGATTAATAAAATAAAGGAAAGACTACCGTTTAATTTTATTACGGAAATAATCATTAACGTAATTAATCTAATACTTTTAATTATAGTAGAATAAGAATTTAGTACGGTTTTTAATTGTTTATATCAACTTAATGATACAAGTGAGTTATATCCAGGGGCACGAAATACGTATAGTATTGTATGCTCGTTTAGATGGTAGTGACTGTCGAGTCTATTGAAATAGACTACGTAGTCTATATACTGACGCGCCCTCCCCCTGATTAGTCAGCACTTTATAAACAAGTAGTTGGTGCACCAAACGCGTAAGTACGCGTTTGGTACACTAGGTGCTGTAATTATACACTAGCGGCACCTAAAAATAGACCCACCTGTATATAGCCTCCGCAATTGCTTTAATAGAACCATAAAACACAAAAGAAATCCATAAGAAATCCCTCCCAAGGTGCCTTCTAGGCTGCCTCCTAAAAAATGCTTTAGTCTGACTGTAAGTCCTACTTATAGTCTGTAAAATAAACCGTACGGCCTTCCAATGGGCCGTAAATAAACCATATAGCCTTTTAACGGATCGTAAATGAACCATAAATACTCCATTAGTCTCGTTCCACCCACTCTATAACCTTTAGATTAAGCTTATTTGTGTTAATTAGAGTTTTAAGAGCTTAACACGGCTTTGCCTTAGTCATAGCGTCTGCTAGGTTATCTCCGCCACTAATCCACTTGACCTCTATAATCTTACGTCGTTTATAGGCCTAACGTAAGCACATTAGGTTAACCATAAGCCTCTTCTTTTATATCGTACCTAGTTTAACTAGGCAGTTATAAAGGGACTTTAAATTAGTATATAGAACCAGGGGTAATTGCCCCAATTATAGAATCTTCTAGATTATTAATTTAATTGCGGCTGCTATATTAAAGCTATAAGCTAGTGCATATAGTTCAGAAGCTAGTACACTGCGGGTTACTCGTTTGCATTTAATTAAAAACTAATATAGTATATTTACGTCCTAATTACGGTCCGTAAGTACAATTACAAAGCTAATTTGTAATAATAGGTCTCTATTATTGGCAAAGGAGGCGTCCATAAATACTAGTACGCTAAGGGAATTTAGGTCTAGTGGTACAAAAGTAAGTCCTCTTATTGCATTGTCAATTTGCTACTAAATGTGCTTATTAAGCTACTTAATATTTTCCTCTTGCGGATCTGTTACCTAGGCCGTAAAGGATAAATTATAGGTAGATTTAGGTTGACAGACTATAGCAATATAGGCGCCTCTTATACGCTGTGCAATGTATTGGTCCTTTATATTTACGGTCTTATAGGTCTCTCTATGGGAACTAGTAAGGTCCGTAGGCTTTACTATAATAAGCCTTAGGTTTTAAGCTTAGCGTTCCTAAGTCAGCTAAATTAAGTTGCCCTTTTATATAATTAAACCTCTATTAAACTTAATTGGAGTCTGCTTAGTTAACTGCTCTTATAGCTTTACCAGAAACTTAGCTTCTTACAGTTTAGTCTCTTTAGCGTCTATAAAAGTCTAGTCTACTAAGAAGAGAGTATTATCTGTTTAGAGTCTAATAATACTAAGGCCGTTTAATGGGGTATATAGGAGGCAGGGGTTATATATTAACTGCTCCATCTTAAGTTTATAGACGTAATGCTGGTAATATATCTTAAACTAGTGGTTTCTAGCTTCCAGCACTCTGTAAAGGGGTTTTATAACCTATAAAATTGTTCCTAATTCTAAGTTAAGCTTAAGGGGTGGTTATATAAAAATGTCCCTACTTAGGTAGGTATTAGACTGCATATAGGCTTGCGAGATATCCCATAAGTAGAGGGTCATAGGTTTGGTTTGCTGTAGTCCAGGCATAAGTACAAGTATAATCCGTTAACTGACTTGTTAAATTATAGGCAATTGCATAAGGACTAAGTCCTTTCCCTAGTTATTATAAGCTTGTATAATAAGCCTTGATTTCTTAAAGGCTTTATTAGTACTAGGGTGCTTAATCTTGTTAATAAAGCGTAAGTTAAATATACAGACGCCTTGCGGGACGTCTTTCTCCATTATAACCGCAAAGACGCCCTTTTTAAGTAGTCCATTAATCTCTTTACATTGTAAGTCCGTAAAAGGGGTTTCCTATACTAGAACTAATATATCCATAGGTAGGGTTATCTTATGTAAGGGCGCGAAGAGGCTTCGGGGAAGATTTAAAGGAATAATATAAATTCTATCTAAATCTAAGGGTATATAGCTCTTGCAGAGTACAAGACGTTGCGTGAAGAAGAGAAAGGAATATAGGAAACTTATAACTAAATATTTGTGGTCTTAGCAGCAGACGCGTGGGCACGAGCCTATGCGGATTTCGACAGGTTTTAACCAAATTCCATTACATTAGTGGAATTTGGTAGAGACTAGTGGAAATTAATTAAGTTAGCGGAATTTGGCAGAATTTAATTAACTTAGTAGAATTTAGCAGAATTTAATTAAAGCGTTGGAATTTATCTGTTAAGTATTTTACCAAGACATTCCTACTATAACTGGGCTAGTCCCGTTATAGTACCCCCCCCCTTTAGCTAAAGGTCCAAAACAATTTAATTTAGTTAAGAATTTATAACTTATCGCCTTATAAGCGTTGTAATATGGTTTAAGTTCTTTTTAATTTTAAGTTTCCTACTATTGTGTTTCGTGTCTTTATGTTAGGTGGCAGTTGTTTACCTTTATATTATATCCATCTAGCCAGAGCAGGCCGCGAAGGATGGTCTTTATAGAATTCTTTTACTAGGGAAAGCGTGTCGGCCTTAACCTATTCATAGGTTTCCTAGGTTCGTATTTTATATCCTTTTCACTTAATAAGAAGTTTAGATTATTTAGATTATATTTTCTATTATATATTATTAATTAAGTTAATAAAGTACAAACTATTACCGTTGTTAATAATTACGGGAGGTAGCGGTGGAATTTTATAAGTTATAGGATTGTCTCTTAAGGGTTATAGCAAGCTTACATAAAACATTAGGTGTATTTTTATTTCAGTTGGCAGTTTAAGCTTATAGGCATATAGGCTCAGTTTCTTCTTAATTTAGTATAGGCCCGCGAACTTCCAATTAAGTTTCTTTAAAGGCCATTAAGTCTTTAGGTTTTGTATACTTAGGTAAGCCATATTACCTTCCTTAAAGTCCCATACGGGAGCTCGTCCTTTATTTGCATGCCATTCCTATAATATTTAAGCGTACGTTAACTTACTTCGTAACAGTTCTATTAACTGCTTTATTTAACTAGTGAAGTTATATGCGTTAATTAACTAGATCTGTTTAATTATAGGTCCTGTTATATTAATATTAGGTTATAGCTTAAATCCAAGTTAAGGGTTTTATCTATAGGTTGCGTAAAATAGTATTACGCCTATTAATACATTTATCGTGTTATTTACAGTAAACTTAGCTAAAGGTAGCCATTTTTCTCAGTCGTCTTGCAGGTAGGAGCAGTATATTTATAAGTATTATTCTATAATTACGTTCGCAATTTCTATTTAACTATCTATCTCTAAATAAAACGCAGTTAAGAGTTATATTTAAATACTTAATTATTTATATAAAGCTTGCTAGAAGTCTAAAATAAACTGGCTTCCGCGGTTAGATATTATTATATTAGAAAGTCCGTATAGCTTAAAGACGTACTTAACAAAACATTCGGCTACTAATATCGCATTAATTAAGTCTATAGGAATTATATATTGCATTTTTATAAGATAGTTAACTACTACTATAATATTCGTGAACCTATTACTACTAGGCAAGTTAACTATAAAGTTAATTAAGATATCGCGCTATCTTTATATTAGGATTAGTAGCGGTTAAAGTACTCCTTGCTTCTTTACATAAGAGGTTTTTCTACGTACGCACATCCTGCATACTTAAATGTATTTCCGTATATAGTCGTGCATTGTAGGCCAGTAATATACTCGTTAAATGATTTTATAGGTCTTTATATAGCCAGGATATCCTACTATAGGGGAGTTGTATATGAATTTAAGTATCTTAAATTATAAAGGTTTGGAATTTGGAACTACCATCTTCTGTTAATAGTACAATTAATCGTTTCGAATTTTGTATTTAGCAAGTATAATGTCCTTATGCTATTGTTTTCTAGTTTAGATCGCCTTTATTACATCTACTATCTATACGTTATTCTTATATTCGTATTTTATTAGCTTATTAATTTCTATTTCCTATTTATTAACTTTTAATTTATTTCTATTAAGTTCCGTATCTAGAAATATAGGATATAGTTTTTTAAAATATTTAGGGGGCAGTAAGATCTATAATTAATTTATAATCTGTTTATCTAAGGCGTTTACAGGTAAGTCCTATAATTGTTATATTAATGCGTTAGGCTTTTAATTAAGTTTACCCAGTTATTCGTACTAACTTAATAGCACGAGTAAGTCGTATCCACGGGCACGAAATACGTATAGTATCGTATGCTTATTTGGATAGTGACTGTCTTCTGTATTAAAGCAGACTACGAGGTCTATATACTAATATACCTCCCCCTAATTAGTCAGTGCTTCGTAAACAGTGGTTGGTGCACCAACACATAAACACGTACTTGGTGTACCAAACGCGTAGGCACGCGGTTGGTACAACAGGTGCTGTAATTATACACTGGCGGTACTTAAAAAATGAAACCACCTGTGTATAGCCTCCGTAATTGCTTCAATACAACTGTAGAACACAAAAGAAAATACATAAGAAATCTCCTCTAAGGTGCCGTCTAGGCTGCTTTTCAAACGGTGCTTCAAGCTAGTTGTAAGTCCTGCTTACGGTCCGTAAAATAAACCGTACGGTCTTCTAACGGGCCGTAGATAAACCATATAGCCTTCCAACGGGCCATAAATGAACCATAAGTGCTCTGTTAGTCTCGTTCCACCCACTCCATAACCTTCAGATTGAGCTTATTTGTATTAATTAGGGTTTTAAGGGCTTGACACGGCTTTGCCTTAGTTATGGCGTCTGCTAGGTTGTCTCTACCGCTAATCCATTTAACCTCCGTAATCTCACATTATTCATAGGCCTAACGTAAGCACATTAGGTCGACCATAAGCCTCTTTTCTTATGTTATACCTAGTTTGACTAGGCAGTTATAGAGGGACTTTAAATCAGTGTATAAAACCAGGGGTAACTACTCCAGTTATAGAATCTTCTGGACTATTGATTTGATTGCGGCTGCTATATCAAAGCCATAAGCTAGTGCATATAGTTCGGAAGCTAGTACACTGCGGGTTACTTATTTGCATTTAATTAAGGACTAATACAGGATATTTGCGTCCTAATTACAGTCCGTAAGTACAATTACAAAGCCAATTTATAATAATAGGTCCCTGTTATTAGCAAAGGATGCGTCCGTAAATACTAGTAAGCTAAAGGAATTCAGGTCTAGTGGTACAAAAGTAAGTCCCCTTGCTGCATTGTCAATTTGCTACTAAATACGCTTATTAAGCTGCTTAATATTTTCTTCTTATGGGTCTACTACTTAGGCCGCAAAGGACAAATTATAGGCAGATTCAGGTTGACAGACTATAGCAATATAGGCGCCTCTTACACGCTAGGCGACGTATTAGTCCTTCATATTTACGGTCTTACAGGTCTCTCCACAGGAGCTAGTAAGGTCCACAGGCCTTACTATAACAAGCCTTAGGTTTTAAGCTTGGCGTTCCTAAGTTAGCTTAATTAGGTTGCCCTTTTGTGTAATTAGGCCTCCATTAAACTTAATTAAAGTCTACTCAGTTAACTACTCTCGCAGCTTTGCCAAGAACTTAGCCTTTTGCAGTTTAGTTTCTTTAGTATTCGCAAAGGTCTGGTCAGCTAGGAACAGGGTATCGTCTATTTAAAGTCCAACAATACTAAGGCCGTTTGATGGGCTGTATAGGAGGCAGGGGTTATAGGTCAACTGTTTCATTTTAAGCTTACTAATGTAATGCTGGTGGTACGTCTTAAACCAATGGTTTCCAGCTTCTAGTACTCCGTAAAGAGGTTTTATAACCTATAAAATTATTCCTAGTTATAGGTTAAGCTCACGGGGTGGTCATATAAAGATGTCCCTACTTAGGTAGGTATTGGGCTGCACATAGGCTTGTGAGATGTCCCATAAGTAAAGGGCTACAGGTTTGCTTTGCTGTAGTCTAGGCGTAAGTGCAAGTATAATCCGTTAACTGACTTATTAAATTGTAGGCAATTATATAAGAACCAAGTCCTTTCCTTGGTTATTATAAGCTTATATAACAAGCCTTAATTTCTTAAAGGCTTTATCAGTACCAGGGTGCTTAATTTCGTTAACAAAGCGTGAGTTAAATATACGGACGCCTTGCGGAATATCTCTCTCTATTATAACCGCAAAGACGCCCTTTTTAAGTAGTCCGTTAATCTCTTTGCGTTATAAGTCTGTAAAAGGGGTTTCCTGTATTAAAACTAATATATCCGCAGACGGAGATTACCTTGTAGATATGCCTGTAGAGGTCAAGTAATTCTCTATTACAGGGTTCTTAGTTATAGGGTACTTTCAGGGGCGTCCTCGGCCACGCTTTACAGCAGGTTCAATAGGTTCAGTAAGTCCCTAGGGGACTTCTAAGGTAGGTAGGGGTACTTCCAGTTTATCTAGTCCGGTGGGTGCTTCCGGTTTGTCTGGTTTAACATTATAGGTATTTTCAGATTAAAAGTAGGGTTTTACAGACGTGCTCCTAAAGCTAGTTAGTCCGCTAGGAAGTTATACACAGTATGTTATATTTTCTATGGCTAGTAAACGGTAAGGTCCGGTCCAATTGCCGCTTTTATGCTATACAAGGACTTTAGAATTAAGCGGGAGGTTATAAACTAAGGTTATATCTGGCCCATTACGGTAGTATAGAGCGCTGTTGACAGTTTATTTAGCCCGCAGTTTAACTATTTTAGCTATTGCCTTCCATATTACAGCTGCTCGTTCCGTAATAGACGGGGCAGAAGGGTCTAGGTTGCTTATCCTTAGGTAGGCTCCGTAGACCAAGAGGGTGGGTACTAGTCTATTAGGGCCAGCGGTGTCGTTAACGGCTTTTACGGCCATCTGTAAGGCCAGTTCCTTTTAAATATCCTTGCACTCGTCTGTAATAATCTAGTAAGCTCTCCGTAAAGCTGGGTAAGCTCGCTTAACAAGCCCAACTAACCAATGCGCCTTAACTAGAACGGCTTTTATTAAAATAGCCATGGCCGTAGCATACTGTTGGAATTCCTTGCTAATAAAGTTCCTGCTAGCATTATAGGTGATATACTTAGGGGGTCTAACGTATATATCAATCCAGCAGGTGCGTAAGATATCCCAAGTATATTTTGCGGATATATTTTGTAACCAACAGGCAGCTTAATAGCGGGTTGCCTTATCAATTATATATAGTACTAGGCTGCCGTTAATGTACATAATGTCTACATATACTGAGTGGTTGAAATTAAGGTCTTTATAAAGAGTGAACTTAAATCGGCCTAGGGAACATCCGTATTTCTAGTAGAAGGAGCAGTATTTGGTCAGGTGGTTAATTACCTTTCTGTTAACATTATCATGTCCAGAGCGTTTAAGGACTCTATACAGCTTTTCGGCTAATGGGTAGCCGAAACGGCGGTATAGGCGGTGGATCTCAGTACTAGTAAGGTAGTACGGGTTATAGTTAAAAGATTCCTGAATATAGGTCCGTAAAGTCTCTCCCTATATAAGGAACGGGTGTCCAAATCGTCGTGTAATTAGTAGGGTAACATGCTTGCTTCCTAGGGCAATTGCGGGGCCAATTAGGGTATCTGTAACATTGTTATAGTATACCTATAATCTATCCATGTCCGCAAGGCAGAGTAGGAAAGGGGTGTCCGCTTTTACTATATGGAAGTCAACTAGGCCAATTAGAGTCTTAACTGCTACTAATCCAATTAATGCGGTTAAGCCGATGCCGAATTGGACATTTACAGCCCCAGTTTACATAATATTAATATCCGTATTGTCGTTTATGGTGGTCTTATATGCAAGATATTGTCTATAGCCTATAGTAGACTTCTTAAAGGCACCTGTGTTAATCATAACACCGTAGAATTCCCTAGGGGTATAGCGTTCTGTGGTGATATATGCAAATGGGTCCTGTTTGTAGTCTATAACGTCTATAATAGGGGTACTTGCGGATTAGTTTTTAGGCGCAATTAAGTATATAAAGGAACGGTCGGCTAATACAGTTGTAATATTAAAGGCTTGGCTGTCTGTAAAAGGTCTAAAAGTAGTAAGGAACGTCTCTAAGGTCTCCTGTTCCTAAGTGTCTAAGTTAAAGTCAATTATAAGGGCTTCTATTAACTTGTTAAGAGACTCCTCTACTTCCTCTCCTTTATACTCTAAGATGAACTAGTTGATCCGTTTATTAAATCTCTTCTTAGACCTATTGCGTTCTTCCTAGGTATGCCTTATAGACCAACATCCTTCCTTACTGCACATAAAGCACTTCTGGCTGGTTTGTCTGCGGGGGTATATTTTCGTACAGGGGTTGCCGCGGGGGTTACGGGGACTTGGTCAATACGTGTGCTACTAGCAGTAGCGGCAGTCCGTAAAGTAGGCGTCTAAGTCTGTTTGCGGATATTGCGGATATTAAATATCTATAGTAAAGGTTTAAGTGCTGCCTGGTGGGTTTAAGACTTTATATGTTACAATAGAAGACCGTAGGTCATTAATAAGGCCGGCTAAGGTATCTGCAGGCTTATAGTAGGCGTATTTACAAGGCTCTACTTCCTGGCAAGCTATAATAAGTTTATTATATAGGAAGTCGTCTGTTCGGAGCTTAATGTCAAGGCCATGCTATAGATGCCGAAGGTCCTTAATAAGGATTTGCAAACACTCTATAGTCGATTTTTCAGTATTCTTGTCAATTACGGTCCGTAGCTTGGTTATATTCCATTAGGTAAGGATATCACGCTTATATTCCGGTCCTTCAAAGTAGTTACATATAGCTTCGCATAGCTTATCAAAAGGAACACCAAGGGGGTTGCTTTTAAGGTTGGTGTAATAGTAGTCAAGGGCTAGGCCGCGTAGCATGGTAGAGTAGGCTTGGCTGAACTCCTATTTAAGGATATCAGCCTTTTGACAGAGGTCCATAAAGATAGTCAGTTTAAAGTTAAAATTATCGTTTTCACCGCTGTACTTAGATTCGTTAGTATAGAGCTTAGCTAGGTTAGCTAGCTCCTTACCATAGGTCTTTGCTTAGGTAGGTTATGGATCTATAACTTGCGGATCTATAACTTAAACAATGGGGGTAATTTGGTCCGTATTTTGGTTTACAGGGGTATTGCGGTCCGTAACTTAGGTACTAGGTGTGCTCTGGCCCATAAGGTCAATTCCAAAACCCCTTAGGTCTATAGGGCGAATTTGGTTAAATAGGTTAGGTATAAGGCCAGAGATCCTATTAAGTTTAAAGTAGGCAAAGAGTCTATTAGTTCTGATATAGTCTAAGATCTGCTCTTTAGTCCATTCCGTTTGGTTTTCCTTATAGAGTGTATTGTACAGGGACCATGCAATAGTGACTCATTTATCTTTTTCAACCCATACACCTTGGTGACGCAAAAGGTTTTGTAGGTTACAGACAGGTATAATACTGCAAGCCTTAAAAATAGCTTCCATAAAGCCTGCAAAGTCTTCCTTATATTGCTCCCACAGGTCGTCGTTTATAAGCTTAAAGTATTCATATTTAAGGACTTTAAATTTAATATAGTTGTTTACGTTGGTTATAGACATAAGGTTAACTCCCTAGCTCCACTTCTCTTGGCCTTCATCAATTTGCTTACTAATGTCTGCTATACTATATAGTACGTGGCGGGTGGGAGGGGTCTTGTAGTGTTCTATAAAGGCGGTTAATATCCGTAATAGTTTGCAGAAGGGTAAGAGGTCTCTATAAAGGGTCTAAAAAGAGGTCGGGGGTATTAAAGGAGGGTGTAGTAGGAATAGGGGTTTAGGGTTTAAAAATAGGTTAAGGGTAGGGGGTTCTATACAGGTCTATATTTATGTCTATAACTTCCAGTAAACCGTACTAAGACTTAAATAAGTATACAGAGTTGGTAATAAGTCCGTAATCCTTCACCTTCCAACCTTCCAGCAGGTCGTACTAGGATTGAACGGGTGGTCGCTGTTAAGTATCGCTCGGGGGAGATGTCGAGTAATTGCTGATCTGTGCGCGCTCACTGATCAGTGTTCGTACTAACTTAATAGCACAAGTGAGTTGTATCCACGGGCACGAAATACGTATAGTATCGTATGCTTATTTGGATGGTGACTATCTTCTGTATTGAAGCAGACTACGAGGTCTATATACTGATGTGCCTCCCCCTGATTAGTCCGTGCTTCGTAAACAGTGGTTGGTGCACCAACGCGTAAACACGTACTTGGTGTACCGAACGCGTAGGCACGCGGTTGGTACAATAGGTGCTGTAATTATACACCAGTTAATATATAATCTTAAAGTCGAATTATAAGAGGTATTTAGCCTAATAAATTTGGCGCTATGTCAATTATTTTATAGTTATAAAGTATTGCAGGTTCTTATAGTCTGTTAACACATATATTAAAAACAATAATCCTTTTAGCTTAGGATGCTATTGTTTAAAGTATCTAATAATTATAAGCAGTTCCTTATTATATATCTTATAGTTTGATTCGGCAGAGGCGAGTTTCTAGAAGAAAAAGGCTACTGGATATAGTTCGCTATTCTTATTATATTGCGATAATACTCCCCCTAGCGCATAATCTGATGAGTCCGTTTTAATAATATATTTAAGGTTAGGGTTAAAGTAAGTAAGAATTAGAGCAGTTATAAAGCAATATTTTAAGTTATTAAAAGCTTATTCGCATCTAGCGGTCTATTTAAATTTTATGTTTTTCTTTATTAGGTTTACTAACGGCTAAGCAACTTCTAAAAAGTAGTTAATAAATTATTAATAGAAATTTACGAATCCTAGAAATCCTTAAATGTCTTATATATTGCTAGGACTTTCCTAGTTTATAATTGCAGCAACTTTTTTAGGGTCTATTTTAATTCTATTGCGGGATATAATTAAGCCTAAGTATATAACCTTAGACGCGTAGAACTTGTATTTCTTAATATCGCATTATAAGCCTGTGTCTTGTAAGCGTTTAAGGACTATTCTAATGTGTTTTTGATGTTTAAAAAGCAAGAACGAGTAGATTAAGATATTATTAATATACGTAGTAACAAATACATTAAGGAATTCACAAAGTATATTATTAATGTATTACTAAAACGTACTAGGACCGTTCTTTACGCTAAACGGTATTATTAGGTATTTAAAGAGTCCCTATTATATACAAAAGGCTGTATACTTCTTATCTTCCTTATATATACAAATTTTATTAAAGGCAGCGATTATATTAAGCTTTATAAAGTACCGTACCTTCACTAATTAGTTAAGCGTCTCTTAAATTAAGGGAATTAAATATTGGTTTCGAATTATAATTACATTTAAAGCTTAATAATTAATATAGAATCTTAAGCCTTCTCCTAGCTTTTTAATAAATAGCACGGGTAAGGCGAATAGAGATTAACTAGGGCAAATAAATCCTTTTTCTAGATGCTTGTTAAGGTATTATTGTATTACAAGTAGTTCTTCTTGTGATATGCTATATAGTGGACTGAACTTTGGTGTTGTGCTAGGCTTAAGTTCTATCTTAAAATCGTGCTTCTTTTAATGCGGGGCTAGTTGGTCTACAAATCGTTTTTTAAACTCGTTAATTAGGTTGTGGTACTCTTTAGGTATAAAAGGTTAAGGATTAGGATACTGTTTTGGTTCTAGTACTTTTTTAATATCTTCTATAGTTATAGTAAAGATTTTATAATCTCGTTTTTTTACTAATAAGATAAAAGGCGCAGCCTGTATTATATAGATTTTAAAAGGGTTTAACGTAATATCTTCGCATTCTTTACTATAATTAGCAGTTGTAGATTTATTATATTAGCTTAAGGTTTATAGCAAGGGTAATTTATATTATATTAAATTTAAATAGTTGTGTGCATGTTTATAGGGCAAATGGTTTTTTAAGTAATAACTTCGGCAGTAGGTTATACGGAACTTTAGTGTTTCTTTAACCCAGCTAATTAAAGGGTTATGTTGTTTTAGCTATCCGTATCTAAGTATTATCTTATAGTGCTTTAAGGGTGTTATAAACAGGGAAATGTATTTAAGGTATTTACCCATCCGCAATTTTATAAGAGCGTAGTGCGTTATTTCGCTATATATTAAGGGTTTGCCATTAAAGCCTTATAGGCCTTAGGGCTTATCAAGTTTCTTTAAATTTAGGCGTTAAGTTTTTACGTAGTTTGTATTAATAAAGCCTATACTAGTAGCTCCGCTATCTATAAGGATTTATACTTCCTTCTATTTTCTAAGTATTTAAATTTCGCTAAGTATATTAAGGGAGTTGTGTTATATATCAGCGCTAGAAGAGCCTAGACACTTATACTCTTCCACTTTTTATCCTAAGGCGCGACTTGGCCCTAGGATAATTTGTTTTCCAAGTTAACTAAAGGCAAGGTGCTTTGTAACATCTGAGTATAATTTATAGCGCGGGTACGATTTAAGGAATAAGTACGGCTTAAAAAACGGGTATAATTTGAGGATTGGGTACGACTTGAGAATCGGGAGGAACTACGGCGGACTTTTTTAAAAGGGTAAGTTTAGCAATGTTTTTAAATATATCCTTTTTTACCGCATCCAAAATATTCTCTATTTATGGCTTGTGTTCTTCGTTTATTAGTTCCCAAGGGTATATAGGATCAGGTGGCATTAAGGTCCATAAGGTTGTACATAGGGCTTTTAGGTCTTAGAGAAGGATCGCGCCTTAAAGCATATACCGGTTTTAAGGAGTTTTAAACGCAAGGTATAGTTAACTTTAGAGAATAAGTCTATTTGTTATATTAAAGGTCTTTATTAATTTATTAACATATTATAGCAAATTTGGATAGGTTTTTCGGCAGTTCTCTACCTACTAACTAGGCTCTAATCTTATCTAAAATAGCTTGTTAAAGGGCAGCGACTCTAGCGGCTTTATTCCAATCTAGTTTGCTAATAAGGCCTAAAAATTCCGAAAAGAAGCTAGTAAAGTCTTGGTTCCGTTGTTATAGGTTTTTAAGTTTAGTAATAGCTATATATTCGCGGCTGGTGTTATTATATGTTCGTTCTAGCAGAGAGATAAAGGTTTTAAAATTAATGAAAGTGCCGTTATAGAAGAATGGATCTATAGTTTATGCAGCGTCCTTGCTTAAATAAGACATTTTATAGCTAACCTTGCTAGCCTTAGTGGGGTATTAATTATAGTTTATTAAGAGTTTAAGACGGAGCTTGGTTATAAAGGGATGTAGGTTATTTTAGTTTCTATTAAATATTAGAGGATTAGGGAGCTTTTTAGATTTTATAGTAGGTACTAGGTTCGCTATAGGTATAGGTTAAGCTACCATTACTAGTTTAGTGTTTGTATTTAACGCGTTAGGTTTAGGTACCATTATTTTAATTTTATTTATAGGTGTTGCTATTAGGGTCTATAACGTAAATGCCTTAACGTTACGGAGTTCTTTGCGGAGTGCTTCTATTAATCGCTAGTGCTAGGCTTCTAGTGCAGCCCGCTACTAAGCTAAGGCGTCTATAAAGGACTATTATATTATGGTTAACTATTCCCTAACTAGGGTTATAATACTTATAGTTATTAAAAAGGATTCGGGTTCGTTTGCCATTTTAATAGTAGTTATTTTAATATAATATAATATAAGGGCGTAAAGAGGCTTTAGGGAAGATTTAAAGGAATAATATAAATTCTATCTAAATCTAAGGGTATATAGCTCTTGCAGAGTACAAGATGTTACGTAAAAAAGAGAAAGGAATATAGGAAACTTGTAACTAAATATTTATAGTCTTAGCAGTAGACGCGTAGGCACAAGCCTACGCGGATTTTAACAGGTTTCAACCAAATTCTATTACGTCAGTGGAATTTAGTAGAGACTGGTGGAAATTAATTAAGTTGGCAGAATTTGGCAGAATTTAATTAAAGCGTTGGAATTTATCTATCGAGTGTTTCACTGAGACATTCCTACTATAACTGGGCTAGTCTCGTTACATCTTACGGATGTGCCTATAGAGGTTAGGTAATTCTCTATTATAGGGTTCTTAGTTACATGGTGCTTTTAATGGCGTCCTTAACCACGCTTTATAGCAGGTTTAGCAAGTTTAATAAGTTCCTAGGGGACTTCCAAAGTAGGCAGGGGTGCTTCTAGTTTGTCTGGTTTAATATTATAGTCACAGGTGTTTTTAGACCGAAAATAGGGTTTTATAGACATGCTTCTAAACCTAGTAGGTCCGTTAGGAAGTTATATACAGCATATTTTATTTTCTACAGCTAGTAAATAATAAGGTCCAGTCCAATTGCCGCTCTTATACCATACAAGGACTTTAGAATTAAGCGGGAGGTTATAAACTAAGGTTATATCTGGTCCGTTATGGTAGTGCAGAGCACTATTAACAACTTATTTGGCCTATAATTTGACTATTTCGGCCATTGCCTTCCATATTACAGTTACTTATTCTATAATAGATAAGGCAGGAGGGTCTAGGTTACTTATCCTTAGGTAGGTTCCGTAAACTAAGAGGGTAGGTACTAGTCCGTTAGGGCTAGCAGTGTTGTTAACGGCTTTTACAGCCATCTATAAAGCCAGTTCCTTTTAGATGTCCTTATATTCGTCCGTAATAATCTAGTAAGCTCTCTATAAGGTTAGGTAAGCTTACTTAATAAGCCTAATAGACCAGTGCGCCTTAACTAGAACGGCTTTTGTTAAAATAGCCATGGCCATAGCATACTATTAGAATTCCTTACTAATAAAGTTCCTACTAGTGTTGTGGGTAATATACTCAGGGGGTCCAACGTATGTGTTAATTTAGCAGGTCCGTAAAATATCCCAAGTATATTTTATAGATATATTTTGCAACTAACGGGCGGCTTAATAGCGGGTTGCCTTATTAATTATATATAATACTAGGCTGCCGTTAATGTACATAATATCTATATACACTAAGTGGTTGAAATTAAGGTCCTTATAGAGGGTAAACTTAAATTGGCCTAGGGAACGTCCGTGTTTCTAGCAAAAGGAATAGTATTTAGTTAGGTGGTTAATTGCCTTCTTATTAATGTTGTTATATCTAGAGCGTTCAAGGACTCTATATAGCTTTTTGGCTAACAGGTGGCTAAAACAGCGGTGTAGGCAGTGGATTTTAGTACTAGTAAGGTAACACGGGTTATAGTTAAAAGATTCCTAAATATAGGTCTATAAAGTCTCTCCCTATATAAGGAACGGGTGTCTAAATTGTTGTATAATTGGCAGGGTAATATGCTTGCTTTCTGGGGTAATAGTGGGGCCAATTAGAGTGTCTGTAATATTGTTATAGTAAACCTATAACCTATCCATATCCGCAAGGCAAAGTAGAAAAGGGGTATCCGCTTTTACTACGTAAAAGTTAACTAGGCTAATTAGAGTCTTAACTGCAACTAATCTAATTAATGCAGTTAAGCTAATGCCAAATTAGACGTTTACGGCCCTAGTTTACATAGTATCAATATTCATGTTATTATTTGTGGTAGTCTTATATGCAAGGTATTGTCTATAACCTATAGTAGACTTCTTAAAGGCACCTGTATTAATTATAACACTATAGAATTCTTTAGGGATGTAGCGTTCTGTGGTAATATATGCAAATAGGTCCTATTCGCGGTCTGTAACATCCATAATGGATCCAACAGGTATACTTACGGGTTAGTTTTTAGGTGCAATTAAGTGTATAAAGGAGCGGTCAGCTAATACGGTTGTAATATTAAAGGCTTGGCCATCTATAAAAGGTCTAAAAGTAGTTAGGAATATCTCTAAGGTCTCCTATTCCTAGGTGTCTAAGTTAAAGTTAATTATAAGGGCTTCCATTAACTCATTAAGAGACTCCTCCATTTCCTCTCCTTTATAGTCTAGGATAAACTAGTTAATCTGGCTATTAAATCTCTTCTTAGACTTGTCACACTCTTCTTAGGTATGCCTTATAGACCAGCATCTTTCCTTACCGCACATAAAGCACTTCTAGCTAGTTTGTCTGCGGGGGTATACTTTTATATAGGAGTTACTACAGGGGTTATGGGTGGGACTTGGTTGGTATGAGTACTGCTAGCGGTAGCGGCGGTCCGTAAAATAAGCATCTAAGTCAGTTAGTAGGTTTTGTAAGTCTGTAATAAAGGCTTAAGTACTACCTAGCGGGTTTAAGACTTTATATGTTATAATAGAGGACTGTAAATTATTAATAAGGCCAGCTAAGGTGTCTGTAGGCTTATAATAGGCATATTTGCAGGGCTCCACTTCCTAGCAAGCTGTAATAAGTTTATTATACAGGAAGTCGTCTGTTTAAAGTTTAATATTAAGGCCATGCTATAGGTGCCAAAGGTCTTTAATAAGAATTTGCAGGCACTCTATAATTGATTTTTCAGTATTCTTGTTAATTACGGTCCGTAACTTAATTGTATTCCATTAGGTAAGAATGTCACTCTTATATTCCAGCCCTTTAAAGTAGTTATATATGGCTTTATATAGCTTATTAAAGGGAACACCAAGGGGGTTGCTCTTGAGGTTAGTATAGTAGTGGTTAAGGGCTAGGCCGCGCAGTATAGTGGAATAGGCTTGGCTGAATTCCTATTTAGGAATATCAGCCTTCTAACAGAGGTCTGTAAAGATAGTTAGTTTAAAGTTAAAGTTATCGTTTTCACCGCTATACTTGGATTTGTTGGTATAGAGCTTAGCTAGGTTAGCTAGTTCCTTACTATAGGTCTTTACTTAGGTGGTTTACGGATCTGTAACTTGGGCAATAGAAGGGTTTTAGTCCGTATTTTGGTTTATAGGGGTATTACGGTCCGTAACTTGCGGGTTGGGTATACTTTAGCCCATAAGATTAATTCTAAAACCACTTCGGCCTATAGGGCGAATTTAGTTAAATGGGTTGTCTATAAGGCCAGAGATCCTATTAAGTTTAAAGGAGGTAAAGAGCCTACTGGTTTTAATATGATCTAGGATCTGCTCTTTAGTCCATTCTATTTGGTCCTCCTTACATAGGGTATTATATAGAGACCGTGCAATAGTAACTCGCTTGTCCTTTTTAACCCATACATCTTAGTTACGCAAGAGGGTTTATAGGTTGCGGGTAGTTACAAGGTTGTAAGCCTTAAAAATAGCTTCTATAAAGTCCATAAAGTCTTCCTTATATTATTCCTATAGATCATTATTTAGAAGCTTAAAGTGTCCGTATTTAAGGATTTTGAAATTAATGTAGTTGTTAATGCCGTTTGCAGACGTAAGGTCAACTCCCTAACTCCACTTCTTTTAACCTTCATTAATTTACTTACTTATATCTGCCATATTATATAGCGTAGTATGTCTGTATAAGCTATAACGGGTTAAGAGGAGCTTGTAGCGGGTGGTAGTGGCTTATAGCGGGTGGAGGAGGTCTTATAATAGTCCATAAAATCAATTAACGGGTCCATAATAGTTTAAGAGGTCTTATAATAGTCCGTAAAGGCGATTAACAGGTTCATAATGGTTTACAGGAGGGCAGGGGGTTCCGTAAAGGTCTGTATTTATATCTATAAACTTCCGGTAAACCGTACTAAGACTTAAATAAGTATACAGAGATGGTAATATAGTCTGTAATCCCTAACTTCCGACCTTCCAGCAGGTCGTACTAGGATATAAATGGGTGGTCGCAGTCGTGTATCGCTCGGGGGGAGGTGTTAAGTAATTGCTAATCTGTGCGCGCTCACTAATCAGTGTTTGTATCAACTTAATAATACAAGTAAGTCATATCTAGGGGCATGAAATACGTATAGTATTATATGCTTGTTTGGATGGTGGTGACTATCAAGTCTATTAAAATAGACTACGTAGTCTATATACTAACGCGCCCTCCTCCTGATTAGTCAGCACTTTATAAACAAGTGGTTGGTGCATTAAACGCGTAAGTACGCGTTTGGTACACCAGGTGCTGTAATCATACATTAATAATAGCTTACTTATATGTTAATAAAGTTAATTGGTGTTAACCGTGGGTATATAATTCCTTTCTTAAAAAGCTAGTAGCTAATGTTTTAAACAATAATCTAGTTAAGATATTAACGCTTTTTAGGCTCTCTATTAACTATAATAACTAAATAGGCGGCGTTAATATTTATAATTAGCTTTAAAGCTACTATACTACCTATTGACCTAAATCGGACTTCCTTACCACCATCTTACTACTGTCTTTAAGACTAGAACCCTATGTCTTAATACCTCACTACTTACCTTATATGTCTTATTAAATGTCTTATTAAATATCTTATTACCTATTTCCATTACCAATTTTAACTAAATAACGACTACGTCGTCATTGTATTTGCTACCTATTTTATGTATATAGAGGGCTTCTAGAGCTCTCTTTAATAGACAGAGTTCTCATTCTAATTGTCCGTTCGACACTACCTAAATTACCACTATATACACTTAGCTGCCCTTATTCTTCTAGGCGCTTAATACGGCTATAATTAACGCCTATATTATAAGTAAGAAGATCTTCTAAAAGTTAAGTAGGCCCTTTCTTTAAAACTACTACTATTTCCGTATACAATTAGTATAGAATCTTATTATTATGGATAGTTAGTAGATAGGCCTAAATAAGCAAGATACTAAGCGTCTTTTTTATTAGGGCTTACTAAAATATGGGTAATATTAACCTAGTATTGGGTCTAGCCATAGAAATATTAAAATTAATTAAAAAACCACCCATATTACTACTAAAACCCTACTACCTATTATTTAATAGTATAAGACGCGGACTTACTATTCTATTAAAAGATTTATAAAAAAGTAAAGTTATAAGGGCCTATTAAAGTACTAAATATGTAGATGGAAGGAGGTAAAGAAACTTATAATAAAAATAAGGCGAATAGTATATAAATGTAAGGTTTATAGGCTTCCTCTATGCCTTTAGTACTTTAATAACTTCTATTTAGTTGGCCACGACTAGGTAACTATTTTAAGCCCTTTACTTTCTTACGCCCCTAATATTAAGACTTTAAAGCTAATTAAGCCTTTAGTGTAGCGTTCTGCTTAGCCTCCTTTAAGTCCTTCTTTACCACCTTTAATTAATCCTCTATACTAAATAACCGCTAACTAAACCGTTTAATAACCTATAGCACTTAATATATCTTATTTAACGTATACTGCACGTCCACCCTTATAACCTTAAGCTAGTCTTTTACCGGCTTATCCTTATTAACATTAAGAACGTATATAAAGCGTATAGGTAATAGTAATTCAGTAGACTTTAATGGAGGATTTTCCTATATAATCAGCAGCTGGTTGACGGAGGGAGGGCAGAAACCTAAGACATAACATTATATATCACGACTTTTTGCTCAATTTCCTCAATATATATATATATATTGGTGTTTTTAGTGGTGGCCTTCTGCAGCATTTTGTCGGCATCGCAATATCGACGTGTTTGGTGGGGCTTGCTAGTAAAATCGCGCTAGCTAGGGTGCCTGCAGCATGCTAACCCAAGCAAAAGCGCCAAAAGCGCCCAATACGAACAGTGACTTCTGCCGCACGAAGGGATAGTTAATTTATACATAAACCGCGAAGGTTTTCTTTTTTGGCTATACTATTTTTAGTACACTTTTTATTAATAATAATATAATATAATAATTTTTTTAAAGTCTGTAAATAAGTAAATTAATAGCGGTAAAGTAGTTTTTAAATTTTAAATTTAAATTTACTAGTACCTAGTTGTGTAAAATATTTAAAGCGCGATAAAAACGCGCTTTAACTCCTATTTTAGCTCTTTATTTTTACCGCTCTACAGCACTAAGGGGCGCGGTCGGTTATTAGTGAATGGAGAGAATTTTTCTTCGTAAGTTTTCATGACAAGTCATGAAGCACTACCCGCGCCATCCAAATTTCCCGCTTGCAGCGGCGAGGCTGAGCCCAGTCAAAATGATTTAGTATATCAATACCACACTACATTGCCCAGCAAGCTAGCAAGCGGGCGGCTAAAAAACTCAAGTAACATGCCCACAAAGTGACTCTTGCAGGAAAATCATGCCGCAGATTGTACACTTGCGGATTTGCTCAGCACCGAGAGCCCAAGTGTCGAACGACGCGATCGCCGTCCTGTTTCCTATGTGGGTATAGATTAGGGGTGTCTCGGCTATTTTACTTGACTGTATATATTGAGGCTCAACAACCTACATCAATTCGACAAAGTTCTCCTTCCTGACGTGTCCGTTTGACACCAAGCAAGAAGAATCGATTTAAAATAACATATGCAGTGGACACAGTTTCGCAGAGGATGAATGCGGAAGAATTAATGTAGTATATCTTGTAAGTTTACTATTTTTAGCGGCCCGGAATGTTGTTAGAATGGTATTTACAAGTTGAGCGATGCATTGAATTTCCCTGCTTTCTGATGGGCTCATAGAACGCGAGACAGATGTAGCAGAACTCCCCTCCGCATCTTGAGCCTATATAAAATCATTAGTCTCTAATAATCCACTGTGGCAGTGAGCATCAGTTGAAGAGCTGGAGGGCAGCATACATGTCATGTGGTCACATCCAGCGACTTTTTCAATGTTCCAGCCACAGGGTTGCCCTGGCTTACCAGGGCACTTCTTCGTAATTTTCTTAATGACAGCAATAGATGCGGCTTCCTCGACCCTTTGTTTCTCTGCAGCCACGCGGTGATCGAATTGCTTACATGTTTCTCCTTTATGCCACACTCGCTCATGGAATACACATATTTTGGTCTTGCACTCAGCGCACCTAAAAACTGGCCCATCCTTGCTATTTTCATGGATTTGGCCCGAGTCACATTCCGGATTTAGGCACCATCGAAAGTTGGGATTGGCGCTTAGAGCAGCACGAGTTACAAGTGTTTCATATCTGAACTTGATTAGTAGGCTTACTGGAATGGTATGACCGAGGATACCTAATGACTGAATAGTTTTACTGTAAGGAGAGCAGTCTGACCTTGCAAGAGTCTTTTTTGAAGCAAGTTTCTGCATGTCAGAACGATCCAGGGGTTCTCTGCACTCTGGACAACGGATGTTCTCCCACCCTTTACTTTCCAACTCTGAAGTGATCCAGATTTGCACATCTTCCGAGCACACCTGAGGTTCGTGTCCGCAACACGCCGTGATTTTACCTTGGGGGAATTTGCCAATCCGTTTTGCATCCGTGCATATAATACATGATCTCTTCGGAGGAAATAGTGTTAATATGATACGTTCAAGTAAATTCACTCTTGTTCTTTCGATCTTTGCTAAGGTCTTCCCGAAGCTCCTACAAATATAAAGCTGCACACTCTTTCTAAGCTTGAATATTGCCCATTCTGGTTGCAACTCTGCTATTATCCTTTCTAAAGACTCGGCTTCCCGCTCAAGCTCCTCGATATCTCTCATGATTTGTCTTGAAAGATAGTGTTCCTGTCCGACTTCACAGGCTATCCGGTTGGGCAAATGCCTGTGAGTTGAATGAGGACATCCATTGTCTTCTCCTTGTGTGTTCACGTAAGGGTTGTGTGGGTTTCCCAAATCTGTGGAGTCTAATTTTGATGCCGAACTTGAACTTGCTAGATCAGCTCCGACACAAATCTCTTTCCTAAGGCTGTGGGCGGTAAGGGTACAAGAGTGGCAGTTACTGTTTGCTGAAAGAATCGGGGTTATATTCCGAACTGTTGGGTCCTCCTTGGAGTCCGCCGACAGCCGTTTGATGGGTCCATCTAGGGCATGATTCCTAGTAGCTTGCTTGCCCCAGAATTCTACAATTTCAGTGTAAGCACAAGTACCTCGCTAATATATTTCAGACGTATCTTTGGTACCTTTACATAGTGTGCAATAGCCCTCGCTTCGAGTGGGATGCATTTCATTCCCAATATTACCTACATCTCTGAAGTATGTAGGAGCTTTCGACTTTTGGTCCATGTACTTACTACATGGTAAGTTCGATGATGGTTTGCATAGATTAGAACTCTCATTCAGACAGGAATCCGCGTCTCTGAGATCAGGCAAAGCTCTCAATGACCTGTTAAGTATAATATCGACAAATCTCTTTTTTAAGTATACTAACAGAGGCTCTGGGGTCAGCCTCTGAGAGGAAGACGTCGCACGTCGAGAACCAACTGCGAGAGCCTTGCTAGATCGAGAATTTGGCTTCGCTTGACGTCTTCGAAGAATATAATCAAGAAAGGCTCGAAGAAATGCCATGCTTGAGGGCCACTGTAGCTTCACAATCATGGAAGAGAAAAATTTTGAAACGTTGTTCGACTGCCTAGATGAGACTTGACACAGCTTAGAGGCTCCTAGGCACCTATGTCTTATCTCGTTAGTGGCGGACAAGGCTGGAAAGGAAAAATTGATGATTGTTAGCTCAGCAGGCTCGAACGCGGACTCACAGCTTCTGACGAGGTTCAACCGCGCACTAAGCCGTTTTGGGTCATGGAAACATTCCATTCGGCTTGTTTCGGCTTGCCGCCGGCTTGAAAACCGCACACAGGTGCTAGCGTCATCGCCGGGAGTTGGGTGGGAGCTCCTATTAAACGTTCCTATTGGCGGCAGGATGCTCAAAGGCACGAAACTTTCGGGATAATACTCCAATATTTCTAGGATTTTCCTTAATGAACGTGTGTGGAGTTATGAGCGATTTGGCGTTCACATGCAGGAACTCATCTGTCCAGGAGCACGTCCTCGGCAGACCACGGTGAGTTTGTGATAATATTAAATGAGATGGATGGCATATTTGCTGAAGAAGGGGTGTTCGACTTCCTTGAAAGAGTTCGACAATGTGTGTATTAGACGCTCGACTATCGCTTCAACTGGGAGAATAGGCCTGGTGCCTGAACGGGCTCAGGAAGAGGATCTTATCTCCATATTTCTTGGCTGCAGCGTTCCTATCATTCTCCGTCCTGTTGGTAACCATTACGCTCTGATTGGTGAAGCGTACATTCACGGAATCATGAAAGGCGAGGTGATGGAAAAGTTAGATAAAGGAAATTTCAAGTTGCAGGATTTTGTTATGATACTGTACTGTCTACTGGTGAATTCTGACATAAACCACATTTGTAAACATGTGGGGTTTATGAGAGATGATTAAAATATCAACATAAAGGAAATTAGGGAAAAATTCGATATTACAGTACACCTCCGCACGCACGATAGGTGCTCTATTTGAAGGACAGTTCAATAGCAATATCGCCAAGCCTCCACCGCCGCAACCAAAATCGTAATACATTAAAGTTCACGTTTATCATGAATCATGCTTATCAACTAACTCTTTCGCAACGTCTACCTCGTAAAGATCGGAGTTAAAGCATCATTTCTATCACAGGGCATCAAATCCAAATAATGAGCACTTCAAAAGGTCTTTACTCCCAGTCCCTCCACTTCCTTGCAATATCACCCACCTCCGCCTTCAGCCTCTCCCTCTCCACACCTTCTGGCACGCTCCCACCGCTCTGCCAACTCGTCCACTCACCCCTGCCCTCTAACATCCGTAAAAGTATTTTGTGCTGCCTCTGCAAATCCACCTCGACCTGCTTCCTCTCGCACGCCTTCTTCGCCAGGTACGCGTAATCATCGTCCTCGACCGCCGCCTGCCACACCCTGCGCATGCGCGGCGAGTAGAGCTGGCAGCTGGTGCCGCCCGCCGCCTCCTCTCCCGGCACGAACTGGATGGTGCGGTTGAATTCGGCGGCAAGCTTAGAGCCGTCTTTGATGGCGGGCCAGACGACATCGTCGTAGCATTCTTCGCACACCGTGAATTCGGGGAGCTGCGGGATGAAGTACCATGCTTGGTTCAGGACGAGGTTGTCGCGGGGACACTCGTGCTTGTACGCGTTTTCCTTGGCGAAGTCAATGAAGGGCCGCATGTCGGGTGAGCGTCGGTCCCGGGACGCCTTCTCGTCAAGGTCAACGAGCATGTCAAGGTATTTGGGGAACCGACGAGAGTTGATGCGAAGGGAGCAGATGAATTTTTTACGTGGGTCTGCTGGGTAAATGCGTGTGAAGTATCCGCGCAAGGATGGAAGCAAGGCTTCGAGTTGCTTTAGGTCACAGGGGCAGATGGCGAAACCGGTTACGAGATCACCGTATTGACCTCGATCTAGAAGACCGTACCACGTGTCTGAAACTTCCTGAGACCCTGGACACTCTTTTTCAATTTCGCAGATCGTAGCAAGACGGTAAATAAGATCCAAACTCTTTCGTTGTTGCTTAACAGTAAGAAGCCATGCTAGTCGTACCCATGGTGAACTAAAATCACATTTTCTTTGCACAGGCTTTTCGTACTGCCTTGTTTGTTTAAAGTAGTCTGCGAACTGGGTATCGGCAAAGACGGCATCATAACAACTTGGGCAGACGTCAAAGTTGGGACAGTTCTCAAGAGTATACCAATCAATATATTTGTTGGTGTACTCAGACCTTGGGCAAGGAGGGAGCGGCTTGCCAAAGGCGAATGTCGTTGGCTTTCGGTCTCTCCTGCGGCTGTCATAACTTGATACCGACCTCGTAGAGTTGGATCCGACTCTTGTAATTCGCGGTACATCTTCATCAGCAATATGACGGGATGCAACGGGCGGCCTGGAAGAATTCATGACTGGCGAGGAGATCTCGTTTGGAGTCCTTGGGTATGTGGGGCTGGGGGATGGACTCTGAGGGATTGGTGGAGAAGTGGGATAAAACTGGTAGTTCTCTTCTGAAGGCATAAATAACTCGATGCTCATATTATCAACCGGATAAGGAAGGGCCTTTGAAGGCCTCGCAGGAGAAGGTGATTGAACGTCGATTCGAGGAGGGAGGGGCATAGGTATTGTCTCTTGACTCCTGTGTCTTGAGTCTGGCCTTGGCCGATCCTGTCTTACAGGGGGGTAAGACGCGGTCCAATCCATATCCCTAGCGTTAATACGCGGAGGGGAGGGTGGAGGTAAAGAATTGCTATATGTCAAGGCTAACGGTGAGGTAGCCCTCGAACTAGATCTTGATCCGGGTCTAGAGCCGGGCTTCGAACGGGGAGGAGAATCCACCGCACTTGTCTGACTTAAATTTGGAGATCGAGGGGGGGAGGGATCGTTTGCCAAAGGAGACCCAGGACGACTATCTTGATACTTTCTAGGGCTTCTTGCGTAAGTGGTCTCCACAGGAGCAGGCCTGCCACTCGGCACTTGCCGAGGTAATGATACATTGTGTAGGTATGAATTCGAAGATCTTGGGGATTGCGGTGGAGGAGTTGCAGACTTTGACGAGCCAGGGCCAGAGGTGGAGCCAGAGCTAACGGAACTTTCATTGGCCAGCCTTGGGTTTGAGGACCGTGGAGTTGATCGAGTTTCTTTTACAGGCTCATTTAGAGAAGTCCTTAGATCGTCTCTCTGCAACTCTCCTTTGACGAAAGAATATCTTGCGGGTTTCCGTTTCATCCGAAGGTTTGTAGATTCGTCAATGTCAAAATCTGATTCGTCGAAAAGCTCAGTTTTGCTTGCCCGAGGTGAAGTGGCCGGATCATATCGTCCATGCGATGAGCTTGTCGGATTTGAATTCCGGTTTCTATCCCCATTCCACCCATCTTGCTGAGGAACAGATCTCGGCACATTCGAACTCGTTGGAGTAATGACGTCGGGAGAAAGGAAATATTCAGCAGAACTCCGGGCACTAGGTACTTTGGTAGGTTTAGAGTATGCATATGGACTTGGCTCTCTTCTTGTGAAAAGAGCCGGTTCATCTATATCAGTTTTCAGGTGCGGTATATTGCCTCGTTCGGCGAAGCTCTTTCTCCGACCTTCCCTGACTGAATTTGATGATCTTCCCGCTTCCGGAACCAATACGAAGCGTCTTTCGTCGTTCTCATTGCTTTTTGGTTGCTCCACCTCTACTAGAATCGGCTCCTGATCGACAGTACCCGGCGACTTAGCTTCACCGCTCGATGGATCGCTGATGGATGTCGTCGATGCGAATTCTTTAGCGAGAGCGTCGATCTCGTCCTCAACACTTGGTGCTGGAGGCCATCGGGCCCTCCTCTGGTACTCCGGACTGGGTGGATAGGTGGGCGTTCGCGGTGGAACTGGAGGGCTTGAGTAGGAATAACGGGGATCGTAGGAGTAGTTATCCGATCTTAAGCTGCGCATTACGGTCAGCGATGGGTGTGTGGCCCCGGGCGAAGTAGACTTGGGCGCAAACCTCGAATACCCGCCTTGGTCTCGCGACCGCCCAAAATGAGGATCATGGCGGTCGGACTGGTAGTAACGGTTGTCGTACGAGTATGCCATGCAAGAGAGGGGTCGGATGGGTAGATAGTGATTTAGCTGAAGTCGTGGAGAGATAGCAAAAGGAAGGACTTCTAGAAGGGGGCGGATATGTGAGGATCTGAGGACATTATCAACAGTCGCAATTACGTTCACATCATTGCCGTCTCTTAAGTGGCGCTGCGGACAGCCCTGAAATTTTAACGTGAGCTGACAGCACCTGATGTAAGTGGGGAAGTCGACTCCCGCTTGCCCAGCGCATCACGCCCCAAATTACCCAGCGCGCTGCAGGAGGGCCCATGCAAGGAGGCGAAGAGCGATCGAGCGCCACCTAAAGGCCCTATTGGGCCGTGTACAGGGTGTCCCTGCGATCTCTATTGAGGCTGTCACCGCATGTTCGCCCGGTTAATTTTGCGACGAGAGCCTTAACGGGAGTCATACCGTAAGAATATCCTGGAGAAGGAATCGCCACAACACCATACTCAAGTATTGCGTGGGTCTCAACTACAAATGCGGTTATGTCATTATGTACTTCCTTTTAAGGATGGGCTAGCACGTGGTTTTTGTTGTTCTCGTCTTGAAAACGTGGATGATTGCATGTCTTTCTCCACGAGCTTTGAGTTGTCAGGCGTGTCCCAACAGTGTAACACCATAAAACCTATTGGAGGCGTTGATCTAAAAACGTCCACGCATTTCTTTAACGCATTGCCTTAACGCCTTAGAGGATGGCAAAAAAGAGCAAACAACTTTGTCGCACCAAGAGTCATCCCCGAGGATAATATTGATTACTCCGAAATCATTAATGACAGCTTAATAATTGGAGTAGTGTGACTGTCGGCTGCCTCCGTCGAAGCGGTGGGAGCCCCGGTGGCGTTCTTGTCACAGCCTCCACAAGACCAGCACCAACGAAGCTGCGAACTGAGCCGCATTAAAGTACAGCAGAAACAGAACTCTGTTCTTCAAAATGCGAAATCCGGCATCTGGAGAAGGAATGCAATCATCTTACGGGTCAGATGATTCACCGGACAAGGCTGACTGCGTATGAGACAGCCAAATGGAGAGATTGCTCGCATTCAGCTGAGGGAACGCCAATGTGACATCCGATACTGCCGAAGGATTGTTGTATACACAACTAAAAGCAATGATTCAAAAGTTCAACAGAAAAAGCTGAGAAAGCATTTAAGTCCATTGAAACTGAACGGTGAAAAGCAACTAGTAACTACTCGATAGAACAAGCATCCTGTCAGGCAGCTCTCCTCTTCTCAATTCGCTCCGCCAAAATAAGGCCTTCCTTGTAGACCGTATGCGTCCACGTCCAGTCCAGCTTTGGGGTCCAAAACACCATCCTGCGGTCAATCGACGCTAGAGCACTATCCGGCGTGAGAAATTTACACAAAGACGCCTACGGCACAGCTCGAACGAATCTGCTTGTATAAATTGACGAGTGAGCATACAGCTCGGCCAGTGTTGCCGAAAGCTCCGGGAGTGTTGAAATACGCCACGTCGCAAAATCTTACACTAGATAAACTTTAGCACCGTGCGCGCACACTTTATAAGCTTTTAATATAAAATTCTTTAAAATTATTGCCATCTATCTCTTCGAACACGTGCATTTTTTTGTTAATTTTTTAATTAGTAGCTGCGGCTTAGGGGCCTGTAAATAGCGGGCTTATTTTCCAGCTTTTATAAGCAGTTTTTACTGTAAAAAGTAGGAAAAATAGCCCTGAATTTATAAGCCTATAGTCCAAGGAGAGCAAAGCGTAACCGCAGCCAAATAGAAGAAAAATGTGTGTAGAGAGATGTGTTTTAGGTGTCAGCCTTACACACAAGGCTAAGTTAAAAAGAACGCTGGTAGGGTACCCAGTTAAAACCTTTATAAAAGGCAGAAGGCGTCAGCCTGTAAGGTTAAGCAATAAAGGCGGAAAGTATCTGACATCTAGCGGCCTAGGCATTAGACCTCTTTATTAGAGAAGCTGTAGTCTAGGGCGTGTTAGGCCGCGCCCCTACAGAAGCTATGACCTGTATACTATACGGCTAAAATACTATGGAGGTTCAGTCTTGATTTAAGCGTCTTCCGCGCATATAAGGCGGAAAACGCCGCACCACTAAATGTAGTAATGTAACGGAACCTTGTAGCTTAGACTACGGTGGGTTCTGTTATTGGGCTGGGTATATAGGTACGACAAAACAACAACGTAATAACAACTGGTGGAGTAGTTGCCTAACAGATTAACTCTAATTGTATTCTGAGATTCACTATAAGGAGAGAACTATCTACGGTAGGGACTGAGGTCCTTTAAATACACAACTATACTCCTAAGAAACCCTCTCTTGTATATAAGGTACGTGTTATCTGTATTAAACGTAACGTCCCTTCTATTTAATATAGTTAATATATTTAACACTACGTGACCTTAGTTACTATTCCTCGTTATATAGTTCTACCGGACCTATTCTAGACTGTGCCTATATTAACTAACTAGCTTCCGCCGACTCTTCTCCAAGTAGTTATAACATTGTACTTAAAGCGTCCGTAATACTATCTCCCTCCTCTTTATCTTCGTCCTTAAAGATTCCTAACATCTCCAAGTTGTCTACTAGAGGTGTAATATCTGTTTAATCAGTCTGGCTAATATCTATACTTATTATGCCTAAAGCTTCTTCTTCTCTTTCCTAGGTTAAGCGTCACCTTCGTACGGTTTCCTCCATACTGTCGCTTAGTGAAGTAATGGCGATTCCTTGCTTAAGGTACGCGAAAGAAAGGTTGGTTTATATTACGTTAGTAAGTTCTTTATCTTAATAACCCTCCTCTTGCTCTAAGTATACTAAAGCAAACATTTAATTATCCTATAATGTTTGCTCTGTCTCTAACGCTAAGTGTGCGCGTCCTATAACTCTTAACAGTCTTTAAGTTCCCTAAGTAACTTGTTATAGGGTCTCGTGTTTAATCTACCACTATAAAGCTTAATAGTAAGCCAGCCTCCGCGCTACTTAAGGTTTAATGTGCCTTAGAAGAGTCCGTATGCGTCCTTAAAGCTTAACGTTTAGCTTATACTCGTCTTTAACGCCTTAAATATGTCTGTGAGAAGGTCCGTTCCAAGGAGTAGAAACTGGTTTAATAGGGTTTATCTAAGCTGGGTAACAAAAGGATTGGCTCTCCTTCTATAAGGGAAACAACTCTAAGTAGCTCAGCAATTGCTCCTCTTGGGTCCCCTTTAGGTGACTTATTTTTTGGCGATCCTTCTTTATTAATATTGCCTAACCTACTTTCTTCTAATACTCTTATACCTTTCCTATAGCGTTTCTTAGGTTGCTTAGTAGTTCCTAGGTAGTCTTACTATAGCCTATCCACTTTACTTTATACTATGTTTTATTATCCATATCCTTATAACTGATAATCTTTAAAACTTACTATTCGTCTTCTTTCTATTCTCTATACATGTCTGCCTTATAGACTGGTGGCTTAATATTCCTATATACTGGCTCTAGCATTGCAACATGTTGTATAGGGTAGATTTTTATCTTAGCTGGTAGGTTTAACTTATACGTGACTAATAAAATTTTTTGCTTAATTTTAAAAGGTCCTAGCCTAATATGGTCCAATTTCTTGCTTAGTTGTTAACTCTTGAAATTTTTGTGTAGTAGCTATACTTTATCCCCCTCCTTAAGATCTGGTCCCTTAGATCTCCTAGTATTATAGTACCTTTTTATTTGTTCTTGCACTAGTTTAGCTGTTTCTTTAAGGTTTATATAAAGATTTATTAACGTCTCCATTCTTTACTTAGCTGTGCTACTCGTCTTTTTTACTTAATGTGGTGATAACGATGTTCTTGGCTCGTATCCGTAATTCGCCTTAAATAGTAATGTCCCCATTCCTTCTTATAGTGTTGCATTATATGTAAACTGTGTAACTGGTAATAACAATACCCAATTATTCTGTATGTAATTAATATAATGCCTTAGATACTGTTCTAGTGTTTAGTTTAGTCTTTCCGTTTGTCCGTCTATCTGCGGATAATATACTGTAAATGTTACTGCGCGAACTTCTTATTCTGCTAGAAACACTTCCTAAAATACTATTATAAATCTTGGATCTCTATCTAATATAATCTTGTTTAGTGCTCCGTATCTTGCAAATACTTCCTTTATATAGATTCTAGCGACATCTTCTACTAATATCTCTTTAGTGCACGCTATAAAGTATCCCCACTTTGTTAGCTTATCCACTATTATTAAAATCGCGTTATAATCTTATCCTGTAATAGAATCTCTTGACTTTAGTAACTTAATAATAAAGTCCTATAATATAACTTCCTATAGTCTTCCTGGTGTCTTGACAGGTTATAGCCCTCCATACGGCTTATGCCTTATTGGTTTGTTTCTTTAGCAATCTAGACATTCCTTTATAACTTGTCTTGCTAGTCCCCAGATTCCTTAAATAATATACTCTTTTTAAAGTCTTAACACTAAGCCTATAGCTCCATTATGTCCTTATATTATTCCCTTATGGAATTCCTTAATAAATTCTTCTGCAATAGACTTAGGCATATACATTACTTCTCTGTTTTCGTATTGCTTTAAGTCTGGATCCTCTGCCTATGTTTTTTAAATCTTCTATGTCTAATTACTTTCTGGTAATTTATGGATCTAACTTTCCTTGGTTGCTGCGATCTTTAAATAATTATACCTAATTAATCTATCTTAATTCTTTTGTAATAAAGCTCCCGATAGCTTTTTATTACTTTATAGTTTAGCCTTTCTACTTAGAGCGTCTGCTCGTGTATTGTCTGTACCCTTGGTATGCTAAATTTCGAAATGGTACTTTATAAGCATTTCCGCCTATCTAACCTATCTTTGGTTGAGTTCCTTTGTTGTTAGGAATCCTGTAAGGTTCTTATAATCCGTTTTAACTATAAATGGTTTCTCTATGCCTTGTAAGAATGCTCTCTATTTCTTAAGTACTGTAACTATACCTAACAACTCTTTGTTGTAGATGTTATAGTTTAACTCTAGTGGTGTTATCTTCCAACTGTAGTATGCTACTGGGTGCTATCCATCTTGATGTTTTTATAGGAAGCACGCCCCTAGTATAAAGTCTGATGTATCCGTTTCTATAACCGTCTCTAGACCTGGTTAATAGATCTTAAGAACTGGCTCCTAGGTAAATAACTCTTTAATTCTCTTAAATAGTTCTTATTATTCCTTTCCCTATACCTATAGTTCTTCCTTCTTTATTAACCTCGTAAACGGCTTAATATCCTGTGACTATTACGCTATAAACCTTCTGCAATAATTGCAAAACCCTAGGAACGATCTTAACTGCGTAATGTTCTCTAGTTCCTGCTAATTTACTATGGCCTCGATCTTCTTTAGATCTATGCTAAGTTGGCCTAGTTTAATGATAAATCTAACAAAATCGGTTTTCCTAGTGAAGAACTTGCATTTCTTAATTACTACTAGCATCTGTTCTTCTTGTAGTTTCTTTAAGACCTATTTAATGTGTTCTCTATATTCTTCCTTACTCTCTAAGTAGATGATAATGTTGTTAAGGTATGCTATAACAAATTTATCTAGGTATTCTCCTAATACACTATTAATTCGCTTCTGGAATATTGCTAGTGCGTTTATAAGCCCAAATTGCATAACTAATGGCTTATATAGTCCTTCCTTTAACCTAAAGGCTGCCTTTTATTTATTGCCTTCCTTGATTCTAATCTAATAGTACGCCTACCTTAGATCTATCTTTATAAAGATCTTTGTGTTGCCTATCCTATCTTGGATTTCGCTAATTAAGGGTAAAGGATACCTATCCTTCCTAGTAATGCTGTTTAATTATCTGTAGTCTATATACATCCTAAGTTTTCCGTTTTTCTTTGGGATAAATAATACTGGATATCCTACTGATGACTGTAACGGTCTAATGTATCCCTTTTGTAAGTTCTCCTAAATAAACTCTTTAAGCGCTACTAACTCTGTTTTAGTAAGCTTGTAGATTAGAAAGAACTTTAGACTTATTCCCTTTTCTAATTCTATCTTATAGTCCCAAGCTATATGCTCTAATAGCTTTTCACTTTTTGGTAACTATAACTTCTTACCATACTTATGGTATCTTTTTGGTATATAACTTAAGCCTCACTTAGTCTCTTTATATATCGCTCCGACTTGGTACTATACCAACTTAGTTTGCTGTCGCACTTTATACTATTATATATTCTTAATATTAACTTAACCTATAACCTAATTAATCTTTAGATTATACTTCTGTAACTAAGGCATTCCTAGTATCGCCTCGTCCTGTCCTAATAGTAGAATATTAAAAGACATTCTAACTGGTCTCCCTTTAATAGTTATCTAAATAGGTCCTATTTTAAGATTAATAATGCCTCCTCTATAGGCTATCTAATCTCCTAAAATTGTTGTAAGTAGATATAGGTGTTCCTTCTATCTATATGGTAACCCTATCCTTTCTACTGCCTTTGGTAATAGGTGGTTCCTTATTGCTCTACTGTCTACCAACACTTTAAACTGCTAATCTTGCCATTTAGCTTTTAAATTTAGGTATCATTTTTAAATTCCTTTAAGGGTCTAAGGCTCTAATACTGGTTCCCTCTAGTCCTATATGCCTCCCCTTTTCCTAACTATTGGCTGCTTAATCCTGCCTGTACTTAGTCCAACTTTGGCTAATACTTAGTTTGTTTCTTTTCCTTTATATGCCATAGATAAGTGTTCTCTAGGCACTTCTACTACTATTATCCGTCTAGGTATTCTTCCGTAAGGAATCTTTCTAGTTAAAGTGTTAAGTCTCCTTAACCTTGTACTTTTACTAGGTGCTAACTATATATATACTTGGCATTCCTAAACCGCTTTTCCTCTGGTGCCTAATATATCCTTACTAAGTACTTCCGGTTCTTATCTTTGGGTGCTCTATGCATATTGCATATATTATCCACACAAGCTATCCACGATAGTGTATAATGCGCTGCATATTTTAGGTTAACTCTTGGTTTGTCTTTATTCTTAAGTTTAAACCTATACCTAGTTGATCTAACTACTGGTATCTCTGCTGCAGGTACTAAGATTTATTACTCACTTCTCTAGTCCCTAGATCCCTCTTCTAGGTTCCTTAACATTATAATTAATGCTCCCTTAATATGACTTATGCGTTTTTCCGTAATAGGTTAGTCTTGGACAACTTTTTTGTCTAGCTATATATAAAAGTCTTCCTATTCGTCATTATGTCATTATCTATACCACTTTCCATACAACTAGTTTAGTGTGTAGAAAGAGCTAGGGGCACCCTTCTCTAGGCGGCGACGTTAATCCGGAACGGACCAAGAAAGAGCTAGAACGAACCTGCATAGGCAGGCTGGAACGGACTTAGATACAGGTGTTGGTTAAGATAGGAGGACAACAAGTTTGGTTAGTAGGCGGCTGAGGGACGATAGCTGCGCGGCGTCGAGTTATCTAGGCCCGCGCCTGCAAGACACGGTCGGCCTGTTGTCACGAGAGCGTCACAGGTAACGCGAAGCAGCTGGATAACAGCTGTAGGGCGTAGTATACAATGGCAGCGACGGACGACTCCAGGGACCTTACCCCTTTACTGGGCTCTGACCCCTGGTGGACCTATCTTGGAGGAAAGATCAACACCTTGTCAACAACACTGTCTATATAGCCCGAAAGGACAGATGCGCGTGTCGGTTTATCTAGGCAGGGGCAGGCTGTAAGGATAGGCTTATAGAGCAAATCAGGTGCACACGGGTAGGAGCTAGCTTTGTCCACCAGCTACTGCGTTAACCGTAGCAAGGAACTGGGCAAGCAGTTTAGGCAAACTTGCTGTGTATAGTAGTTTTACAATGCATATATATTCTGGACCATCAGCCGCCTTTTAAACAACATAGTACCAGGACCAGATGGGATCCTAAACAAAGCCCTAAAGACCTGTGGACCACTTATAGCACCTTAGCTTGCAGACGTAGCCAAAGCATGCTTTATAATAGGCTACTACCCGCGACTTAGAAGATCTATAACGACGGTCATCTTACAAAAAGAAGGCAAAGCAGACTACTTAATCCCAGGAAGCTACCGCCCTATTGCCTTAGAAAACACCCTAAGCAAGATCTTAGAAAAGGTTATAGCGGACCACATAGCAGACACGGCAGAAAAACACGCCCTACTACCACAAAGCCAAATGGGGGCAAGAAAGAATCGCTTAACGCTATCAGCACTTACACTACTCGCTACTACCATTAAAACTGCATGGGCTATGCGAAAGGACTTCATAATATCAATACTTAGCCTAGATATTAGCAGCGCCTACGACAATATACCCTATAAGCGTCTCCTATACATCCTTAGGGCAAAGGGCTTCCCAGAATGGATCATTCAGTTTATTCAAGGATTTATAGGCCAGAAAGAAACATCACTGGTCTTTAGCGGATACTAGAGCCCCCCTATTACAGTTGTAACAGGAATACCACAAGGATTACCTCTATCGCCTATACTCTTCCTCTTCTTTATAAGCAACCTGCTTAACACCTTTAAGGAAGGGGCGACCCAGGGAATAGGCTTCGTTAATGACACAAACCTAATTATATATGGGCCAACAGCCACAGAGAACTGTAGGACACTAGAGAAAGCCTATAACACCTATATAGAATGGGCAAGATGATATAGAGTCCAATTCTCACCAGAGAAATACCAGCTAATCCATTTTATAAGAAAATATAACCAATCTGCAGATCTTTAGTATATAATCTATATCTAAGGCTTTAGGGGTTAACCAGTTTAAGGCCTAAGGGTATTGGGAGTATAGGTAGATAGTAAGCTCTGGTAAAGCATATATGCGGCGCAAGCGGCCCGTAAGGGCCAAGTATAGTATATTACTATGTCCAGGATCGTTAATTCTATATAGGGTCCATGCTTCTAGAGGTCACGCCTACTATATACAGCAGTTGTCCGGCTAACCATAACGTATAGATCTAGCATTTAGGCCACTAGAGAAACCAAGAAAGGCCCCCCTAAATCACTCCTTAAACCACTCCAAAAGGTCTAAACAGCTTACCTTAGGAGTATAACAGGCGGGTATAAGCGAACGGCCACAGCACTACTTAAGAAGGAAGCCAATATTCCCCCCCTATAACTATATATTAAAGCTGATGCAATATAAAGGGTGTAAAAGGAACATAACTCTAATGTTATAAAGTATATTAAGACACGCCTAAACAAACTATAAAGGGACCCTAGGGTGCCCTATAGGAGAAGAAACCAACAACCTTAAAGTAGGGAAGATATATTAGGAAAACAGGTAGAGAAAGCAGAAGAAGAATAGTGCGGCGCTAGGGCCTAGGCCTATATAGAGGAGGAAGGGAGACGCGTAAGAGGCCAGTAAAGATAATAGTAAGGGAGAGAAAGGAGCCAAAGTAGAGCATAAAAGAGTACTGGAAAACCATCTACCACAATATAATACTAGTTAGACCGACGCTGGAGAGATAAATGGGAGTTAAAGGTACAGAGGCAGGCTTAGGCAAGGGGAACCTAAGCCGTAGCATAGGTAACACTATGGGAGGTAAATACCTAAGGGCTCTAAGAGGGCCTAATAAAGGCAGAAAATATAATAGCAACACTCTTAAGGACAGGAATAATAGGACTAAAAGATTAGCTTTACTAGGTAGGTGTCCTAGTGGGTAGCCTAAGGTGTGAATATAGCTGGCTAAGACAGACACCAAAATATGTAATACTGTTATGCCCCTTACGCACCAGCCAAAAAGCAATACTCTTAGCAGCTGGCACAGAAAACTATAATATACTGCTCTTAACATAGAAAGGCCTCAAGGCGGCTACCTAGTGGCTTATTAGCCAAAATATGCTAGACCAGTTCTGGGTTGCAAAGGAAATAGCAATAAAAGGCAAAGGGGCAAGTAATAGGCGCCCCCTAATAACTCTATAGGAGTAGAGTACAGTATGTAATACTAGCGCGTCTATAGGTTTGTTACGGCAGCAGTAGTTCCTAAGGAGGTCAAAAAGTAAGGTAGTAGAGCACCACTAGTAACTTACAGGCGACTTATAAGCGAGCCCTAAAAGGCAGGGAGACGGATTATAGGGTTTTCTTAAATAGAGTTTTCTCCCTATATGTATATAAGGAGTAGTCCGCGTGGGCCCAATAGGGATCCAAATTAGACGTTAAGCAATGAATAATAATAATAATAGTTTAGTGTGTATGGTCTATCCGTTAGAAAGTACCTTGTTATCACTGCATTATAATATCCTTTGGTATGTCTTTCTTTAAACCTAGTTAGAATATCTAGATCCTCTTCTTATTCCAGTTTATCTAACTATTTTACCCTTAGTGTCCCTATACTTAGCCTATTAGTAACTCTTTATATAGGTGCTCTATTCCTTATACAACCTAGTATAGCTAACCTCTTATCTAGCTTCTGCTCTTGCTATACAATAATTCTTATCCTAAACTTATCCATAGTTTCTTATTTTCTATATCTTACAGCTAGATCCTTGTAGTTATCTTACTTTTTAATTCTGGTATTAACTGTTTAATCTTTAGGCTGAATACTACGTTTACCTAGGATTGCTAACGTTCTTATTTGTTCTCTAAACTTGTAGTTCTTAAACTTGCGTCCTATACTCATTCGTTTATTACTAAACTGAGTTGCTACCCTTTCCCATTGGTTTTCATCCGTTATAGGTCCTTAGGTGTGTCTTATCTCGTCTTAAGAGTCTTAAGCTTTTTTTATCTCTTCTTAAGAATCTTAAGCCTGTGGCCTTTTGCCTTTATTAAGTAATAAGCTAGCACTAGTAGTTATTTACTTACTTAGTTTCTTCTAAACGTTGCTCCTATTGTTTTATAAAGCAATGGAAATTGTATCCAATGGTATTATAACATCCGTTACTGAACCTCGTTTGGTAATGGTCTTAGTCTTTACTTCTATTGCATTATTAAGGTTTAAGTGCTTCTAGTTAGCCTCCTTTTCGTCCTTATTACTATTAATCAATAAGTACTCTAACTCTATTGTTATTGCTGCTAATCTTCATCTGTATATTACTGTAACATCTTAATCTAGCTCGTAGAGTTAATCTTGTTCTTTATCTAACTCTCTAATTTCTTAGAGTCCTTTTAACTCTGGCTCTTATGGCTAATAGCTTACGCCATACTTAGCGTCCTCATAAATTCGGCATGTGTTATTGTAATAATACGCAAAACTGTTAATTAAACATTCTTTTGTTCCTCGCAGTATACTATTGTCCCTCTATACGTACGTGCCGTCTACTGGTCTAGTTCCCTTTACTATATAGTTACTTTAACCACCTCTACAGTCTCTGGCGAAATAACCCTATTTTCCGCAATTTATATAAGCTCCATCTTTAAACCATCTTTCTTGCTATAGAGTCCGCCTAAACGTCTTCTGCTACTAAGATCCCTGGTTTAGCCTCTATTTCTAGGTCCTTTAATCACTTAATCCTTAACCTCTAGGTTTCTATAGTTTCTTTTCCCATCTTTAGGTTTCTTTGGTACCACTTAGGTCCATTAGCTCCGCGCCATTCCATAGTTTTTAACTCTATGTCTATCGTTACGTACTCTACGCCTTATATAACTATAGAACTCTATCTTACCCTCTTTTAGCTTGTTCCCTTTAGTAGATTCTATTATTAATCTTTATTAACTAATCTATTAGCTCTCTTAGAGTATCCATATCTTCTATTAGGATAATTACGTCCTAAACTTTAGCCTTAAGTCCCTATTTATACTATGCTATAAGCGCCCTATTATTCCACTTAACCTATATAGCTAGTATTTAAAACTGTGTTATATACTTAATTGCTAAAGTGCGTTATACTAAGTTCTGAAGCTTTTGTTCCGCTGTAGTTATAGCCTCTAGGTCTCTAAATATCTGCGTTAGTCGCTCTATAAACCTATTCTAACTAGTAAATATATACCGTATATCCTAGTTAGTAGTTATTATACCATTGGCCTATATTTCTATAAGATACGGCTCAAACCACTTAAGTGCCCTCCCTATTAGGAACAATCCTGCATAGGCTACTTGGTCTAATAATATTGCTAACTTCGCTCCTTCCTATACTACCTTAAAGTGCATTTATATAAAAAAATCCTTTAAGCTTTAACTTCTCTCCTAAGAATTATTTAATTAAAGGTAACTTAATCTTTACTACTCTAATTCCATTAATGCGTTCTTTAAGTATCCTATTATTGTCTTATAAGTAATTAACCATTTCCTATAACTAACCTCGCGTAACCACTTAAGAATCCCCATCGTCTATACTGGTATCACCTGGCCCTAAGGTTATAGCTGCCGTCAACGCCGTTATAACTAGTGCTGCTCTTAGTAGCATATTGTTCGATTTTGTTCCAATACTATAACCTTAGTAGTAAATATATAACGGAACCTTGTAGCTTAGACTACGGTGGGTTCTGTTATTGGGCTAGGTATATAGGTACGACAAAATAACAACATAATAATAACTGGTGGAGTAGTTGCCTAACAGATTAACTCCAATTATATTCTAAAATTCACTACAAGGAGAGAACTATCTACGGTAGGGACTAAGGTCCTTTAAATACATAACCATACTCCTAAGAAACCCTCTCTTGTATGTAAGGTACATATTGTCTGTATTAAACGTAACGTCCCTTCCGTTTAATATAGTTAATACGTTCAACACCACGTGACCTCAGTTACTATTCCTTGTTATATAATTCTACCGGACCTATCCTGGACCATACCTGTATTAACTAACTAGCTTCCGCCGACTCTTCTCCAAGTAGTCGTAACATCGTACTTAAAGCGTCCGTAACAAGTAAATAGCGGCGTAGAGGGAGCCTAGGGGTCCAGGAGAAAAAGCCTTTATAGCGCTACTACAGGGCAAACCGCGTTAAAGGTTGCGGCTACTATAATTTAAACGCCCTGCTTATCCTTATCGGTCTTGCTCCATTTAAGACGGAAGGTAAGATAATCTCCAGAGGGGCTAAACTATACGTCTAAGCGAGTAGCTTTGGTTATAGTAAATAATGGTTTAGACCGTTGCTTATCAGTATAAAAGATCTCGCCTATATAGAGGCACCCTGCGAAGGCGAGGTAGAAGGTAGCGTTAGTATTTACCCCTAGGATTAAGTTACTACTAGTTGCGATCTTAGCAAGAATGCTACGTAAGATTGGCAACTTTAGGGTAGATTCTTTTAGATTAGGGTTAAGGGAAGTTGCCCTATCTAGTATATAACGAAGTGACGCGTTCTTAAATACTGTAACTAGGAGAATATAGTTAACGTATATAGAGCGGATCGCGGCAAGGTATAAGCGTAAGGTTTTTAAAGCTACCCTACCTATATGCGAAGAACTGTTGCTATATATCCTCTATACTACCTATTTTATAAGATTGGGTAACTGGGCTGGGTATAGCGCCACAGCCCTTATAGCGCAGAAGAACTCCCATAACTTTATACCTAAGGCGTATGTCTTGTAGGTGTTAGGCTCAATACTATACCATAAAAGGCTTAAAACTAAGTAAGATTAGCCTAATTAGGTAATAAAAGCAGGCGGCGGGCCTAGTAGGTTAATAAGCGAGCCTAAAGATAAGCTGTTAGCACTAAGAGATTAATTTAAGGATAGAGATTTTTGACTATAGCCTAGTTAAAGCGGGAGAGTGCGTTAGCTAGTGTATTATCTTTAAATGAAATCTAGGAAGATTATAACTAGATGTTAAATGCGGCAGCCTAGACTAAGATTTATTAGAGGAGCAAATTGGTAGGGCCTTTAAGCACTATATTTTGCAGGCCTATAAGGGCAACTGTATTGTCTGTGTAGATATAAACAGATAAATGTTGCTAGGCAGGGCTCTATTTTATAAATGTGTTAGTAATAGCGAGTACTTTAAGCATATTAATATAGGCATAGAGGTGCTTAGAGGCAGGAGATACTGCAAAGAGGTTGTCTTATAGTAGTATAGAGGCATAAGGGCGCCATTAACTACAAGGAGTAGAATGGGTCTCGGCGGAGGTATAGCCTAGGCAGCTATAGAAGAAGCCGGCGTAACTATATTTAGATAAGGCATCCGTAAAGAGATAGATTTAGGGGCGAGTAATGTCCTCCTAAAAAAAGCGAACCCCATTTTAAAGCGCTAGGGCTTTACTCTACTAAGCTAGGTTAGAGATTACCGCCAGCGGGATAGACAAAGTGCGGTGATTTATAAGAGAGAAAGCTATAATAAGGTCCTATAGCGATCTTAAGTAAGATTACCCTAATTAGATGACTTTTGCGGCCTAAGTAAGGCTACCTCTAAGTTACTAGCACTGTTTAAGAGAAACTTAGGGCCTAAGGATAAAAGAGGTAAGTAGATTTTATAGTGCCATCTACTTAACAGGGCTAAGGGATAAAAAGAAAGTGTTGGTATTAATCTAATAGCCTAGTATATCTAACACTGTGCCACAGGAGTCTTTTATAGTGTTAGGAGGGAAACCAAGTAATATAATTATAAAGTTATATACGCAAACTACTGGTATATAACTAGTGCCTGGGCGTAAAATAAATATAAAGTTATCTAAATAATAAACTAGCGCGAAGAAAGCGATAATTAAATAAAGGCAGTGTTTAAGAATCCAATATAGGGCTTCTATAAAAAGGTTAAAAAGGAAGGGTGCAGTAGCTAGACTAAAGGGGAGACAGTATTTAGTATATACTATCTTTTCCCACTTAAAACCTAGTAGGCGTTGGTCGGTAATAGCGACTAGGATATTCCAAAAAGCGTCTTTAAGATCGCGTTTAAGGATGACGGCTCCTCTCCTAGCAAGGAGAATAAGTGCTAGAATATCATCTATGGTGCTATAGGTAAGGGTAGAGTAGGCCTCTAAAATAGCGGCGTTGACGGAAAGACCTCAGCAAGGCTTAGGTGAAGAGAGATTATAGATATAGCAGAAGGTTCTATCTGGCTTAGGTATAAGTCCTAAGGGGAAGCAGTAGATTGCTTTAGGTAGACAAATAGCAATACAGCTAATAGGTAGATTAATAGTAATTTTCGCAGTAATTACCCCCAGGTTAATATTGGATGGGAGTTAATTTAAACATATATGTACTAGAAATAAGGCAGTAACTCCAATCCGTGCGCTATATATTAGGATACCCTTAATTAAGGGGCTAAGATCTCTAGGGTATAGAAGTAGCTTATCCCTTTAGGCTAGTGCGTTTAATGGCGACAGCAAAGTATAAAGTGGATACTCTAGGGTAAATACCTTAAATCTCGGTGTTGAGTTCGGGTGTAGAGGGGGTATAAATTATTACAAAGACCCCTTACAGTCTTTCTTAACGTGATTCCCTCCACATACTTTATAGAGATGTTGATAAGAGTATGGCAGTTTAAAGCATAGATGGCCTGTATTCTAATTACTGCATACCTAACCCTATGGGGATAAGGTAGATGTATCTGCCTAAGGGCGTTTAGATAATGAACCACTATAGGAGGGTAATAGGGCTAGGCGTAGGGTGGCGAAATTGCAGTTAGCTGCTTATAGTTTAATAGAAATGGCCTAGTTAGTAGGGTTAGTTTAACTAAGCCTTATAGCTCTCTAGTAGACAACTAGGGCTAAATTAAGGACACTATTCTAGATAAACTGTGCGGAGAAGCCTATAATAGCTTAGTGGAATTTTGCCATTGTAATAGCTAAGGGGGTTGATATGGCCCAGAGGGTTTGGATAATAATACTATAGTTAGTAAAGCCCTTAAGCTAAATGCCTATAGAGGAGAAGTCCTTTCTAGAGCCCTTATTGGAGGCAATAACTCTTTTATCTACCGTTAACTCTATCTAATTGGAGTTAATTCTAGATGGGTTATTACGCAACTTTATAAGGTTCTTTAGAACAAATATACCCTTCTAGATTACAGTAACTTTAGAGACTAGAATCCCAGAAAGAAGCAAGTCTAGGCTTTTTATAGTAGGAGGGAGAGAAGACTTACTGGAGTTAGTCTTTACCGCGTTAATTATAGTAGGGTTCTTTTTAATAGTGGCAAGCTGAGCCTAGTGTATTTCTTCCGTGGCCAACTTTGCTTAGGCTGTAGAAGCAGTAAGTGCTTTAAGGGTAGCCTGGTTTAAAGCTGCCTTATAAGCGCGCTCCTGCTTGCGGTCTTTTAGCTCTTGTTCATGAATATCCTATAGGCGCTTTTTAGCTGCAGCTATAGCTGTGGCGGAGGGCGTAGGGGCCATAGTAATGGAAGGGCGACGCGTCTGTAAGCCTTCGCTATTAAGAACACGCGAATAAGAGCGTGTGCTGTGTGCAGGAGCGTCTTTAAAAGAATTTGTTATAAGGAGTAGACGGGGGATAGCAGAGAGGAGTAATGGCCATGGCCTAAATTCAAGGCTTTAAGGGAGGAGATTTGACGGTTAAATAAGATTAGAATAAATAAATTAACAGTAGCTTTAATTAATAAGAACTAGCATATTCGAATTCAATTAGATAATATTATTAATGCTTAAAGTTCTTTATGTAGAGACTTTAAGCCGTGCGCTGTGGGATACGTGACTTCCTATAGACCCTATCATTAAAGCTACACTTAATTATATAATATTGTAACTATACTCTATTTTTAGTATATCTAAGATCGTGCGATCTTAGTATTAGAAATGGCTAATAATATATAGCTACCCTAAAGTGCGCAGAGATATATCTAGGATAGATTAATAATATATCTAAGATATAATCCAGGCACCCTTATATACTTACCTATCTTAGGTAGTTCTTCTATACTACTACTAATAGAAGCAACTCAGTCCTTAATTAAAGACTTAGAATAATTATAGGAGGACTTCTTCTATAAAGGGTAATAGGTGTAGGAGGAACGCATATATATAAATATTAAAGATAGTAATTAGGATATATCCGGCTTATATTGGAAGTATTACAAAGATATATAATTCTAAATGTCCACGCTATAATAATCTGCTAATGCCTCTTCTTTAATGCTAGTAGTAAGTAGAATTCTATAATATAAGCTATATATAATATATAAACTAATTATTTCTATAATATAGCCAGGCTTAATATTAATTACACAAACTAGATCACTTACAGTAGAAAGACTTATATTTAGTTAAGAGATACTAGAATATCCTATATCCTTTAAGCATAGGATTAAATATATAATAGATTTATCTAGCCTATAGCTAAATAATAAAAATATTACCAAGATATATAAAAATGTAAGAGACTATATCCTAGATAGATCTTATATATAACTAGGTTCTAATATAGATAGATACAATACTTATATATATTAAGGAATAAGATAAGTATAATATGCCCTCTTCTTGGTCTCTAAAAGTGCTTTAGGAGATAGATACCCTATATAGGCGTGTTTTGCTGTAAATACTTAGACCCTTAGCTATAAAACTTTTACCATAAGCAAGTTACAGAGGAAGACTGGGAAAGAATATATAAATTGCAAGAAAAGGTATAATATATCTATAATATTATGTTACTATATCTAAGTTATAATATAGATATTATATACTCTTATATATTTCCTTAGTGATTTAATAGAATTAAATTAAGATAATCTTAAATAAAGAGACACAAATACATAAGATACTTATTTATATTATCTATTCTTATTAACGTATATAGATTTTATAATAGTATTTATTATATATTTTAGCACTAGATTACCTATATAGAGTAAAGTGCTAGTTATAAGCCATATCTTTATATTATAAAGTATACGGTTAGTGTCTAATATATCCTAAATATATTATAACTATAACTAAGTTATAACTAATTACTTATAGATAGACCTATGGTAAGCATATACTGTACTAAGGGAAGTTAAATATAAAACTATAAAAAACACTACTAAAAGTCTTTTTCTTTAGTTTTAAGATACTTATTAAAATATTTAAGAGATTTACTTAACTAAGGCTATTAGGGCACTCCAGAAACCTATATAGCGGTAGAGTATAGGAAGAAAAGATTAGATAATTGCGGTAAGTTATTATAATATATATATAACTATAATATAACCTTAATATATCTAGGCTATAACCACGCCTAAGGACCTAGAAAATAGGTACTAGCCCCTTATAATATAGAGTTTAACTATATATAGCTAGATAATATTAAGGATTGCCTATATATTATTTTAACTTTTATAGCAAATATACGCATTCTCCAGCGCCTCCGTTAAAGGTTCTAATACAGCTTATTAAAGAACTTTAATAATAAATCCAGTAATAGTTAGGGCTAGGGCTTACTTTAAGTATGTTATATCTAAGTTATATTAATACTCTATCCTTATTCTATTAGGCTCTTTTACATACAGCCCTTTAATAAAAAAGTTTTGTGAAAAATATAATATTACTAGCCTTTTAAGCCTTTACTAAAGCCTTGTAAATCTTGATAAGATTTAATACCTAATTAAAAAGCAACAGCTTTTGTTATTTCCGCAAGGTTAAGATATATAAGGGGTAATATTTGAAAAGCATCTGCATTATAAAATAGGTCCTGGATATATACAAGATATATTCCACCAAGATGGTAAGCTAATAATTATATGCTTTCAAAAAGGCTAGGTAGAAATACTCTTAATGTTAAAAACATTTGAAATTAATATGTCTTTTAAACGGGTTGGTATAGCTGGGTTAGATAAGGTTGTAATTGCCGCAAATATCCCTGGAATTAATAAAGGTATTATATAACCTAGTTATATAATGGTTATATTACGATTATATCTTTATTCTAATAAGGCTATAGTTATTATACTAATAAGAGTTTTTGTAAACCAAGCTATAGGTTAATTAGCAGAAATGTATTAACAACTTTTCTATACTATATTCCGCTTATATAAGAATTGCGGCTATCTAACTTATTAGAGTTATATTTATAAACGTGGATTTTATGCAGCTTTTATAGATATAGATAGGGCGCAGGTAAAAGGCATTTTATAATACGTATATATTAAAGATATTACTAAAATATATTAGGGCTTGGCCTTTACCTAGCAGATACTAACCCCTTGCAGACCTAGTAGGGCTATATAAAGTCTGTAATTATATATTACCAAATCCACATTCTTTATAGTATTTGTTAGGTTATTGGAGCCGGAAATATGGGCTAAGATAGTATTGGGCAGCATATGGCTTTAATTATAGAGGCTATAAGCCGCAAGCAATACTACAAAATTTTAGATGTGATTAAAAGTATAGAGATATTATATCCCTAATTTATCCATATTATATCCACATTCTAACATTCGCGGTTATAGAAAAGTATAGTAATAACCATAAAATTGTAAACTGGTGTTAATATAAGCGATATATATATATTACATCTGGAATAAATCCGTATTATAGTAAAATAGATAATAATATATTCTCTATAATTATAAAGAATACAAACGCCGTTAAATGCTCCCATTTTTAAGTAAATAATCTAGGGCATTAATTAAGCCTTCTCGCCGCTATTTTAATGTTTGTATATCTGTTATATCTGTTATATAGTATTATAATAACAGATTTAGTGGGTAGAGAATTAATATTTTTAATTACGAAGCGTGGAAGGCGTATAATTAGCATGGAATTTTATATATATTGCGAACTATATCTGTCGCTAAAAGAATGGCTCTTGTAGAGAAGCGTAAATATATAGCTTTATTATAGCTCTAACGTGGATATATTACTAATATAATCTGCTATAGTTTAATAAGGTTTAAAAGAGCTAGAAAAATTAAGAAAATAGGCCTATACTAGTAAAGGAAAAGCTAATGCTATATCTATAAGTATTAAAGAGGATGAAGATTTTAATTTTAATAATGTTATATTAGATATATTATCTTCTAGAACTAATATAAGCCTATAGTTATAATTATAAAGTTCGCAAGGCGCATAATTAAAATCTTACTTATAATCTATTGCCTCTGTTCACTCTGGTATATTATATTCTAGATTTTACTAAGTTCTATAAAGCTAATATCTTTTAGTCTCCTCTATTACAACATTAAATAATAGTTAGGTTTTGCTCTCTACTAGACCTATTTCACTGTTAAGTAAAATTATCTAGATATATCCTTAATATATCTAGCTTATAAGCTAACTATATCTAGAATATAAGAGTAGCTTACAGTCTTTACTTTATACAACAGTTACTTAATAAGCTTAATTCTTATAATAGTTAACGCTACAGCAATCCTAATTAAATGTTTATAAATAAGAGGCTAGGGTTCTATGTATAGAAGCTAAAGTAAAGGCAATTAAACTATAAAATTAGAAGCTGGAGTTGGAGCTAAGAAAATTAGAATAAGAACTTGGTTAATACAAATTTTTATATTTATAAGCATAAGGAGCAGAGGTTATATTAAGGTTATTACCTAGATATAAGGATATTATAATATCTAAGAAAGCCTAACCCATACGCTCCGCGCTATACTCCATGCCCGTACTTAATACTTTAGTGTCTATAATAGAACTAGGATAGAACTAGGATATATCTAAGATATATAAACGCTATAACCTATTTAACCTATATAGTATAGTCCTCTTTAGTATTAAATGTCTCCCTATTATTGAAGTTATCTGTAACCCCTAGCAGCGTTATCCCGGGTAAAATAAAGTTCTATTTATAGTTAGATTATAAATATATCAGCAATATAATTAAAGACTATAAGTATACCTTATTAAACTATATACATGTAGCCCAGTTAGATAAGCATGCTATTTATATTAGATCTAAAATATATTAGAAATATAACTAATAAACCTACTCTTACTACTAGTCCTATATGAAGAACACTTCTGCTTATTAAACTTACTAATAACCTTAAATATTATAGTGTGGTTAGGCTATATTAAGGTTAGATTATAGTTAAATCATAGTTATATAGTAATTAGAACTGCCTAAACTTACCTTACCCTTAGATGTTAATGGAATTCTAGAATGGAATATAATACATATCTACTTAACTAGCTCCTCTATATATTCTAGTTCGAAGGACCCTCGCCGGGGGTCCGCCACCTATCCATTATACAGTATAACTGCGGCAACACAAACCACCGTCTCGCAAGGCCCTTACTAGACAGTCTAGACCTAGAGAAACACCATATCCTTACCATATAAGAGCCGTACTACAATACCTACACACAATCGACATACTGCCCCCGAGGATTCCAGCTCCTATACGAACCAAAAGCAGCCACTTGGGTGTGCTTTATGATTAGCAAGGCTATTAGCCTGTCCTTATGGTTATGGCAGGCAGTTAACCTAGATATTGCAGTTATAACAGTCCAGATATATAGGGGACCGGTACAAATCATTAATGTATATAACCCTAGGGTTAAAGGGGTCCCATAAATAGAGAACATTATATTAGTAATAAGCTTACTAGAAACCGAAGGCATAGAGTCCATTCTACTAGGAGATATGAACCTCCACCACCCACGGTAGGGGGGGATCTATATTGCTGCTGAATGACAGGCAGAATGCCTACTAAGAGCTATAGACACCTGGGGCCTTAAGCTGGCTACCCCCCTAGGAGCAATTATATGGCAATAAAGAACCTCCAGAAGTATAATTGACCTTATATTTATGGACAAAGGCCTATACCAAAGACTTAAAAGGTGCAACTCCAAAGAAGAATGGGCAATCGCTTTAGACCATATCCCTATCCAGATATAGCTAGATTTAGATATTAAGGCGCAACCAAGTAGCAAAAGATACGCAATAAGGAAGCTTAAGATAGACAGTTTTCTTAATACAGTTAAACAACAACTTTAAGACCTAGAAGAAATCCACCCGATACTAAATAAGCGAGGCTTATTAGCTACCCCTAAGGAAATCAACTAAAGATTAGAAAGGATCCAGGCAGCAATTAAAAACGGGCTAGAAGAGCACTGCCTAGTCTTAAAACCGGGCCCCTATGCGTGATATATATGGTCCGTATAATGCGTGGTTCTTATTGCTAGCCAACAACGAGTAAGAAGGAAATATACAAGCAGCCATAACCCTAAAGACAAGAGATAATATAAAGACACGAGAAACCAGTTAAAGAATACCCTAAAGAAAGAAGCAAGGAACAACTAGAGACGGTTTATAAATAAGCACACTTCTAACCTAAGCCTCCCCTATAACAAGGGCCTTTAGGCCATGGCGAAATGGGTAAAGAAAAAGGTAGGGCGCCTAGCAGAAGACCTATACCTACTACCCCTATAAAGAGCAGGGGAACCGCAGGCTACTAATAACAATAATAAGAAGGTAAAGATCCTTATAGAAAGGTTTTTCCCCTAACCGGCTCTAGCAGACCTTAGCGACATTACGGGTAAAATACTGGTAACTTGCCTAAGGGTCAACAGCGATATGATAATAGAGGAAATGGCCAGAACTATTAGCCGCCTTTTAAATAATACAGTATTAGGACTAGATAGGATTCTAAATAAGGCCTTAAAGACCTGTGGACCACTTATAGCACCCTAGCTTACAGATGTAGCCAGGGCATGCTTTGCCATAGGCTACTACCTATGACTTGGAAGATCTATAATGACGGTTGTTCTACGGAAAGAAGGTAAAGTAGATTATTTAATCCTAGGAAGCTACCGCCCTATCGCCCTAGAAAACACCCTTAGCAAGATCTTAGAAAAGGTAATAGCGGACTATATAGCAGACACGGCTAAGGAACACGCCCTACTACTATAAAGCTAAATGGGGGCAAGAAAGAACCGCTTAATACTATTAGCACTTATGCTACTCGCTGCCACCATTAAATCTACATGGGCGATGTGAAGGGACTTTGTAGTATTAATGCTTAGCCTAGATATTAGTAGTGCCTATAATAACATACCCCATAAGCGCCTCCTATATATCCTTAGGGCAAAGGGCTTCCCAGAATGGATTATATAATTTGTTTAAGGGTTTATAGGCCAGAAAGAAATATTACTAGTCTTTAGTGGATACCAGAGCCCCCCTATCGCAGTTATAATAGGAATACTATAAGGATTACCCCTCTCGCCTATACTCTTCCTTTTCTTTATAAGCAACCTACTAGACTCCTTTAAGGAAGGGGCAACCTAGGGGATAGGCTTTGTTAACGACACAAACCTAATTACATATGGGCCAACAGCCGCAGAGAACTGCAGAACACTAAAGAAAGCCTATAATACCTATATAGAATGGGCAAGATAATATAGAGTCCAATTCTCACCAGAGAAATACTAGCTAATCTATTTTATAAGAAAATGTAACCAATCTGTAGATTTCTAGTATATAATTTATATTTAAGGCTTTGGGGGTTAACCAGTTTAGGGCCTAAGGGTATTAGGAGTATAGGTAGACAGCAAGCTCTAGTGGAGCGTATATGCGGCGCAAGCAGCCCGTAAGGGCTAAGTATAGTACATTACATTATCTAGGATCGTTAATTCCATATAGGGTCCATGCTTCTAGAGGTCACGCCTACTATATATAGCAGTTGTCTGGCCTACCATAACGTATAGATCCAGCATCTGGGCTATTAGTGAAACCAAGAAGGGCCCCCCTAAATTACTCCTTAAACCACTCCAAAAGGTCTAGATAGCATGCCTCTGGAGTATAATAGGTGGGTATAAGTGAACGGCCGTAGCACTTCTTAAAAAGGAAGCCAATATCCCCCCCCTATAACTATATATTAAAGCTACCGTAATGCAAAGGGCGCAAAACAAACGCAACTCTAATGTTATAAAGTATATTAAGACACGCCTAAATAAACTATAGAGGGACCCTAGGGTACCTTATAGGAGAATAATCTAACAACCCCAAAGTAGGGAAGATATACTAGAGAAACAGGTAAAGAAAGTAGAAGAAAAATGGTATAGTGTTAGGGCCTAGGCTTATATAGAGGAGGAAGGGAGACGTGTAAGAGGCTAATAAAGACAATAGCAAGAAAGAGAAAGGAGCTAAAGTAGAGCATAAAAGAACGCCAGGAAACCATTAACTGCAATATAATACTGGTTGGACTAGTGCTGGAGAGGCATATGGGAGTTAAAGGTACAGAGGCTAACTTAGGCAAGAGTAACCTAAGCCATAGCATAGTTAACGCTATAGGGGGTAAACACTTAAGGGCTCTAAGAAGGCCTAATAAAGGTAGAAAATACAATAGCAACACTCCTAAGAACAGGAATAATAGGATTAAAAGATTGGCTCTACTAAGTAGGCGTCCTAGTAGGTAGCCTGAGATGCGAATATAGCTGGCTAAGATAGACACCAAAACATGTAATACTATTATGCCCCTTACACACCAACTGAGAAGTAATGCTCTTAGTAACTGGCACAGAGAACTATAATACACTACTCTTAATATAAAAAGGTCTTAAGGCGGTTACCTAGTAGCTTATTAGCTAAAATGTACTAAACTAGTTCCGGGTTGTAAGGGAAATGGTAATAGAAGGCAATAGGGCGGGTATTAGGCGCCCCCTAATGACTCTACAGTAGTAGAGTAAAGTTTGCGATACTAGCGCGTCCGTAGGTTTGTTATGGCAGCAGTGGTTCCCAAGGAGGTCAAAAGTAAGGTAGTAGAGCACCACAGGTGACTCGCAGGCGCCTCGCAGGCGCCTCATAGGCGAGTCCCAAAAGGCGGGGAGATGGATCACGGGGTTTTCTCAAATAGAGTTTTCTCCCCATATATTATCTCAGTTGACTCATCCGCTTCGCCGAGGAATTTGAGGAGGCGGCTACCCCCTGCCCCCGCCCGCGCCATAGGAACTTATAAGCTAATCAAACGGTCGCTCCAACTCATAGGTACTTATTAGCCAATAGAACGCCGCGCTATACCCTGCCACCCCTACCACCCCAATTCCTCTGCGAAGCGTCTGAGAGATTATAGGCGTGATTTGTAAAGGCAGGCCACCTGCCTAGTAGATGATGGTTGTATCGCCTTTAACGCGGTATATCGCCCCCTAATACACCACCGCTCAGCTCGCCAATACCTCCATTTAAAAGCCCTCCTCTCGCTCTATAGAATCCATCCGTAATAGAGCCTGATTGTGCCCCTAATGTCTCTATAAACGTCTCTACAAACGTCTGTACGAACGCCTACACGAACGCCTACACGAACGCCTACATGAACGCCTACACGAACGCCTACACGAATGCCTACGCGAACGCCTGCACGAGCGCCTATATAAAGCCG
>Ga0307507_10001041_pt1 | contig 61896 bp, 19 predicted proteins | sample 7_EM_MG_FD_207223 | JGI IMG/M metagenome (GOLD analysis project Ga0307507, IMG submission 207223) | Populus trichocarpa ectomycorrhiza microbial communities from riparian zone in the Pacific Northwest, United States - 7_EM | ecosystem: Host-associated > Plants > Roots > Unclassified | place...
AATAGATTCTTTAGGTAATTGTTTATTTATAAATATATACTATAGGCCTATATCTAGAGTATTAAGGGGCGAGATACATCGTCGTAAAACGTAAGTTAGATTTGGATTTAAATGTTTGTAGAAACTTGACCAACTACCTATATCTAACTTCTCGTATACTAAAACTACGATATCGCTATAACGTAGAGGCGATAGAGAAGATAAAGAGCTTTTACCTCGTAGTATTTTAGAGATAATTAGACATAGAGAAGTATATAAGGCATAGCAGTGAGGCAAAATTACAATATAATTTCGAAACTAGACCGACTACCTATAACTATCTTCTTACAGAATAGAGCTATAATATTACTATAACATAGAGACGATAGAGAAAATAAAGAGCTTTTAGCTTATAGTATTTTTAAGATAATTAGACGTAGAGAAGTATATAAGATATAGCAGTAAGGCAAGATTACAATAAAAAATGCGACCGACGAAAAAATGCGACCGATGTCACGGCACTGACCTGTCGTACACTGTCTCGTACTATTTCCTACTGTTGGCTGGCCCACCATTAGCGCCTTGGCGGGCTGGCCCTACTATTTATATACAATACCCCCTTTCCATCTTCTTCTCCTCTTCATACCACAATGTAGTTATTTAGCCTACTTACATTACAGCACTGTAACAGTTTGTGGTATCTCTAATTGCGCCCCATCACAACCTTTATTTTTTCCCTCTTCCTAAGTATACTATCTCTATTTTCCTAGTATAATCGCGACCCAGCGTGACCAACAACACTATACCACAGTCCTAGACAACCCTAGCACAGTCCTAGACAATCTTAGTATAATCTTAAACAATCTCAGTACAGTTATAGATAATCTTAGCATTACAGCCAGCCTTACAAATTTCAATTGCCTTACCTAGATCCCTTAAAATAGGCAACTATAATATGGATAATACCCCATTAACGAACCTACGCAAAGCACTCGCCTGCCTCTTCAATACCTCCTACACCTACATTGCCTGGGCAATCAGGAATGGCCCAGAGTACCCTAAGGGCCTTAATGTAGTAGGAACCTTCCAGCACCTTTCCACATGTATAACCTTTTTAACTAGCGTTAAAAACGGCCTCTAAGCTGTCTACAACAAAGGCCAAACTATAAAGTCTTAACTTAAAGAAGCTCAGCACAGAATCAACTCCCTTAAGACGCTTAAACCATATATACAATAAAACAAACAACAAGCTCTTGTATACACTAAGACTATACAAAGTCTAAGCTCTTAGATTACTATACTCACCTAGACCATTACTAAGAAGAATATAGCTACTAGCTCCCCTCTTCTAACTAAGCCCTATAGAAAAAAGCGTAAAGTAAAAGATCTAACCCCATTTAATGGCAAGGGATCACTAATTAAAAAACAAGAAAAATTTAAGATATGGGAAACGAAGATCTAAGGCGTTTTCTAGAGAGATATAAAGTGCTTTAAGACTCTAATGGACGAAATCCTCTACATATCAGACATGCTGACAGATAAGGCCTATAACTATATTAAGCATAGCCTTAATATACTACGCATATACCTAAACAACTTAAGCAAATAGACCTTCTCCAACTAAGAGTGTATATAAGGAAGCACTATAAGACTATTAATATAACCTAAGCAGCCAAAAATAAGTTGGATACCTTAAGCTAGGGTAAGCGTAACTACTAGTCCTAGAAAGTAGAGCTTAATAAGTTAATAATTAAAGCAAACAAAACTAAGGAACAAAAAGTGGACTTACTTAAAAAGAATATTTTACTAAAGATAAAAGACCTAGCTCTTACCCTCAGCTATAAAATTGGCGATGCTAACTATAAAGGCTAAAGTAAGCAGATAAACATGTTCGCTTATAACCTATAGAACCATACCCACCATATAAAGCTAAATACCGCTAAGCTAAGTACCGCTGGCGGCTATTAACCTATATTACCTAATAATAACACCTCAGCACTAGCACCACAGAATGACCCAATGGACCTTAACGCCGTCAAATTTGGTAGCGGTAGTAGTAGCCTCCCTAATGACGTCTAAAGACACTATATAGATAACAGACTCTGCATAGCATGTAGTTAACCTAGCCACTAGAAAGATACTCACAACCCTAAGGCAAACCCAAATCCCCTCCCAATGCCACTGTGCCAACCCCCTCCTAGCCACAGTGGATTCTTTAGCAGAGGGGATAGCAACCAAAACAGTAACCATAGATGAGGACATAAGTTCGGACACAGAAACCCGCCCCCGCGATGGCCTTCCCCAATACAACCCCAGCCGATAGTCCCATACGCGAACTATGGATAAGTGCTCCATATCGCTACCAATTATAAGACCAGCCATATCATTAGTAAAGTACCCTCTAGCACATATACACCGTTAGAGACTAATACGTTAGGACATACTAGCTAAGACTATAGCTACTAGCCAAGCCCCATAAGTTAGTTATTAAAAGGCCAATCCTTAGACTAAGTCGCCTTTAAGGGTTAGAACCATACAGGGAGGAGGATAAAAGGATTAGATCTATACTACTAGATTAGTCAGACCTTATTCTAAGTTAACTACCACTTAACCTTAGAACAGTAAATAACAATAGAAATGCTATCCTTATTTAGATCTACCTCTCCTTACTGCGCAACCCACTCCTATAAGTTTTCATTAAAATAGTAAGCCTTATTAACACCAGTAGTACAGCACTAGCATTTATAGATAAAGACTTACTTATAAAAAAGCACAATATTATAATAAAAAGACTCCTAGTCCTAAAACCACTCCGCCTTACTAACAGACTCCCATCCAGCTTTATTACCCACTACTTTATAGCAAAAATAACAATCAGCCACTATATAGAATCTATACTTTTCTATATTACGAAATTATCACCCTCTATACTAGTAATTCTTAGAATGCCCTAGCTCAAAAAACATAACCTAAGGGTAGACTTCCCCGCTTTAGAGCTTAAGTTTAACTCTAATTACTATACCTACAACTATCTCTTATAGCATATTCCTAATTATAACCAAGTAGCACTATGCAGACGCATTGCAAGGCTAATACTTAAATACCATCAGCCGATAGTAGAAGAGGTGCCTGATACTAGTAACCCAATATACACAATAAATAAAGCGGAGATCCTGGAAGACTAGATCACTACCCTATTCCTAAAAAAACAAACACCGCCAGAACTATAAGTCCCCTATATATACCCGCTTAACCTAGGTTAGCTAACAAGACACCTAACTTTAAGTCATTTGCCATACATATATATAACCGCACGTATAATAGCTAAAGATATTACAGCCAAGACTAAAACCAGAGCAATTAAGACCTCCCCCCTATAACGCCCAACCTTATACCTATCTCCTGCGTGTACCATACAGGGCCGCCGCCTTATTTCCACCCCCCTAGGCTAACCAAGCTATGCCAGCCCAGCCGTAGCACTGGAGAACTAGATACGCCCTAACCTAGACAACATTAGATATACTTATACCATTAATTTCACCCAGTTCTATAAACAAAAAGATGTAAAGGTAATAAGGATCTATATAGCGAAGCTAATAGAACTAGTTAAATAAGAAGAATACCAACAGCTATTTAAAGAGCTGCCTATAGGCCTAATAGAAGTACTAAACCTATTAGAAAGATCTTTCCGCTGGCTAATAGAAGGCAACTATATAATAGAGGAAGCCCGCAAAGCGCTACCCCCTTATTTTTATAACTTCCTTAAGACAAACCTAAAAACTAAGCCTAAGTTTCTACGCTAAAAGATAGTTAATACTAATATTAAGAAATTCCTAAAAGGCAAACCAGGATTAACCTATAAAGATATTCTATAACGCTTACCAAAAGAGTTTCGTAAATATATTAAACACTTCCTCCCTAAGAATACAGACAAGCTGCCCCCTTACTAACCATGGAACCATAAAATTAAGATTATACCCAGAAAGTAGGCCCTATATTATAAAAACAGACCACTCTTACCCATTAAACTTAGTTATATAAAGAAATAGATTGATAAGATACTAGATAAGGGTTTTATCTGCAAATTAACCTTACTAGCTACTGTACCACTCCTCCTTGCTGTAAAACCTAGTAGTAGCATATAAATCTGCTATAACTACTAAGGCCTAAACACAGTTACTATTAAGAATTAGTACCCATTGCCACTAATCTATAAGATACTTAATGCACTCTATGGTGCCAAGTACTTTACTAAGCTTAACATAATTACTGCGTTTAACTAGATCCGGATTATAGAAGGTTATAAGTGGCTTACAGCATTTATTACCCGGTTTGGACTCTATAAGATATTAATTATACCATTCAGTCTTTGTAATGCGCTTGCTATATTCCAGAACTATATTAACCATATTTTACATAACGCCCTTAATAACTACTACACTGCCTACCTTAATAATGTCCTTATCTTCTCTAAAATACACACTAAGCACACTAAATATATAAATAAAGTTATCTAGAGACTCGGCAACGCCGGACTATAGATTAACATTAATAAATCTGAGTTTTATACTACTAAAACAAAATATCTTGGCTTAATTATTTTAACTAATGGCATAACTATAGACCCTAAGAAGGTGCAGGCCTTATAGGAATAGAAGGACCCAACGTTAATTAAAGAACTATAGCAATTTCTCAGCTTCGCGAACTTTTACTGACAATTTATCTAAAGCTACTCCGTAGTTATTAAACCCATAACTAAGCTACTAAAAAAGAGTACCAATTGGTTATAGGGCCCTAATTAAGCATAAGCCTTTTAGACACTAAAGACAGTGTTTACCATAGTACTAGTCCTAGCATACTACAACTATATAAAGAAAACCGTAGTAGAGACAAACGCCTTAAACTAGGCTTTAGGAGGAGTGCTTTACCAAGCTAGCAAAGATGGCAAACTTAAGCCAGTTGCATTCTTCTCTGCTAAGAACTCCGCCCTAGAATGTAACTATAAGATATACAATAAGGAGCTCCTAGCAATTATAAAAGCACTAAAAGAATGGCGCCCTAAACTACAAGAAACCAAGCAACTATTTAAGATTATTACGGACCACAAGAACCTCCAGACCTTTATAATAACAAAACAACTAAACCAGCACTAAGTCCAATAGGCTGAGTTCCTCTCTTAGTTTAACTTTATTATTACCTATAGGCCCAGCACCAAAGCCACAATCCTAGACGCTCTTAGCTATCTCCCAGGCGTAGCACCTGCTAATGCTAGTAATAAATATCTATAACACCAAGACCGCGTTATCTTACCACAAAAAAAAGTCAACCCTACTATCCTAGAAGAGCTGCTGAGCAAATCCCAAAACCAGAGCGTTAAAGACTTTATTACAGTAATGGACTTAGAGCCTAAGAAAAAACCCCTTAAGGAGCTTATTAAGAATGCCTATAAGGAGAATAAACTCGCTAGGGATATATTGGCTGTGCTACGCAAATAGAAAGGCTATAAAGCACGTCGCTGGCCTAAGCAGATTAGGAAGTTACTCCACTATAATAAATCCAAATGTTTAATTATTAACGGCCTAATCTACTATAGGAATTAAGTATTTATCCCTAATTTACCTAAACTTCAACTAGAAGTCGTACACTGTACGTATAGTTTAGGTCCTATGGGCCACCTAGGCCGCATTAAGACGCTAGACCTCCTTAATTAAACCTATTAGTAGCTAGGTATTTCACAGTTTATAGCTACCTTTATAAAAGACTGCGCTCTCTACTTCCGTATAAAAACCCCACACTTAGCACCGCCCGGTTTCCTAAAATTACTAGAACTACCAGTCCGCCCATAGACCAATATCTCTATTAACCACATTATTAACCTGCCTAAGTGCCTTTATAACGGCAAAATATATAAATATATCTTTATTATTGTTAACCGCCTAATAAAGATAAGACACTTTATTTCTGTCACTAGCCTAGATACTAAGGAGCTTATTAAAGCATTTATCCATACTATTTATAAGTTACACAGCATTCTAAATACTATTGTTTCTAATAAAGGCTCTTTATTTATTTCTAACTTCTAGCGTCGCCTAAACTAGCGCCTAAAGGTAACCCTAAGCCCTAGTTCCATATAGCACCCTAAAATAGATAGCCAAACCGAGATTATTAATACAGCAATAAATAAGTACCTACGCGCCTTTATAAGCTTTACCTAAGACAACTAGGTAGATTGGCTCCCCCTTGCCAAGTTTACTACAAACAACTAGATTAATAAGACCACGGGAATCTTACTATTCTTTGCTAACTATGGCTATAACCCACATCTAGGTATCAAACCAGCAGGCCCTTAGCTATTAGCCCTATCTATATATATAAAGAAGGAGTACCTATAAGCTAATACTATTACTAACCACTTTAAGCGCATCTTAACCCAGCTTAAAGCCCTAGCTTATATCTCCCAGCAACGCTATAAAAACAACGCTAATATAAAACAAGACAAAGGTATAATATTTAAAAAGGATAATATGGTTATAGTTAGCCTTAAAAACATAAAGACTAACCAGCCTAAGAGGAAGTAGGATAATAACTAGGACGGACCCTAGCCCGTCCTAGCTGCCTATAAAGGAGCAGTTATAGTTAACCTCCTAGACCATATCCGCGTTAATAAGTCTTTCTATACTTTAAAAGTCCGCCTCTAGTTCCCTAAAGAGATCTCTGGTTAAGCACGCATTAATAAAAAGGAACGTTGTAATATCATAGGAAGGATAGCCAAAAGAGACAATAATGGCAATATTACGGACAAGTAGGAATTTAAAAAGATCCTTAATATATATAATAAACAAATAGATGAGCATGGCCTAACATATTATATTAAGTGGAAGTATTATAATAAAGAAACCTAGGAACCTAAGAAGTCCCTAAAAGGGTGCGAGCGCGTACTATATAAGTTCTATAAACAACACCCTAAGAAGCCTAGACCCCTAGACTGGGTATAAGATAAGGAAAAGTTACACCAAGGTTATGGCCGACCACGATATTAATTTATAGTGGTTAAGATGTTATAGAACTTCAACCGCCAGTTAAAGTTATCTAATTAGCCAGATTCTTGCCAAGGAACGCCATAAAACACCACACAGATTAATTCCGGTGGCGGTATAGAGTTCTGCCAACTTTATTCACTAAACTAACCAATTAGGATTTTCCATCCCCAGAATGGAAAATCGCCATTAGCTCGGCTAAGGGCGGTAAGCAGAACCGATATCTTCGCGATAAAAACCAGCCCCTACACATTACCTGTTTTTAGAGTTATTTATTTAGTTTAGGGACTAAACCTTCTAGGGGAGGGAAGTACTGTCACGGCACTAACCTATCGTATACTGTCTCATACTATTTCCTACTATTAGCTGGCCCACTATTAGCGCCTTAGTGGGCTGGCCCTACTATTTATATACAATACCCCCTTTCCATCTTCTTCTCCTCTTCATACCACAATGTAGTTATTTAGCCTACTTGCATTACAGCACTGTGACAACCAACGAGAAAATGTAACTAACTAGAAAACACGACCGACTGCCCACATCTAACACCCTATATAATATTGTTATTTAATGCAATAGATAGAGAATCTAATAAGCTCCTACCTTGTAGTATTTTTATAATAATTAGACGTTATAAAAGGGTCGAGATATCGCGTTGTAATAGAAGAGTTATCGCCTAATAAGAAACAATAAGTTCTTATATAAAGGGCGCCCATAAGCTCTCAGACCCTTGGGGAGAAATTCCTTCTGGTGCGATCTAATTGGTCTAGGAGTTTATAGGAATCCATAGGACTAGGGTTCAGTAATCTAATTGGCTTAGGAGTGATGCTAACCCTTAGCGTTACACCGTGGCGCAATTTCTCCCCAGGGGTCTGATTTATGAGATAACCCCTAAGGGCTTTAAGCTACGAAGAGATTTTACAGTGCACGTAACCTGTGCACGTGACCTATGCCTCAGAGAGAATACAGATTATCTAACAGATGCAGAGCTTCGTGTAGAGCCTCCGTACGCAGAGCTTCGCGCAGAGCCTCGTACAGAGCCTCTGTACGTAGAGCTTCGTGTAGAGCTTTGTGCAGAGCCTTGTGCAGAGCCTCGTGCAGAGCCTCTGTACGCAAAGCTTCGTGCGGAGCTTTGTGCGGAGCCTCGTGCGGAGCCTCGTGCGGAGCCTTGTGCGGAGCTTCGTGCGGAGCCTCGTGCGGAGCCTCTATCACGGAGCTTCGTGCAGAGCTTCGTGCAGAGCCTCTTGTAATTAGCATATAACTTAAATAATATATTACATTACCTCAATTGCATATTAAGGAATGTATAAGTTGGTTAACTGCATATTATTTAACTTTTAAATATATTAAATTAGTTAACGGCGTATTATTTAACTTATAAATATATTAAATTAGTTAATTGCAGGTTAATTACGTATTATTTAACTTTTAAATATATTAAGTTAGTTAACTGCGTGTTAAGTTAGTTAAGTTGCATATTAAGTTAGTTAATTGCGTGTTAAGTTAGTTAAGTTGTATATCAAGTTAGTTAACTGCATGTTAATTACGCGAAACGCGCTTAGCAAAGTCGACTTGAAACCCAGCCTGCGAATATTTTCCCGATGAAGAGTTTATTAAAAGGTAAAGTCTTAGAGGACTAAAACCCTTAAAGGGGAGGCAATTATAATGGGCGCTCCTAAAAGGTATATATTAGATAAGATAGATAAAGGTTTTACTAATATCCCACTAATATCCTAGAGGAGACATAGTTAGATAGATAAGGGGTAAAGGGTTTTACTAGTGTCTTAGAAGGATTATATAGGAAGCTAGTTCTCCTTTAGAGAAGAACTAGTAATTAGTCTCTAAATAGAAGAAGTTAGAAAGCATTTGTCCTTTATACATAAAGCTTATTCTATCTTTAACTTACCTTCTACTTACCTATAACTCTTATTCTATACTGTTAATTAGATAATTATATATTCTGGTTAGACCGGCCTCTTATATAGGGGCGCTTTAGTATTAGGAGTAGTTTTAATAGTTCTAGGGTTTTATTTTATAGAATTATAAATTTATGGCAGTTATTATAGTTTTATATATAGCGATTAATATCTATAACTATTCTAGGCTAGTAGTAATAGTTGCTAATAATTTTATAGGTCTTATTTTTTCTAGGGTGGGCTCTGGTATCTTATAAGGCAATAGTAAGGGCCCTATACTTAACAAGCCTCTTCTTCTAGAGCTTGGCAGTCTATACCTCTTAGCCAATAATGCTCTAAAATGCCATCTCTATCTATCTACCGGCTATATGCGTGCTAATTGTCCTCTTAAGAAAGCTTCTCAACTTTATTGTAGCTGTGGTAAGGCCGGTTATTTTAAAGCTAACTGCCCTAACCCTATATATAATAATTATAGGGAAGCCAGTTATCTTAAGAGTAACTATCCTTGTATAATATGCAACTAATATAGTGCTATAGGCTATAGAAAGCGAGACTGTCCCCAGCTATTAAATAAGAAGAAGCGGACTTACCTAAACTATAACTCCCTAGACTATTAAACTGTCTTTTATAGTTAGGCATATAAGAACTACGGAGTTGTAGGGCACAATATTAATAATTGTATAAGTGGACCTACTTTAATTTAGGTAATAGACGCCGCAACTACTCTAGGCAAGGTAGATGTACTAGGTGCTGCCACTTTAAGTATAGCTACTACCTCTCCCTTGCCTAAACCCCTTAATGCAGCCGGCTTCTATCTAGTAGCGGATAGCCTAGTGGATGATCTAGATACCTATATAGAGGATAGCGATTCCGTAATAGCCAAACCTTTAGATACACTCTAGCTTCTAAGTAATAACCACTTTATAGTTTAGTTTGTTACACAAATTATTAAAGAGCATATTATAGTATATGGTATTACGTTCTAGGTGTTTTACAAGGCTAGTAGAATGCCTACTTACTATTTATATAAGATAGCGTCTGTCTAATTTACGGATGCCAACATTGCCGGCGATATTAAAGTTAGTATTACTGATACTGCTTCTCTGGTTACTTAATAACTGTTATATCTAACTACACTTAAGTATCTTACTTGTATTCTCCTACAAGATGCTATAACCCTGCGACTTTACTATATTAGGTTTGTTGCCGCCTTTAATAAACTCGTACTAGGTATGCGTATATTGCTTAACAAGTACTTCTTTGTTAATAGGGACTTCGGCCTATTTACGCCACAAATCTATAAAGCTCAGGATATGCTGTTAAATAATCCTGTAGTTATTATCCACTTCTTTATACTAGGTACTAAATAGCTTAATAGTTATATCGCGAGCCTAAACGCGAGCCTATAGTAGTAGAGCGTTAACAATTCTTTAGGTTGCTAGTGGAAGAACCATAATATAAATGTCCAGCTTAGTATATAGCTCTTAGTAGAGGACTAACCATTATACAAAATCCCTATAAGGTATTAGTTCAATAGCATTTTTAAGTATTTTACGGTCTAGTTCTATACCGTAGTTGCAAGCCTTGAGGTTGTTAACCAGAACCCCTAGGTACCCACTATTATTTATCTTATTACCTTTTTAGGTGGCGTAGACCAAGTCTACTATGCTACTATTAGATAGTTAATGGTTTTACCCTTTATACTAACTCTATTATTGATATCTTATTCCTAGGTAAAGACGCAGATAGCTAGGCCAGCTAGAAAGGAGTTATTATTAATACCACTCCCTTTAGCTCTGGCTATAACTACTATACTTTCGTCTTTTAACCATGGGTAGGTTATAAGTTTACACTAAACCCTATATTTACTCCAGAGCATGTCCTAAGCAGTAACAACTTTATAATAGTTAATAACCTAAGCAAGGCCCTAATTATAGCACAGGGTATTAAATATCTTATAACTAAGTGTGTCCCTAAGGTTAGAATCTCCTAAGAGATTAATACTCTATACTATTTATAGCAAGAAGGCGACAGTTTCCAGATTAAGCGCCAAATTGCGCTATTTAATAACTTTACAGATCTTCCGCGTATTAATTACTTCGACTGCAATATTACTAAGTATAGGAAGAACTTGGTTAATAATGCCTTTAAGGCCGTCTTGCCGCTACTTAATAAAGAGTAAATGGGTGCCTATACTGCGCTTAAATATATAATAGGCGGTATTTTGCTAATATAAGGCCCTAGTGGTGTTAGGAAATTAACTTTCCTAACTGTTTTAGTATAATACTAGTATCGACTTAGGTCGCCCTAGTAGGATCCTACTAGAATCTAGGTCTTGTCGCCGCTTAATTGCTAACTAGATATACTGGCCAAGACAATTAATAATGCACTTATAGAGGACTACGAGGTACTAATTATATAAGGCCATCTTACTAAATTTCCTATTGTCCTTCGCCGCTATATGCGCTTAACGGAAACTAAGGTCTATATATAGGATGCCATTATACAGTAAATAGCGGTAGGCATTAACACTTATCCTAAGTATTTTAAGAAACAGGATAACTATGCTATAATTAATAAGGACATATTTATGCTAAATATAGTATTCCTGCTCTACTGTATATTTAAGGCTAGCAATGCCACCGGCTTTAATAAGTAGTTGTAGGTTATAGATTTGTCTAAAGGTTAGTGGCTATTACGCCTTATAGGTGTTTTAGATAGTAATAGAAACCTATATCCTATTGCAGACCCTAATATAACTAAATACGCCAAATTCCGCCAATACTTGCACTGATTTGCGCTTAGTAATAATATAACATAAGATAATAAGATGGGATTAACACTTGCGGCTAATATAGTTATTATATACCTGGCCAAAAAGGCTAATGTTATTTTTATAACACCTAATATGGTCTTATAGACCTATGCATATTCTATTAGCGCCGCACGCACAGTTTTCTATAATAAGGCTAGGAAGGTGTCTAAGCTAGGTAGTCTTACTAGATTTGCCTAGAGCAGACTATATTTAATCTAGGAAGGTCTACAAATCCAGGCTAATAACTTTATACTTTAGGTTCTTCTTAGTAATATATACTAACCAAAACCAATCCTTGGTCCTAATTTTAATAATTTGTTCTACTATTAGAAATCCATCTCCCTCTATACGCGTCTCCTTGCGGCTAGTGCGGATATAGTGTGGTTCTCGCTATAATATTAATTTATTAAAGATATTATATGTCTTATAAATGCCGTCCTACTATATAGCTAGCTTTAGATAAGCCTAATAGTTAAGGACCGAGAGCAGTTAAAGCTGGCGGCGAGCTTTTTTAAGGATATGCTGCGCTGTGACTACCCTGTCGCGTTCCTTGCCGTTAATAGTACTATATAGGTAAATGAGTTTAGCCAATCGACGTATAACCTGGTCTATGCTTAACGCGTATTCTGGGTAGCTATGGCGCTAATAGACTTTGGATTTAAGCTATTAGAGGTTGGCCTTGCCGTTCTATATATAGCCTAACTTGCCGTCTACTCTGTAGCGCTGTATGTGCTTAAAGAATGGTGCTACGCCCAGTAAGATGGTAGTAAGTGGTGGGAATTTGCGCTAGTAGTTAGTGAGATTAAGGTTTTTACTATTAACAGCATCTAAGGCGGCCAGGTGGAGTTATTGGTGTACAATATAATAGTTACTGGTTCGCTAAAATTTGTCTAGGATATAGTAAGAAACCTTCTTATAATTACTAGACTATAAGCGGGCCTTATTATTATTAGTAGTCCCTGGGTGGTCTATAATTATTATACTAGCAATAAGACCTTTACGAACACCGCGTACTATAAAATTAAGAAGTGGTGTAAGAATAATAAGGTATTTATTAACCTTAAAAATTTTAAGCGGAAAGAGAACTTCTAGCAACTTGTCGCCCTGTTTAATGTTAATAAAACTATATAGCGTGTCTACCGCTAGCGTATAGCCGATTATACGCCCATTTTATACAGTATGGACGTTAATTTTAATATTACTATCCCTGACTTCGCGGGTGTAATAAATATTAGTAGTACTGGTAATTATACTAAAGCGTAGAACAAGGCCGATGGAGAGGGCGCCAATAATAATAGCTAAGATGGTGCCGGTAATAATAGCGAGGATGATAACAATGGAGAGGATATTGGTGGCGTCGGAATATAAGAAGAGTGGTAAGAACGGATGTTATAGACACTACTAGCAGCGAGACCCTTAAATAGGGACACTAGATAGAAGTTAAGAGCGGTAGTAGCTATAGGCCTTTGGCATTTGCAATTTTGCTACAGCACTAGATAAAATACGGTATATTGCGACACTATGTGTTATAGCCGAATAGGATAGACTCTTAATAATTATAATCTCCAAAATAGATAAGTGCATTACGGTAAAGATAGCCCAATTTATAAAGTTTAGTAACCCTAATTTCTATCCCTTATAGGCTAGTGGTTAATTAATACTGATCTATAATCTAGATTTTAAGTACTTAACTAGTTAGATTATAGTCTAGATATCTTACTAATAACCGCAACTAGTTAGCTAGCTGTAAGCTTTAGCCTTTATAGCTAACTGACTGCGTTAAGTGGATTACTTACTATCTGCTAACTGTTAAGCTGTCAGCTAGCTGTCCTAATTAGGTAAGTAGTATAGCTAGTGGAGCCTTTGGTAGAGCCTCTGACCCGGTTTTAGCGTGTGCTGTATTTAACTAAGGGTTTACTAATCTATAATAATTCTAGCTTAAAGCTAGACTCTATAATTAATTTCCCTAGCTACTAAAGCTTTACTAGGGGCTTAGCACGGAGCTCTACTAAAGGTTTTGCTAGGAGCTCTGCTAGAGAGGCTTTATAAAGCTCCCTTAAAGCTCTATATAGAGCTCTACTAAGACTCTATATAGAGCTCTATGGAAACTCCGTATAGAGCTCTACGGAAACTCTATATAGAGCTCTATTGAAGTTCTATACGGAGCTCTACTAAAGCTCTGTATTAAAGCTCTATATAGAGCTCTATTAAAAGCTTTAACTACTACCAAATCTTACTACTAAGGTAGCGAGCTGCTAGCTAGCTGCAGTTTTATAGCTAAGCTCGCTAACTGCTTACGTTATTAGCGACGCTGACAGTGACGCTGACTTTTAGATATACTGACCGCAACTATTATTAATTACTCTCCGTATAGTATAGGCCGCCTCTATTTTTGCTGAACTGTGATAACCCTAAATAGTATCTAATCCTTTTTTTGCTATAGCTGCCGCTAAGGCAATGCGACTTAACGCCCTCTCCTACTTATATTGGGCAGTTCCCTAACCTAGGCTATACTATTGCCGGCATTAGCACGCCCTTACTATATCTTAAAAAACTTGTCGCTAAGGCTATAGGTCCTTAGAATGATATTTATCCTACCCTACTAGCTACTAGCTAGTAAAATATAGAACAAATGTAATGTCTATGTAATTGCCCCTAATAGAAGAGCCTGTAGTAAAGGTGATTTGTTATACCACGCCTAGATAACCTGAGATTGTATATATAGATAATAATTTTAGGGCTTCCTAGTGCGATAGGAGGTTTTGCTGTAAGGTAAACTTAACTAAAGTTACTATCTCTACGTAGATTAGATTAACTGTAATTAATTAATACCTTCTAGCCCGCCTAGCAAAACGTGTCGCGCTGGTAATAGGGCTAGATAAACGTTAGCGATATATTATAATTAGGACAGACACCTGCATACTATCTCTATAGATAGCCGTAAATACAGCCTGGCCCACCCTATAATGAACTGCCCTTAATAGAGCAGCCCTTAAGGCCCCATCGTTTCGGATAGGTATAGTCTCTATATAGGCGGCCTATATCCACTCCTTGTTATAATCTACCCCGGCCTTTAAAAACATCTTGACCAGCAGCTAATATTCGACTGTGCGTAGGCCTTAAGGCGCATTGGGCAGCGATACTAGACTTAAGGCTATGTCTATGCTTAGGACTAAGTTTATACTATCTAGTTGCCGCCTGCGAAGTAGTATAACGAGTTATTTAAGATTGTAGCCGCAGTTCTGTGTATGGCTAAGTGGGGACAAGTTCTGCAAGTTTATAGTAGCTGTATGCCCCTTTTCCACATCTACTATATAGTTAATGCCAGGCCGCCCTGGCACCTTTATCTTTTTATGTATATTTGACTGTGCGTGGACTAGTATGTTCTGTATAGCCTTATATACCTATGGCGCTGGTGCCTTCTTGTATTCTACTATTTAATGGATAACTTTCTGGATCACCTACTCGCGTAGCGAATTATTTAGTTGTCCGCGAAATAAAATATATAGGATACCGTCCTTAATAATAACCTGCTTAAAAGTCCGCTTAATAGTATTAAGTCTCTCCGTAGTGATACCTAAGCTAGTAATGAGCTGTATGTCTTTTTACGGGTCCACGGCGCTTATAGAGTTATACTACGCCGTATTTGCGGCATACTGCTGTCGTATATCGCGTTCTATTGTAAAAGATAGTTTAGTATCTTAAGTAGGGAATAGTGGTGTTTAGAATCCTGTGCTTAGTATAACAGAGAGGCGGTGCGACGTTAGTAATAAGTAGAGCCTCCTAGCCTGATATAACGCGATCTGGCGCAAATTAGCGCAAAATGTAGCGGATTACGCTATCTAGCGCGTTAGTGTTTATGGATATCGCTATACTCTTGCTTATAACGTAGCATAAGCCACAAATACTACTTTAAATATACGGTTTTATACGGATGTTATTTTCAGCCCCTTTTTAACTAAACTGTAGCAAGTTATAGCTTAATGCAGTAATTTACAAATAAGCTCTATCTAGCGGCAATATAGAAAGTGTGGGATTAAAGTAAAAAGTACGGGCGGTCTAACCCGTTATAAACAATATTGTCTAAGAAAACAGAAACGGAAGAAGGATAGACACAAGGTTGTTAATATTAGAGAGACAGATAACAATGCACCCTTACGCTATTAAAGCTTAGGGGAGTATTAAATAGCCTATTATAGGGCCAAGCTAGAGCAAGATGATGAGTGGTCACTTATATAATATATGGACAATGATGCACTATGCTATTAAACCTTAGAAGGGCATTAAACAACCAATTATAAGGCCGAATTGGAGTAAGATAATAAGTGGCCACCCACACAAGCTCTAGGCGATGATATTATTAATAAGCTAAATAATAGGGCTGCGGATATGCACTATAATAATAATTCCATAATATTTAATAGGGTGCATAACCTGGCGACAGTTAAGACTAATTGGTAAACTTTAAATGGAATATCTACGGACGTCTTTTAAACCAAAACATTTGAAGAGGCTACTGGCCGCGCTATAGGAAAGCCTCTGGGACGGAACTAAGGAAATCTGTAAACTACGGACGATACTGCGGCAGTATGCGACATTATGCCGTATATTGAACGTACTGGTAGTGTACTAGATAAGACACCTCCCCCGTTTTATCCTTTTGGCAGTAAGGTAGAATATATATAGGTCTTATAGTGGGTGAGCCACGGGACTTCTAACCGCGCTATTAATGAGTGGTTTAATAATATTAGGCTTTAGGGAATATTTGCCAACTATTTTTCTTATTAGAGTGCTAAAGATGTTAAAGCAAAACTACTTTTAAAACGGATGCAATCCGAGAGTAAGTAACTACAGTGGATTAAAATAATTGTAACTATAGGGGACTAGTAGCTGCTGGTATGTTACTAAAATGCTCTAGAGATCGTGTCCCTCCTTATTAGTTATAGCTCTTTTTAAGAAGACATAACTTTCTCGCCAGTAAGGCAGTACTTGTTAGCAGGAACAAGAATATATAATAAGCTTAACATAGTAGACTAGTAATAGGAGACGTAAGAGCAGCTACTGCTTGGCGCAACTATAGTGCTAATTATATTAGCCAGCGATAAGACCTAACTAACATAATACGCTAGCGGCAAGAAAGCATAGCCGCTTTATATTTTAATTAGAAATATTAAATTGTGTATTTAATAATCTGTAAATTAATTAGCCCTATTACTACTTATATACCTCCCAGTCCACATACCTGGCAACCAAATAATATAACTAGCGGTGCAATATAAGACCCTTGCGGCTATCCTTAAATGTATGCTTTAGCGACAACCCTACTGCTTATACGGTTAAGCTAATAATGCCTATAGCGTTAAAGAAAGCTAGTAAAGAAGGAGTACGTCTCCTATGCGCAGATAGCTAGGATTGATACTGCTTTCCACTTCTAGCTATATTTATGGCTAATTATAAAGAATAGGTCACGCTTATAGGTATTAAGAGTGGCCGCAAATGTTCGATTTGTTATATATATATAAATAAACGGCATAATCTAACAACTGCTATCTAGCGGCTATGGCCATTCCGTATATACTAATCGATAAAAGACCAAATACGAATGTAGCAGAAAGGTTGCGATACTAATAAGAAGGATGACTTGGATTATATTTGGCCGTTCCACAACTTTATATAGGGCTATAATCTATCTAATATCTATAAGATAATGGCGCCTGATTTCCTACACTAGGTGCTTAAAGGCCTTACTAGTAAACACCTTATATACTGGATTAAGGGGCTTATACAAAGTGAAATATAGGCTGGAAAATATTGGGGCCTTAATATCCCGCACACAGATGGTTGCGGCTAGGAGATATTGAATATTAATGCACTTATTACTACCCGCTTTATACAGGTAGAGCAATTTACTAATATAATGGTGTGGGATAGCTGGGTAAATGTCGGCTAATAGACAGGAAAGATATATAAATCTCTATTATAACAATTGGTTCCTGCTATAGCACCCTTACTAAAATAGAATAAAGGCGCCATGCTATTTATCTGGGTATTTATGGACTTCACTATACTATCTTAATATGTATTATACAACGAATTAACCATCCGGTACCTAGCAGCAGCTATTTATAGAATGGATAAGATAAAGGATGTATTCCTTCCGTTTTAACTAAGCAAGGTAGGACTACTACACTTTAATATTCCTAAGCTATATGCTATTACTTACTATCCAAAGAGCATCTAGCGACTAGGAGCAATTTGAGGCATAGATATAAAGTACTTAAAGCAAGCATATAAGCTATAGAAGGCATTCTACTATAGAACTAATAAACGGAACAACTATAAAGAGCAGATGCTATAATATAACACTATACATTTTAACACGATGCTTTGGAACGAACTTAAGCTATAGGCGTTAACTAATATAATTGACACAGCAGACCTAATAAGCGTAATATAGACGATACGACTAGGTCCTGCAGTTAATGTATACGCATATCGCTTATATATGTGGAACTTCGACAACTATATAGCTTAGATACTTTAAGACTAGAGAATTAACATATCTATCTAGCGTATGGTTAAGGAGGTATAGCGCTAGATAGAGATTACTAACCTTACATCTAAACTGGCCCCCTTTATAAGGAAATGCTGTAAGCAGATTAATGGAATCTGGTAAATAGACTGGGACGTTAACCAACTAGAGGCTAATAACGATTGGGTATTAAAGATACCCCTAAGTATCCATCACAGCATTATATGCTATATTCGCTTTGGGAAGGACGCCACTAACACTAATAAGCTTAATAAGGTGTTTGCTCGATGTACCCCATTATAGGCTAACACTAGAGCCCCCTACTATGATGCTGTAATAGTGCGAGAATATAAGTAGGCAAATGACAGCCTCTATGGCAATAAAGTTGGGAGGCTTTGTCTGCTACTCATAATCCAGGATACTGGGCGATTGGATAAAGAGGGCAAATACCCAAAATACGCTAGTGCGTTAGTAGAGACCCTCTAAGTTTGTAATAGTGGCAAGATTAACGTAAGAACTAGAATACTTAGAGTGTAGAGCATAAAGCTATCTAGTAGCAGGATAAGACGCACGCTGGATACCCTCTAGATATATAACATTAACTATATCATAAGGCCCATCTTACTCGTGCTAATGGACATTAACGTTATAGACTGTTTCTTTGTGAACAACTACAGCGATTGGGATATATATAATACTATATATAACGAAGACTTTGAGCGAATAAATAGGGCACAGGTTAATATATATATAAGGAAACAGGCTCGCACTAGGCGGTAAATAAATATAACTTAGCTAAAATAGCGGCAAGTTACAACTAGCGGCGCCGGATTGTAATAAAGGGGTAGATTACCGCAACTATAATAAACTAGAATATAACACCACCACGCATTACCCTCTATGTGCTGGCTACCCTTTATATCCTATATACTGTACCCTCTATCTTAAAAGTAGGTAAATATTGTAAGGAACTAGGCTTCTGCGTAGTATAGAAAAAATATTACGTAAAGTAGGACCCTATGCTATAGCAAGGTAATCTAATCGCCCCGTTATAAAGCCTAATAAATAGTCAGGCCGCCCTCCCAACTCATTATTATAAGTTAGTTAAGGCTCTTTTCTATCTATACTTAGCGAGAAAACCCTAATTTATACCATAAAAGTTAAACAGGTTATCGTTTAAAGTATATTAGGTATAAGACTCTAGACCGTCTAGTATCTTCTAGGGAAGTAAGGTATATATAAAAGCTAAATAGTTCTACTAAACTGATATACTTATCCTCTACCTATCCCGTAGAAAAGTAAATAAAGACGCTATAAGTTAAGCAGTAGCTCCCAAGATAATCTAGATCTTAAAGGGGATAATATTAAGCTCTATACTGTAATTGTCTCCGTTAAAAGGCAAGGCTGTTATTAATACTATTATATACCATAGTATGACCTATTATTGTTAATTTCAATAACATTATCCTAACGGATAGTTCTGTTTTTATTGGATAAAAGCCTGCGAACCTTAAGTGACCCCAGGATATCCGAAACCTACACTTAAAAGAAACGCATGCGTTACTTAGACGAACAACCGCTATAGGATAACTTTGGACGACGTATAAAGCAGCCACTTAGCCCAGTTAATACAAAGATATATAGTATCGCTCAGACACGTCTTGTCGCATATATAATAACAGGCTCTATGCCTAAAGAGCTCTATCTCTCTCCCTAGCTGGAAATAAATATAAGCGGTCTAAACACACTAATAAAGCAGATATGGAAAGAGGTGATTACTATTATAGACCATTACGAAGGCCCGATAAATAGAGCATCGAGTATGCCACCAGGGCCAATAGTACGCAAGGTTTGCAGTCCTTAGATTTAGTAGCACTATGCTAACTAGTTTTTTAGCTATACGACCAACTTAGTGTATTTTGGTGTGCTATAATAAATATAGTGCGCAATACTGTTGCTAGGAGCTATAACTGCCTTAAACTAGATACTAAGGTTGTGGTAAAGGAAGTAGAGGAACTACTTAAGGATAACTACTTTACGCTTGGTGGCCTAGTTAGTACTCTGCCTTTTATTATACCTAACTAACCAAGGCTAGGATGGAGAGACAAGATTTAGGGCGCTAATTATCGCACGCTATATTAAGCGCGTGTTCTTTAATACTGGGCTAAGGTTACTTACCCTTAATAAGAATAGTGCTAACCTGTTCTCGCCTATTATAGCCAATACAATATGGCTTATATGCGTAGCAATTTGACATGCGCTTAAGGACTACAGAAGCGGAATATAAATTATTTATAAGTTTAAAGCCAACGCCACAGTTATAGGTAAAACTATAGGAAGCCTCTTACTATACTTACTAAAGCGTATTATAGATAGTTGGGAGTGACTATAGAATACCTAGAAGAGCTACTAACCCAAGCATAATAAAAGGCTATATAGGCTACTTCTATAATAAGTTAATAAGATACGGAATATAACTAGAGACAAGATGCTATAGACTTAGCAGGCAATTAGCAATCCTTTTAAGGATACTATAGAAGATCTAGAGGAACTAGATCCTAAGTATAATAATAGGTTTACTTAACAACCGCATACTATAAGTATAAACATATAATATTACATTAATCGCGTTATAATGTTATATCGCGATACTCGCTGTATGCTGTAGCACTTTGCCGCCGTTTCCTATTTTACAATATCCCGCTATTTTAATTGTTGTACGCGGGCTAACAAAGATAATATAATAGGACAACGGTAGCCTAGCGTATTTGTCGCCAAGAATAAGCCCCGAAACTATATATAAGGTCTCCTTCTCGCAGTATACTAATAAGATAATTTTAATGCTATATGACTATGATATTAATGCTATTAAAGCGCTCCTTAAATAAATTTAAGGTGATAATGAATAGGAAATAGGAATTGATTACTATATCTTACGGTATATATTTGCCGGCGAGTCCGAGGTTATAGATATTACGGATAGTGCTATACTAGAGGATATAAAGGCCCGCCTATGGAGTGGAGATAGATAGGTAATACTGGAACTTGCTAATAAAGAGGATAAGAGTAGAGAAGGCAGCGGAATAGACGGGGAAAACGACAGCGATAAAGAGGATGAGAATAGAGAAGGCAGTGGAATTAATAGGGAAAATAACGGCGAGAATAAAGACGATTAGGGGTTTAGTAGTGTAGTGCTACTGTCGTGGCGGAACTAATGTAAATATTAAACTTAAAATAGCAGGTTAACTAAAGGGCGTTATTAGGCGTATTAAGGTTATACTATACTACTATTAGGTCAAAATGTGTTCTTTATATAGTGTGTGCTAGGCGCGTAGAATAAGCAGAGAACACTAACTGCGTAGAATAAGCAAAGGGTACTAACTGCGTAGACTAAGCAAAGTATACCAATTGCGCGGAATGGGTAAATACTACCAACCGCGTAGACTAAATAAATACTATTAAGTGCGCGGGATAAACACTTAATAATAACCGCGTGGGAAGAGTAACACTTATCTATTGCTTAAAGTGAGTAAAGTATACTAATTGCGCAGAATGGGTAAATACTACTAACCGCGTAGACCGAGCAAATACTATTAAGTGCGCGGGAAGAGCAACGCTTATCTATTGCTTGAAGTGAGTAAGATATATAGAATGCGCGAGGAGGGCATTATACGTTAATTGCGCATTAAGTGCAAAAAAAGCTTAATAAAATAAAGGCACTACTTAACCAGGTAGCTGCAAATGCGCAATTAGCTGTACCGCGTTGTTAGTTTCTGTTAAATGCGGTAGTATGCCGCTCCTTAGTCGATACCATACGCTATATGTTATAATGCGCGAAATGCGCATTTGGCCGCCAAATGCTGCCAAATGCTGTAAAAATGCTGGTAAATTTTTTCCTGACGTTATTCTATTCAGAGCTTAGTTCTTTAAGAATATATTAGTTAAGCTATTTAGGATAAAGGAGGGCATATATTTAGTACTAAGCCTTTAGCTTATCTTATAGCTCTATATCCTATTCTCTAAGGAGTAGTCCGTATAAGCTTAATAGGGATCCAAATTAGACGTTAAGTAATAAATAATAATTATATCCTGTTCTTTTTAAGTTAGGGTATTAGCCTTAGAATTTTATCTACTAGGGCGGTATATAATTATAAAGAAGAATTAGGAGAGTGTTTTAGCCCACTAGGCCTATTAACTAGTAAGCTACTTTATTATTATAAAATACTTAAAGGCTTTATAATTAGTATAGACCTTAATCTAAAAGTCTGTACTTTTAAGCTCTATACGCTACTAGAATAATAATTATATAATAGCTAGCATTTCCTTATTATATACCTTATAATTATACTTAGCTAGGGCTATATAATGGGACTAGCCCAGTTATAATAGGAATGTCTTGGTGAAATACTCAATAGATAAATTCCGAAGCTTTAACCAAATTCTACTGAATTCTGCTAGCTTAATTAACTTCTGCCATGTTCTGCCAGATTAATTAAATTCTACTAAAAACCGTTAAAGACTGTGTGCGTATATACGCACGCATTAACCACCAAGCCCCTAAATATTTAATTATATAATTCTCTTGTTATTCCTTTCTCTTCTTTACGTAATGTCTTGTACTCTACAAGAGCTATATACCTATAGATTTAGATAGAATTTATATTGTTCCTTTAAATCTTCCCCAAAGCCTCTTCGCGCTCTTATATTATATTGTGTTAAAATAACTACTATTAAAATGGCAAACGAATCCAAATCCCTTTTAATAACTATAAGTATTATAACCCTAGTTAGGGAACAGTTAACCATAATATAATAGTCCTTTATGGAAGCCTTAGATTAGTAGTAGGCTGCACTGAAAGCCCAATACTAACGATTAATAGAAGTACTCTGCAAAGAACTCCGTAATGTTAAGGCACCTATATTACAGACCCTAACAACGACACCTATAAACAAGATTAATATAACGGTATCTAAACCTAGCCCACTAAATAAGAACATAGAACTGGTAATGGTAGCTTAACTTATATATGTAACAAACTAAATACCTATTACAAAATCTAAAAAGCTCCTTAATCCTCTAATGTTTAACAGAAACTAAAATAACCTATATCTCTTTATAACTAAGCTCCGTCTTAAACTCTTAATAAACTATAATTAATACCCTACTAAAGCTAGTAAGGTTAGCTATAGAATGTCCTAATTAAGCAAAGACACTATATAAACTATAGATCCATTCTTCTGTAATAGCACTTTTGTTAATTTTAAAACCTTTATCTCTCTACTAGAACGAACGTATAATAACGCTAGCTGCGAATATATAGCTATTACCAAACTTAAAAACCTATAACAACGGAACCGAGATTTTACTAGCTTCTTTTTAGAATTTTTAGGCCTTATTAGAGAGCTGGATTAGAATAAAGCTGCTAGAGTTGCTGCTCTTTAATAAGCTATCTTGGATAAGATTAGAGCCTAGTTAGTAGGTAGGGAACTACTAAAAAACCTATCCAAATTTACTATAATATGTTAACAAATTAATAAGGACCTTTAATATAATAAACAGACTCGTTCCCTGAAGTTAACCATATCTTATATTTAAAACTCTACAAAACCGGTATATACTTTAAGGCGCAATCCTTCTCTGAGACCTAAAAGCCCTATATATAACCCTATGGACCTTAATGCTACCTAATCCTATACACCCTTAGGAACCAATAAATAAAGAACTTAAGCTACAAATGGAGAATGCTTTGGATATAGTAAAAAAGGTTATATTTAAAAGTATTGCCGAACTTACCCTTTTAAAAAAGTCCGTCGTAGTTCCTTTTAATTCTTAAGTCATACCCAATTCTTAAATTATACCCGTTTTTTAAGTTGTACTCACTCCTTAAATTATACTTAGATGTTATAAAGCACTTTACCTTTAGTTAACTCGGAAAATAAATTACCCTAGGGCCAAGTTGTGCCTTAGGATAAAAAGTGGAAGAGTATAAGTGTCTAGGCTCTTCTAGCGCTAATATACGACACAACTCCCTTAATATACTTGCCGAAATTTAAACACTTAGAAAATAAAAGGAGGTATAAATCCTAATAGACAGCGGAGCCACTAGTATAGGCTTTATTAATATAAACTGTACAAAAACTTAATGCCTAAATTTAAAGAAACTTAATAAGCCCTAAGGCCTATAAGGCTTTAATGGCAAATCCTTAATATATAGCGAAATAACGTACTACGCCCTAGTAAAAATGAGAATGGGCAAATACCTTAAATATATCTCCCTATTTGTTATACCCTTAAAGCAATATAAAGTTATACTTGGATATAGATAGCTAAAACGATATAACCCTTTAATTAGCTGGGTTAAAGAAACACTAAAGTTCCGTATAACCTACTACTAAAGTTATTGCTTGAAAAACCATTTGCCCTATAAATATGCACATAACTGTTTAAATTTAATATGATATAAATTGCCCTTGCTATAAGCCTTAAACTAAAACAATAAAGCTATAACTGCTGATTATAGTAAAGACTGCGAAGATTTTACGTTAAAACCTCTTAAAATTTGTATAATATAGGCCGCGCCCTTTATCTTATTAGTAAAAAGACGAGATTATAAAATCTTTGCTATAACTATTAAAGATATTAAGAAAGCACTAGAACCAAAATAGTATATTAATCCTTAACCTCTTATACCTAAAGAGTACCACAATTTAATTAATAAGTTTAAAAAACAATTTGCAGATTAACTAGCCCTATACTAAAATAAGCACGATTTTAAAATAGAACTTGAGCCTAGTATAATATTAAAGTTTAGTCCGCTATACGGTATATTATAAGAAGAACTGCTTGTAATGCAATAATACCTTAATAAGCATTTGGAAAAAGGATTTATTTGCCTTAGTTAATCTCTATTCGCCTTACCTGTACTATTTATTAAAAAGCTAGGAGGAGGCCTAAGATTTTATATTAATTATTAAGCTCTAAACGCAATTATAATTTAAAACTAATATCTAATTCCCCTAATTTAAGAGATGCTTAACTGTTTAGTAAAGGTACGGTACTTTATAAAGCTTAATATAGTTGCCGCCTTTAATAAAATCCGTATATATAAAGGAGATAAGAAGTATATAGCGTTTTATACTTAATGGGGACTCTTTAAATACCTAATAATGCCGTTTGGCGTAAAGAATAGTCCTAGTACGTTTTAGTAATACATTAATAATACACTTTATAAATTCCTTAATGTATTTATTACCGTATATATTAATAATATCTTAATCTACTTATCCTTGCTTTCTAAACATTAAAAACATATTAAAATGGTCCTTAAACGACTATAAGATGCGGGCTTATAATATAACATTAAAAAATGCAAGTTCCACGCGTCTAAGGTTACATACTTAGGCTTAATTATATCCCGTAATAGAATTAAAATAGACCCTAAGAAAGTCGCTGCGATTATAAACTAGGAAAGCCCTAGCAATGTATAAGATATTTAAGGATTTCTAGAATTTACAAATTTCTATTAATAATTTATTAACCACTTCTTAGAAATTGCCTAGCTGTTAGTAAACCTAATAAGGAAGAATATAAAATTTAAATGGATTGCTAGATGCGAATAAGCTTTTAAAGACTTAAAATATCGCTTTATAACTGCCCTAATTCTTACTTACTTTAACCCTGACCTTAAATATATTGTTAAAATAGACTCGTCCAATTATGCGCTTAGGGAAGTGTTGTTGCAATATAATAAGAATGGTGAGCTATATCTAGTAGCCTTTCTCTTCCAGAAACTCGCCCCTGCTAAATTAAACTATAAGATATACAATAAGGAACTACTTACAATTATTAGATGCTTTAAATAATGGCGTCCCAAGCTTAAAGGATTATTATTCCTAATATGTGTATTAACGGACTATAAGAACCTGCAGTACTTTATAACTATAAAGTAATTAACGCAGCGCCAAATCCATTAGGCCAAATAGCTCTTATAATTTAACTTTAAGATTATATACTAACCAGGCAAACTTAATTAGAAGCCTAACGTATTAATATAATAATTATAGGACCTACCTATAAACGCTTTAAATAAACGAATTATAAATTAATTACGGATTTTACTGCCCCCTAAATATTTTAAAAAACTACATCCTATATTTCTAGATACGGAACTTGACAGAAATAAATTAGAAGTTAATAAATGGAAAATAGAAATTAATAAGCTAATGGAATACAAATATAAGAATAATGTATGGATGATAGATATAATAAAAGCGATTTAAATAGGAAAACGACAGTATAAGGATATTATACTTACTAAATGCAAGATTTGAAATAATTAATTATACTATTAATAGAAGATGGTAGTTCCGAATTCCAAACCTTTATAATTTAAGATATTTAAATTTATACACGACTCCCCTATAGTAGGGCATCCTGGCCATACGAAGACTTATAAGATTGTTTAACAAGCATACTACTAGCCTATAATGCATAACTATATACAAAAATACGTTTAAGCATGCAGGATATGCGTATATGGAAAGACCTCTTATGTAAAAAAATAAGGAGTACTTTAACCGCTACTAATTCTAATGCAAAAATGGCGCGATATCTTAATTAACTTTATAGTTGACTTGCCTAGCAGTAATAGGTTTATAAATATTATGGTAGTTATTAACCGCCTTATAAAAATGCGACATATGATTCCCATAGACTTAATTAATGCAATATTAGTAGCCAAATGTTTTGTTAAGTATATCTTTAAGCTATACGGACTTCCTAACTTAATAATATCCAACTATAAAAGCTAGTTCGTTTTAGATTTCTGGCAAGCCTTATATAAATAATTAAGCATTTAAATATGACTCTTAACTACATTCCACCTAAAGATAGATAGTTAAACTAAAATTGCAAACACGATTATAGAACAATACCTATAAATATACTACTCCTACCTACAAGACAACTGGGAAAAATGGCTGCCTTTAGCTAAGTTTACTGCAAATAATATAATAAATATATTAACAGACGTAACACCGTTCTATACAACCTATAGATAAAACCCTTAACTTAGATTTAAACCACAACCTGAAATTAATATAATAGGACCCACAATTAAATAGATTTAGTTAATTAATGCGTATAATTTTACTGATTAAATAAAGCAGTTAATGGAACTATTATAAAGTGAATTAACGTACGCTTAAATGGTATAAGAATGGCATATAAATAAAGGACAAGCTCCCGCATAGGACTTTAAAGAAGATAATATAGTTTACCTAAATACACAAAACCTGCGCACTTAACGGTCCTCAAAGAAACTTAATTAGAAGTTTACAGGCCCGTACTAAATTAAGAAGAAACTAAGCCCATGTGCCTATAAGCTTAAACTGCTAACTAAGATAAAAATACATCTAATGTTCCATGTAAGCTTATTATAACCTTTAAAAGATGACCCTATAACTTATAAAATTCCGCCGCTACCTTCTATAGTTGTTAATAACGGTAACGGTTCTTACTTTATTGACTTAATTAATAATATACCATAGAAAATATAATTTAAACAATTTAAACTTCTTGTTAAGTAGGAAGGATATAAAATATAAACCTAGGAAGCCTATAACTAAATTAAGGCTAACGCGCCTTCCCTAGTAAAAGAATTCTATAAAGACCATTCTTTACGGCCTGCTCTGGCTAAATAGACATAATATAAAGGTAAACAACTACTATTTAATATAAAGACATGAAACACAATAGCAGGAAACTTAAATTTAAAAAGAACTTAAAAAGTATTATAACGTTTATAATACGGTCATGTAATACATAAGATGTTAAGGAACTTTAACCGCCGGTTAAAGTTGTCTAATTAGTTAGATTTGCCTTGCCAAGACCACCACCTAACGCTAAAATACAACCTATGATAAAATTATAAATTCTTAACTAAATTAAATTATTTTGAACCTTTGGCCAAAGGGGGGGTACTATAATGGGACTAGCCCAGTTATAATAGGAATGTCTTGGTGAAATACTTAACAGATAAATTCTAAAGCTTTGACCAAATTCTGCTAAATTCTGCTAGCTTAATTAACTTCTGCCAAGTTCTGCTAGATTAATTAAATTCTACCAAAAACCGTTAAAGACCGCATGCGTATGTGCGTACGCATTGACCACCAAGCCCCTGAATATTTAATTATATAATTCTCTCGTTATTCCTTTCTCTTCTTTATGTAATGTCTTGTACTCTGCAAGAGCTATATACCCATAGATTTAGATAGAATTTATATTGTTCCTTCAAATCTTCCCTAAAGCCTCTTCGCGCTCTCACAGGCTACTATCTTTAAGAAAAATGTAATAGGGTATTATTTACTATCTAGGTATAGCTATAAGAGAACTCTTATTACTATTTTATTAAAGGTATCCGTTTCTAGTATTAATTTAAGGTCTAGGTTATAATAATAGAGAATTAAAAAGGAGATAAGTCAGTCCTTTAACTCCTTAAAAGCTTCTATATAATTATTATTAAAAATAAAAGGCGTGCTATTCGTAGTTATATAAGAGGCTTAATTATAACCTTATAGTTATAAATAAACCAATAGTAGAAGTTATAGAAGCTAAGAAAGGATTAAATACCTTTTATAGTATAAGGGGGTTTCTAGTCACAGATCGCCTTAACCTTCTTAGGATTAATTTTAATTTTATCTATACTAACAATAAACCTAAGGTACTTTATACATTTTACTCTAAATTCGCATTTCTTAATATTAACTTATAGACCTATATTCCATAGTCTCTTTAAGGCCTTTTTTACGCAAGCCTGGTGCTTAAGTTTATTATTTAAGTATATAAAAATATTATCTAAGTATACCGTGCAGAATTTATTAAAGTAATTAAAAAGAACGTTATTTATATACTATTAGTACGTAGCTAGTCCGTTTATTAGTCTAAAGGGGAGAACTTTATATTTATAAGAACTATATTAAGCATAGAATATTATTAGATCTTCTAATATTAGGTCCACTCTAATTTAGTAAAATGCTTAGTGGATATTAAGCTTAGTAAAGGCTTTAACCTAGCTTAGATATATAAGGGTCTTATTAATTAAGGGGAGGGGGTAAAAATCTTTTTAGGTAATAGCGTTTAGTTTTTAATAGTTAATATAAAAATAGAGGCCTTTATTAGGTTTCTTTATAAATAAAATAAAGAAAGTAAAAAGGGCCTAACTTAGTTTAATAAACCCTTTATAGAGGTTATTAATTAAGTACTATTTTATAGCTTTTAGTTCCTTTATAGTTTGCTAATAAAGGAGCCTATAGCCTAAAGAGTTATCAGCCTCTAACTAAATCTTAAAATTATAGGTTTAGTAAGGGGGTAGTATATCTAAAGCTACTTTTAAGAACGCGTCTTTATAGTTCAAGAGGTAAGTAAAAAGGAGGCGCTTAACTAGCTCTTTATTAGTTTCCTCTACTAGCCCTTCTTTCTTCTTATTAATAATCTAGTTAATTTTATATAAGCTAGTTATAAAGACTTTATTATCCTTTTAATATGTATTAAAGTGGAAACCTATAGCACTAATTACCGCGATATCTATTATAGGGAGGTTATATAATAGTAGGGGTGTCCATGGCCTTAAGGGCCTTTAGTATATTAGCATTATCTTTAACGTATTTGGTAAGCAAGTGGCCACTGCGAGTATGTGGCCACCCCACTAAAAAACCCAAAAATCGTTCTTTAATATCTTAACAACGGCTTAATAATAATTTTTAAAGATTTAAATTTAGCCTCTTCTATGTATTTTAAGACCTCTATTAAAGTTTTAAAGTAATTTAATAAGTGGTTCTTAAGATATAATCATTAGGCTTAAATTTAAGAGCTAAATCTTAATATATTAATAATGGCTTTATTAATTACTCTAAAATTCTAATAGAGGTCTTAAAATACGTAGAAGAGTCTATATTTAAATTTTTAAAATTTATTATTAAGCCGTTGTTAAGATATTAAACAACGATTTTTAGGGTTTTTAGTGGGGTTTTTGGGGTGGCCACTTGCTTACAGTGGCCACTTACTTACTAAATACATTACTCCTTTTAGCTCTTATTATATCTTCTAAAGGTTATCCTTTATATCCTATTAGTACGTCCTCTTCTATATTAGCCAGATCTCTATAATTTAGAAGTTGTCTATATTACTATCTATTTCACTTCTATAAGTAGAGTCCTTCTTAACTATAGTTCTTTAGGGGAGTATTATTATTAGTATACAGTTCCTACTAGCCTTGTGGCGGGTATCTTTTTAAATAAAGGCTAGGTCGCGGTCCCTAATATCCTACTAATAGGTAGAGTTAACCTTTAAGGCTAATATCTTATAATTAGTCCAAATTTCTCTAATAAAGGAGATTAATTTTGGTCTATTCTCTAGCTAGATAAACTATCTTTATTATATATTTAGCCAAATATTAAAATAGGATATCTATTTTTAGCTAGGAATTATATTATAGGACCCTAGGTCTATAATATAAAAGGGGATACTAAACTAGTATTGTCTATTAATAGCGATATATAGCTTTAAGATATAGGTAACTAGCTTACCAGCTTAGCTATTATAGCCTTTTACTTAAACAGGCTTATCTAGTTGGGTAGTATTTATATTTAAGAACTTAGCAATATTATTTATATAAGTAGTATTTATAAAGGCAAAGCTATTTACTCTAGTATTAACAAAGGCAGTTATATTAACTCTATATCTATTTTAAAATACTATATATAGAACTATAAAGTGTTTTCTACCTATTAGCTAACTTAAATTAATCTCCTTAAGATTAATAGGATACCCTAAGGGGAAGTTTTTCCTAGGGTTTTTCTTTTCCTAACTTATTAGATATTTCTTCTTTCTCTATCTTCTTAATATTATCTATATCCTTTAGCTCTAGGCGGGATAAGGTAAAATAACTCTCCTTTCTACAATTAAAGCATATAACTATAGTAGGGTTAATTAGAGTATTATAATAAGTATTAGCTAAGGGTATAGTATATAGTAGATTAGGCGAGGCCTATAGGTAAGTAGTTATAACCGCTTTTAGTATAAGGGCGGTTATAGTTTATTTTCTAATACTAGCTCCTATTAGTATAGTAGGTAAGTTCGAATTACTATAAAGCCGCTTTAGCTAATCGGAATAAGTATTAAATTATTAGAAAACGATACCCCTATAAAACTCTACAGACTTTTACCTTTAGACTTTAAGAAGTCTATAAAGCTTAAAAAGTGACTTACTAATAAGAAACTCCATAAGCTTCTCCCTAAGAGGTACTATAACTTTATTAATATATGCTTATAAAAGAGCGTAAATATACTCCCCCTATATTAACCTAATAACTATACCATTAATATTAAATAAGGAAAAACGCTACCCTATAAGAGACCCTACTTAATATTAAAAGATAAACTTCTAGTTATTAAAAAGTATATTAATAAGCACCTTAATAAAGGGTTTATTTGTCCTAGCATATCCCTAGTAGCTACCCCTATCCTCCTTACTAAGAAGCTAAGAGGAGGTATTTAATTCTATATTAACTATAGAGGACTTAACGCTATTATAATTAAGAACTAATACCCTATACCGCTTATATATAAGACTCTTAAGCAGCTTAGTTAAGCTAAAATCTACACTAAGCTTAATATTATTGCCGCCTTTAACCGCCTTTAAATACAAGAAGATAATAAATAAAAGACCGTATTTATATCGCGCTTTAGCTAATTTAAATATACTATTATACCCTTTAGCGTATATAACGGCCCAGGCAGTTTTTAAAGCTATATTAATAATGCCTTATAGGACTACCTTAATAACTTCTGCTCTATATACCTGGATAATATACTTATTTATAGTAATAACCCTTTTAAGCATATTAAGCGTATTTAAAAAGTCCTATAGCGCCTTAAGGATATAGGACTTTATATTAACTTAAAGAAGTATAAATTCTTAGTTATAGAAGTAAAATACCTTAAACTAATTATTACTACTAAAAGTATCCATATAGACCCTAAAAAGGTATATATAATTACTAAATAGCAAATCCCTAATTATATTAAAGATATATAAGCCTTCCTTAGTTTTGCCAACTTCTATTAAAAGTTTATATATAACTTCTTAGGTATTATAGCACTACTTATAGCAATAATGCGAACAAAAGGCCTTTCTATAAAAGGAAGAAAAATATATTTATATTTTACCTAGGCGCCTAAATATAAGAAGGCATTCTAAGACCTTAAAGATGCTTTTACTAAAGCACCTATCCTAGCTTATTTTATATTAGGATAACAACTTTATCTTAAAACTAACTCCTCAGACTATGTTAACGCAGGTATTCTTTTCTAAATAGGTAATAACAGCCTCCTCTACCTAGTTACATTCTACTTATTTAAGCTTATATTATAAGAATATAACTATAAGATCTATAATAAAGAACTCCTTACTATTATATAAGCGTTTAAGGAATTCTAACTAGAACTTTTCTTAGTAGAACCTAACTAGCCAACTAAAGTCCTTACGGACTATTATAACCTTAAATACTTTATAACTATAAAACAGCTAAACTAACGCTAAGTATACTAAAATAATAATTATTTATTGCTTAACGTCCAATTCGGATCCCTACTAGGCCACGCGGACTACTCCTTATATATATATGGGGAGAAAACTCTACATAAGAAAACCCCGTGATCCATCTCCCCGCCTTTTAGGACTCGCCTATATAGCGCCTACAAGGCGCCTGTGAGTTACCTATAGTGCTCTACTACCTTACCTTTTGACCTCCTTAGGAACCACTGCTGCCATAACAAGCCTACAGACGCGCTAGTATCGCGAACTTAACTCTACTACTGTAGAGTTATTAGGGGGCGCCTAGTGCTCGCCCCTGTGCCTTTTATTACTATTTTCTTTGTGACCCAAAACTGGTCTAGTACATTTTGGCTAATAAGCCACTAGGTAACCGCCTTAAGACCTTTTTATATTAAGAGTAGTGTATTATAGTTCTCTGTGCTAGCTACTAAGAGCATTGCTTCTTAGTTAGTGCGTAAGGGGCATAATAGCATTATATATTTTGGTGTCTGTCTTGGCCAGCTATATTTATATCTTAGGCTACTTACTGGGATACCTACCTAGTAGAGCTAATCTTTTAGTCCTATTATTCCTATTCTTAGGAGTATTGCTATTGTATTTTCTACCTTTATTAGGCCTTCTTAGAGCCCTTAGGTATTTACCCCCCATGGCGTTAACCACACTGTAGCCTAGGTTCCTCTTGCTTAAAACAGCCTCTATACCTTTAACTCCCATACACCTCTCCAGTGTTAGTCCAACCAGTATTATATTGCGGTAGATGGTTTCCTAGTACTCTTTTATGCTTTACTTTAGCTCCTTTCTCTCTCTTGCTATTATCTTTACTAGTCTCTTACGTGTCTCCCTTCCTCCTCTATATAGGCCTAGGCCCTAATACAGCACCATTCTTCTTCTACTTTTTCTACCTATTTCTCTAATATGTCTTCCCTACTTTAGGGTTGTTGGTTAGCTCTCCTATAGGATACCCTAAGGTCCCTCCATAGTTTGTTTAGGCGTAACTTAATATACTTTATAACACTAGAGTTGCGCTCCTTTTACACCCTTTACATTGCAGCGGCTTTAATATATAGTTATAGGGAGGGGATATTAGCTTCCTTCTTAAGCAGTACTATGGCCGTTCACTTATACCCACCTATTATGCTCCAGAGGCAAGCTGTTTAGACCTTTTAGAGTGGTTTAAGGAGTGCTTTAGAGGGGTCTTTCTTAGTTTCTCCTATAGCCCAAACACTAGATCTATACGTTATGGTTGGCCTGATAACTGCTATATATAGTAGGCGTAACCTCTAGAAGCATGGGCCCTATATAGAATTGATAATTCTGGACATTGCAATGTACTGCGCTTGGCCCTTACGGGCCGCTTATAACGTATGTGCGCTCTACTAGAGCTTACTATCTACCTATACTCCTAGTACCCTTAGGCCTTGAACTGGTTGGCCCCTAAAGCCTTAGATATGGATTATATGCTAGAGATCTATAGATTAGTTACATTTTCTTATAAAATGGATTAGCTGGTATTTTTCTGGTAAGAATTAGACTCTGTGTTATCTTACCTATTTTATATAGGTGTTATAGGCTTTCTCTAGTGTTCTATAGTTCTTTGCGGCTATTGGCCCATATATAATTAGGTTTATATTATTAACAAAGCCTATCCCCTAGGTCCCCCCTTCCTTAAAGGACTTAAGTAGGTTGCTTATAAAGAAAAGGAAGAGTATAGGCGAGAGGGGTAATCCTTATAGTATTCCTGTTGTAACTGTAATAGGGGGGCTTTAGTATCCACTAAAGACTAGTAATATTTCTTTCTAGCCTATAAACTCTTAAATAAATTATACAATCTATTCTGGAAAGCCCTTTGCCCTAAGGATATATAGGAGGTGCTTATAGGGTATATTATTATAGGCACCACTAATATCTAGGCTAAGCATTAATACTATAAAGTCCCTTCGCATCGCCTATACAGATTTAATGGTGGCGGTAAGTAATATAAGTGCTAATAGTGTTAAGCGGTTCTTTCTTGCCCCTATTTAACTTTGTAGTAGTAGGGTGTATTCCTTAGCTGTGTCTGCTATATAGTCCGCTATTACCCTTTTTAGGATCTTGCTAAGGGTATTTTCTAAGGTAATAGGGCGGTAGCTTCCTGGGATTAAGTAGTCTACTTTACCTTCTTTTTATAGGATAACCGTTGTTATAGACCTTCTAAGTTATAGGTAGTAGCCTATAGCAAAGCATGATCTAGCTATATCTGCAAGCTAAGGTGCTATAAGTAGTCCACAGGTCTTTAAGGCCTTATTTAGTATCCCATCTAGTCCTAGTACTATATTATTTAAAAGGCGGCTAATAGTTCTGGCTATTTCCTCTATTGTTATATCGCTGTTAACCCGCAGGCGAGTTATTGGTGTTTTACCTGTAATGTCACTAAGGTCTGCTAGAGCTGGTTAGGGGAAGAATCTTTCTATAAGGATCTTTGCCTTCTTATTGTTGTTATTAGTGGCCTATAACTCCCCTACTCTTTATAGAGGTAGTAAGTATAAGTCTTCTACTAGGCACCCTACCTTTTTCTTTACCCATTTTGCTATGGCCTAAAGGCCCTTATTATAGGGGAGGCTTAGGTTAGAAGTATGCTTATTTATAAACCATCTCCAGTTATTCCTTACTTCTTTTTTTAGGGTATTCTTTAACTGGTTTCCTGTGTCTTTATATTATCTCTTATCTTTAGGGTTATAGCTGCTTGTATATTTCCTTCTTGCTTATTATTGGCTGGCAATAAGAACCGCGTATTGTGCGGACTATATATATTGCGTATAGGGGCCTGGTTATAAGACCAGGCAGTGCTCTTCTAGCCTATTTTTAATTACTGCCTAGATCCTTTCTAGTCTTTAGTTAATTTCCTTAGGGGTGGCTAATAAGCCTTACTTATTTGGTATTGGGTGAATTTCTTTTAGGTCTTAAAGTTGTTATTTAACTATACTAAGGAAGCTGTCTGTCTTGAGTTTTCTTATTGCGTATTTTTTACTGTTTAGTTGCGCCTTAATATCCAGGTCTAGCTGTATTTAGATAGGGATATAGTCTAAGGTAAGTGCCTATTCTTCTTTAGGGTTACACCTTTTAAGTCTCTGGTATAGGCCCTTATCTATAAATATAAGGTTAATTATACTTCTAGCGGTGCCTTATTGCCATATAACTACTCTTAGGGGGGTAGCCGGTTTAAGGCCCTAGATTGTAACCGACTACCCATACACCGCCAGAATGCCAATCTGACTCGCCTGCATATTGACTCGCTCACCGACTCGGTCACTGACTCGGTCAAATAACTCAATCTATTACCCCTTATTGTCTACACCTTTTATGTATATATACCACCTGATTTCCATAGATTTAGAATAAAGTTGCTCATTCAATTTACCCACACTGCACTGTTACATAGATACCTATGGCTCTTAGTAGGCACTCTGCCTATTGTTTAGTAGCAATATGGATACCCCCCTACCGCGGGTAGTGGAGGTTTATATCTCCTAATAGGATAGACTCCATGCTTTTAATTTCTAGTAAGCTTATTACTAATATAATGTTCTCTATTTATGGGACCCCTTTAACCCTAGGGTTATACATATTAATAATTTATACCGGACCCCTATATGTCTGGATTATTATAACTGCAATATCTGGATTAACTGCCTGCTATAACCACGAGGATAGGCTGATAGCCTTGCTAATTATAAAGCATATATATATAGCTGCTTTTAGTTTGTATAAGAGCTAGAATCCTTAGGGGTAGTATATTAATTATATATAGGTGTTATAATACGGTTCTTATATAGCAAGGATATAGTATTTCTCTAGGTCTAGACTGTCTAGTAGGGGCTTTGCAAGACAGTGGTTTGTATTGCCGCAGTTATACTATATAATGGATAGGTGGTGGACCCCTAGTAAGGGTTTTTTGTCTCTCCTTTATTCCTTGCTTCTTCTATTTCTACTTTCTCTAGGATTTTTAGAGCTTCTGTCTCTTATATTTACACCCTAGTCGCTACTTATTTTATATAGAGCTTTCTATTTTTATATCTTGTATTCCTACTAGCGCTTCTATATCTAAATCTGTTATTGTCTCTAGTTCTTCCCCTAATCTTACTAGTTAGCTATATGCCCTTTATAGGTTAGCTGTAAATATTATATTTACCACGTTAAGTCTAATTCTTAATTGTCCTAGTTTTAAGCTTGCTATAGCTGTCCATAGGGGCCTTTCTATAGGGCGTCCTCTCCCTTATGTCCCCTGTGTCCCTTATATCCCTATTTGGTCTGGTAATATTACGCGGCGTCGCTTCTAGCCCGTTAAGGCTTGGGATAGCTGGCCTAGCCCCCCAGTATTAAAGGTAGGGAATGCTAGGAAGGCACCTGCGTCCCCCTAGCTTATTGCCTGTTATTTCCATTTATATAACCTAGTGTATAGTTACTCCCGCAGCTGTTAAGCCCTTGCCTTCTATCTTCTGTATTTAATGCAGTCTTCTCTCTCCCACGCCTTATGTGTGCTTTAGTAGCAGTTTACGCATTTTGTTTAGTCTTAATTTAAGCAGTGTCTTATATTATAGGGGCCTGCATAGTAGCCGCAGCATACCTATACTGCGTATATGGATTAGGTGTGTCCCTATTATATATAGCAATAGCACCATTCTAGGTGTAGTCTGTGGTTATAAAGCCTTATGTTGTATATAAGGCCATTTATAATTATTCCTTTTTGGATAAGGAGTTTTTGCATTCCTAGTGTAAGTGTGCTAACAATAAGGGAGCTATATGTTTAACTAGCGTCTCCCTAGCGAGTCTCTAGCGACCCTTATATCCTCTTATTATTCTTATTATTTGCTTAGTTTGCATTTTCCTATTAAAGCTATTAGATTTGAGTGATTTCAAGTCCTAGTATAAGGCGTTCTATTTGTCTTACTATCTCCTATATAATTGCTGTATTATCCACCTGGCGTCCCTTTTCTACTCTAAGGCTTAAGGGAACCACTAGGACTTTAACTAGGTAATCCTTATAGAGTACTTTTATGCTAATACGTTCTCCTAGCCTATCCCCTGCCCTTACAGCTCGTTCCTTTAACTATTAGTCCTTTAGGGTAACTCTAATGTCTCCGCTCCTAAAGTGTTGAACTGCAACAGCGTTATAGACCTCTTTATAGATTTCTATAAGGACTTCTGTTTTTAACTGTCCCCTAAGCCCCTCTGCTTTTTCTGTATTTGGTTATATTATAATTATATACCCAGTTGTTGTCTTAAGGGGGGTGGGTTCCCTATACTATAGGAGCACAGCTATAGCGGCCTAGGTGCGGTTCGCTAGTAAGGGGGGTTTTTATTTGTTTTTAATTTTGTTTAGCCGTTAGAGGATTTAATTAAGGGTTTACTAGAGGGGCGCCTAAGGTTTACTAGACTGGCGGAGCCATTCTGCTAGCTGCGTTAGTTTGTTATGGCTAATAGTTACTCCCCTGTAATTCTGGATACTAGACGCGTCTAATAGGCTTTGTATTTTGTCAGATGCCTTCTTAATAGAGGTATTTCCGCTTTGTGGTGTGGTATTCGCCCATCTTTGTTGTGGAGGGCTATTACTAGGCGTGGTTCTGGCGGACGCGCGCGAGTATAAACCACTATCGTTTAACGTGTGCCTCCCCTGCAATATATGCATCTTAGGGGGATTCTCTAGGTGTTTTTAGGGATATTTTGGTTGGCTTTGGTCTTTTGGGCTAGGTGCAGCAAGAGCTCCTAGTATACTAAAATAAGTTCCTCTCTAGTTTTAATTTCAAAATTATATATAGGCTAGAAGTATAAGGTACTAAGCCTAATAGCCTAATATACCGCTTATAAGATCTTCCTTAGTTTAAAGATAACCCCTATAACTAGTTCCAATAATAGACAATCCTAAAAGTATAAAATTTAGCTTTAGGCATACTACATATAACAGAGCTAACTATGCCTTAGCTTTATATAATAGAACTAAAGTTACCTCCTAAAATTAATAAACTTATTACTATAGTATATAATACCTCTGTTAACCTATTACTGTATTAACTTATTGCTATAAAGACCGCTAGCACCTATATGCTGTCTACTAACCTTTAAAGCTTAGGCTAGATTAATATAGCAGCCTTAAAAGTAAAAGAGAATAGGCTTTATTATAGAGGCCGCCTATTTATTCCTAACTTAAAAAATCTATAATGGCAACTAATCTAAATGGCCTATAACCTTTAATTAAGCGGCTACCTAGGTAAAGGAGGAACCTATAAGCTTCTTAGCTAATACTACTTCTAGCCTAAAATAATAGACTTAGTTAAATGCTTTATAGGCGCCTACTATAGTTATAAGTACGCTAAGGCCTTTAATATAAAGTACTAAAGACTACTATACCCTCTACTAGTACCTATATAATAATAGGTAGATATTACTATTAATTTTATTATTAACCTACCACCCTATAAATAATAGGGCTGTACCTATAAGAACATCCTTATAATAATATACTAACTTATAAAAGAACGCCACTATGTCCTAACTAAAGGCGTAGCTATTAGCAATATTACTAATACCTTTCTTTATAAAGTCTACTAATTATATAGGTTACCTAACTCAATTATATCCAACTAAGGTATATAGTTTAACTCTAATATATAGAGATAAATCTGTCAACGCCTTGGCATCTCTATTAAGATATTTATATCCTTTTACTACAAAACTGCTAGATAACTAGAAAACGCTAATGCTAGCATAAAAGCGTACCTATAATAGGTAGTTGCCTATAGTTAAAATAACTAAGTAAATTACCTTCTACTAGGTAAATTTATAGTAAATAACTATATTTTAACCACTATAGGACTTATACCGTTCTTTATAAATAAGGGTTATTACCTTTAATCTTATATAGAGCTACCGGAACCCATTAAAAAGAAATTGCTATATAGAAAACGCTTTAAGATGCTACTTGCCAACTAGCATATAGACCATATAAAAAATCTACTTAACTACTATAAAGGAGAAATAGCCTAGGCTTAAGTAAAGTAGGCCTACTTTGCCGACTATTATAGAACGCCACCACTAGAGATACGTATTGGCGACTAGGTATAGCTAGATATATATAATATCTCTATATAGAGGCCTATAAAGTTACTTAATTATAAAAACCTTAGCCCCTACTTAATTAAACAAGTTATTAATAGGGGAGCTATATATAAGCTAAAGCTCCTACCTATCCTAGCCACCTATAGGATATAGTCTATATTTTACCTATAGCTACTACACCTTTACTAGCCTAAACCCCTACTAGAATAGATATAGTCTAAACCCCTATTAGTACTAATCTAAGATAAGAATAAAGATAAGAACTATAAGGAATAGACTATTAAATAAATTATTAACTCTAAATACTTTAGTAAAGGTAGAGGACGGCGGCTCTACTACAGAGCTATCTATATAGGATTTAATATAGAGTAGCTAAAATAGTAACTATAGGAAGACTTTAAAAATGCAAAAGACCTAATTAGCGATTTTTACTACGCGAACGTATAGAAACTAGGTCTAAGCAGAGATTTTATACCTAATCCTTTATAGGAGCCCTTATAGAGTTAAACCGTTATATATTACTATATAAGGGCAAATTACCGTTAAATTGCCGTAGATTGCCATAGATTGCTATTACGTAATAGTAAAGTATAATTACGTAACTAGAATATTAATAAAATGTCCAGGAACTTTAACTAGTGGTTAAAGTTATCTAATTAGTTGGATTTTTAGGTGCCAAGCCTTATTATATAACGTTGTTTTAAGCCCTTAGTAATACCTCCTCACTTTTCCTTCTCTATCCCTTAAATATCCCTTTTATATATATATAGCAACTACAGCGTCACTAGAGCTCCGCCTCTATAAGAGGGGGGGTAGTATTACGGAACCCTATCATAAGGGCCTCTATAGAAGAGCCCCGTGCTCTTATATATACCTCGCGTATAGCTTACGTTAGCTATATATAGGTATATTACCCCCTTACGCCCTTAACCCTTATAATTAATTACGCAACATTTTATAGACTCCTTAAATATATATATTCTATAGCTATTGCCCCCGTCCTATAATAAACCTTAATATTTAGAGCGAACTGTACGCGCCTTCTATTATAGCTTAAGGTCGACTAAGAGCTCTACTACCTTACTAAGATATAGTAATGTATAGTATATAGTTGTGATATTAAGCTTTTTACTTACTATTTATGCAGCGCCTTCTCTATTTCCTTAAAGATTAGCTAATAGCGTATCTAGATAAGATATAGGCTTTCCTATTTAACGAATTTAACATTTAAGTCTCTACTGCAAATATTTACTATACTCTTAAGAGAGCTTCCTGGTTATAAAAGGCGGTTATAGCTTAGGCGGCTTAAAGGAGCGCTCCTCTTTACAACGCTTAGATTAGTATATAGAAGAGCTAAGTAGCAAAGCAGCTTATTTTTCTTAATAAGCCGGCAGTAAATAAAAGAACTAGTAATAGGAAGTACGGCTAGTTACTAGAAGGGACTATATGCGGTATAGTACGCGTACTTAAGAGGTTAGAGAGGTGGAGTATTCTACTAGCGTTAGTAGTTAATAGATACCTTAGTTACTTTATCTTTTAAGGCTTAATTATATTTATAATATTTAAAGCCTTTATAGAGGAGTAGGTATTACCTTATTATATACTATATCTAGGGCTATAATTAGTCCTTATTCTTAACAATATAGTAATTTATAAATTAATATAGCTTTAAAAGCTTTATAAGCAATATAGTGTCTTACTAAAATTCCTGCCACTATACTTACTAGATTATAATCCTATTAAGGCTTAAATTAGAAGGAACTAGTAGCTAGTTAAGGACTTTAAGAGCTTTAAGGGCTTCTTACATTTTACTATTAGTTAAGTATATAGTATATACGCAAGAGCCCACTTTTAAGAGGTAGGGTATATTATAGAGTAATAGATAAATACTATCTTAATTGCTTAAACTTTAAGATTAGAGGCCTAATTTTAACTAACGTACCAATCTTAAAGCCGTATCTCTTCTATTAATCTAATATTATACCTTTACCTAGCTTCTCTAACTTTAGCGAGTTAATATTCTATTCTTCCTCTACTAGCTTATCCTTAATCGGCTCTAAAGTAGCCCTCTACCTTTTACTGCTAAACTTTAGCTTATTAGCTAGCTAGTTAAAGAATTAGTTAAGTAGCTTAATTAAATCTGTTTCCAACTAAATAGGACTTAAGTTTTAGGGTGCTTTAATATTTAAAGATGGCATAGAATATTAATAAAGGTAAGGATTTTGGGCTATAGAATTGGCTTAGTTTATAACTAATATTATTACTAACTGCTTAATATATTCCAGTATAGAATATTCCTTTTTAACTACTGGATCCTTCTAAATCTTCTTACTTCTCTCTCTACTACTAGCCAAGATTATTATAATATTCCACGACGGCTACTTAATAGTAAAGGCGCCAAGGAGGATCTCTTTATTCTACTACTAGAAGTCTACTGTATTTAGAGGATAATAGTTAATTATAATATTGGGCGAGTTGGGCAACGGCTTATTCTACTAGCATGTCTTGCCTTTATTATAGCAATGGATATTTATATAAGGCTACTAATCTATAATTACTAGCATTATATTACCGGAAGCCTCCTTAGCAGCAATTACGTTAGGTAAGTTAGCAATTTAAATTTATATAGCTGTCCTTCTGCCTATAGGCCTCTTAATAACTTGCTAACTTGAAGTTATAATAAAAGGAGCCTAAGACTCTAGCTTCTTCTCCTTAACTAAATATAAGGTAAAGTTTAAGGAGAGAGACTTTAATGGCTAGTGCTTATACTACCCCTTAATTATTGCGAGAGCTTAATATAGATCTATAGGCGACCGAATATCTTAAGGGCAGTAGTTAGCTTGTCGCGCCTTCTTATAGAAGGCAATGGCTTAAAGGTAAGTAATCTTAAACTTCTATAGTAGTAGATTTAGTACAGTCTTGTTCTGCCATTACTCCAGCTTAAAGTAGTATATATTTTTAGTATTAGATACTACTGACTTTATACTAGGAAGAGACTCCCTTTTACTACCTGTAACTACCTTCTAAATACTTATAAAGCGTATAGGCGGTAGTAGCGGCGGCGGCAACGAGCCTATATCCTTATCTTCCACCTCTATAGGCTCCTTAGTATTCTTATCCTTATCCTTATTAACCTTATCTACAGACGTCAGCTCTATAGGTGTTGCCAGCAACAGTAGTGACGGCGACGGCAATGGTAATAGTACTGGTATTATTTTCTACCTCTTCTTCGCCACCTTTGCCTTCCTCTTTACCTTCTTCTTAGGCGACTATAAGATAGTAGAAGTAGGTATAAATTAAGCCCGCTTTTATTTAGAAGGCTTTAGAGGACAGCCTAACAATTAAGTAGGTAGCTGCTGCTGTTAGAACAATATAAGATATAATACTAAGATTTCTATATAATTGACTTAACTAGGTAACGCGCTAGCTTTAATATTTAGGCACTTATAGTAAGCGGTTAACGCATTATAGGTAGTTAAAATTAAAAGAATTGCCCCTTATATAAATTTTAGTGTGGTGCAATGCGGCTTTTTTAGCTTAGCGATTTTTACTAATCTTTTGCAAACGACAGTAGCCGCACGGTCCGCCCACTTGCATATACTAACACCAAAATATTACCAATTTTAATAATTAATTACTCCGCCAAAATAGGTAATCTTTTAGCGCTATAAAATATGCTAGCTAATCTATATCTTTAAAAATATTCTAATATATCTAAGATAGCCTAAAGACATGGCGTTAAGCAATTAAAGTTATTAAAACACTAGCGTGGCATTTAGGCGTTAATAAAAGAGTACTATAAATCTTAAAGCTATATAACTAATAAACAGGCTTAAGGCTTTATAAATTATATAAATCTATTTCTAAATTAAAGGATTCCTCCTATGCCACTAATAGTTAAATATTTTATTAAGAATATTACTAAAATTAATATTAAAAAGGACTATATAAAAGTACTAATATTTAACAAAATTAGTTTTAAAATTATAAACCTAAATAATAGCCTACTTTTTTTATTATTTTAAAATATAAGTAAACTAATAATAGAATTAATTATAAATAGCTTTTTATAAATTTTAACTACTATATTAAATATAAAGCTAGCTTAAATAAAAAATATAGGCTTTTAGCCTATTATAGCTATAGCTTTTATTTAAATATAAAAGTTCTTTACTAATATTATATAAATAAGTTTTTATAGCTATATTTCCTCTCTATAGTATATATAGAGGTCCTTAAAATTGGACTTTGCACTTATATATAGTGAGGCCTATAAACCTACTAGTCTTTAGACTTAGTAGAGCTAACGCAAAGACGTTACACAGCTGTAAGTAGGTGTAGTGGTAGTGGTCGAAATGTTATAGGGGGTAGTAAAAGGTTTTTACATGGGATAGTGAGATTTCGAAAACCACTACTAGCGGTACCCCCTTTATGGTAGACGACTGCTACGCTCCTATTTAACCCTGTATAATCCTTACGGATATAAAATGGAATCTAACGTCCCCTAATCCCTAATTAAAAGCATTAATAACCTTATATTGACGAATAAACGCGTAAATAAATAAATAAACAAATAAGTAAATATATGGCCCCTTTTAACCCCCAAGGCGATCGCCCGCAGAGCATATAATTACTCGCTGTTAACTACTAAATACCTAGCTAGATTGCGACTTACGGTTTTTCTCGTCTCCTTTTAACGGAGTAGTGACCCTTAAAAAGGGCCTAGCTGGGGCCTAGGCATAAAAGATACCTAAAGCAATATAATATATCCCGCTATTAGTATTACGGTAGCTAAAACGGATAAATCCCCCTTACGCCTTTAATGGCTTTAAGGGGGGGAGGCAAGGCGTATATAGTAATAGTTAACAAGAGATAGCATATAGGGGACGGTTAAGATATAGGAGAAGCAATAAGTACACGGCGATTAATCGGCAAGGCCTAGCTGGAATATAGTAAACCCTAGTAATGGATAAGCTAGAGAAGGAAGTAGTAGTTCCTAAGGAGTTTAAAATATTTAAGGAGGAGGACGTGCTATAGGCCTATAGGGCCGCTGCTATATATAAATATAGCAATCCGGGTTTTTTTATCCGACTAAAGTGGCTTATAGGGTTTTTCCTCCCCCAACTATAGGGGTTTTCTTCCTATAAATACACAAGTTTTCCCCCCTATAATAGAGTAGTCTATATAAGCCAATAGGATCTATATCAGACGTTAATTAAAGAATTACTACTAGTAAAGTATTATAGCCGTAAATTTAATTACTATATAGTATACAGTTAAAGACTTATTTCTATAGGTAAGTAATACTTTTAGAGGTTCTTTAGGCTATATATAGCTAAGCCTTTATACTAGATAATATTATTAGTAGATAGAAAAAGACTAGAATCTATTTACTTAATCTTAATACTATTTTAGGCCGCCTTCTAAAGTATATATATAAAGAGTCTCTACTACCTAAAAGCCTATTTAGAATAATCTTACTACTCTAATCTAATAATAAGACTAGTATATAGAACCTATTAAAAGCTATAGTAGATAGAATATAAAAAAAAGGTTTTAGCTATACTTAACTTTTTAAAATATATAGATAAATAATAGACTTTTTATAGAAGAGAATAATAGGATTAAAATAGCCCTATATAGTAAAAATAATAAGTAGACTAAGAATAAGGTCCTTTTTAATAAATTATATAAAATTAAAAAGGGTAACTTTTTATTTTTAAGCCCTATTAAAGTATAGTAAGTAAAGGACCTAAAAACTAAGTATAAGCTAGCTAAGATAGATAAATAATACGCTATTAAAAAGAAGAGAATATAATATATAATTACTAAAAAAATAGGCTCTATATAGATAAAGAAAAGAAAGTTATTTAGCTTCTTAATTAAATATATAAGGCTATAGAAAAATTTATAAAAAGGCTAAATAATAATAAGTAAAAAAGGATTATAAAGTAATCTAGTAGCTTTATTAAAAGGCTAAAGTAGCTAAAAGGATACTTAGGAAGAAGAGTAATAAAATATTTAATAAAGAAGTTTAATTAATTAAGGTAATAGAGGTAAAAGAGGCTAATACTATACCTCCTCCTTAGGGTACGCAAATAAGGAAAATAAATCTACTATAGAGGTTTAAGGACTGCAAGCTCTAATTAGCTAGATTCGCAGCTCCTTAAAGCCTTATCTATTAGAGTTATATAGGTAGTAGGTTTTATATATCGTAAATAGCCTCGGTTTTGCTAAGGTAGTAATACCAGATTTGGCCTGTGCGACTAGGTGGGCTATGCGGCTAAGCGGACCAATACTTACTAGACCTTCTAACGAAGGTCCTGCCAAAAGCGGTTAGCGTCTTGGCAAGGTAAGCCTTGGCAAGAAGGTCTGGGAACGAGACAAGATGGTTATACCCGGAGACTGCCCAAACCAATTAACCACCTCCCCCCAAGAGTAGAGGATTCAAACATGTATAGGGCGAACCAGAGCAGCCAAAGCATAAAGCAGAGAGGATGGAAGCAAAAGAAAAAGAGATTAACTCCAGCTCAAAAGACCGAATTCGAATCACATTTCACCATCTTCACTGATCGCAGCTTCTCGCAACCAAGAGCTCAATGTCAATATTGTAACGACACAATGGTCAAAACGCCAGAATCCATAGAACACCATCTTTCGGTCTGTGATTCCATTCCCGAAGGAACCTCTTTTCCCAGGCCACTCGCGCTGAGACCGCCTCAATGTCGTCAAGACGGAAAAGACAAAAAGCCACACTACAAGAAGAGCCCGTCACGACAGGCCCAAGCTGCAGAGCTTCGCTCATATTTCAACATTTTTACCGATCCAAATTTCAAAGGGAAAAGGGGTCAATGTCACTATTGCCAAAAAATAGTGGGCATAAAAGCACAGTCAATCGAAGACCATCTTAGTACATGCCAAAAACTCCCAATGGACATCACCTTTTCACGGGCACCACGTCGAAAGCCAATTTACTGCCGTGAGTGCGGCTCCTCGTTTCCAAGAGAGCTCAAGAGTAGGCATATCATTGAGTGTAAAAAGACATTCTTCTATTGCAATACATGTCGAAAATCACGTCTGCTCGTGGCAGAGAGCGAAGCACATTCACAAACCTGCGAACTGGCATTTAAAGTATGCTGGAAATGCAACAAGTTGCAGCATATCACAGACTTGGATTCTCATCACAAATGCTGCCCGTTCAAAAAATGCAACCATTGTAAAATGCAAATCCTGGATGTTGCTGCACATCGCTCCAATTGCAAGTCTTGGACCTGCTGGAAATGCTTTAGCGTATTGGTTGTCACGGATTTAAAAGAACACAAACGCACCTGTCCGTTCAAAGTATGCAGCAAATGTCGGAAGACACGAATTCCTGAAGGAGAATATGAAAAGCATTACGCCGATTGTCAGGCTTGCGTCTGTTACGGATGTGGCGACCACAATATCTTGGATCTTACAGAACATCACAGAATATGTGCATATGCCAAATGCACTCACTGCCGGAAATCGAGGATTCCATTGAATGATTTTATTGCCCACATACTTAGCTGTCAAGAGCACCGGAAATGTAAGGGTTGCGGGAAACTTGTGAAGAGCGCTGAAATGAACCGTCACGTTAAGTTTTGCTACTTCTATTATTATGGAGTGTGTGGAAAGTCCAAAATTTCAGCAACAGATATTCAGACCCATCAGCAAAGCTGCCAGAAGCGAAGGTGCGGTAAATGCAATAGATACTTTCATCTGGACGGTCCAGATCATGTGTGCAGCCATGCAAAATGCAGGAAATGCTCCAGGCAAGTGTCCATTGCTCAACTAAGCGAGCACGTATCAAAATGCGAAGCTGTCACATGCCCAATATGCAGGCGATGCATATTAACGGACTCTCTCTTCCGCGCCCATCAAACTTCCTGTATATCCCTCTACTGGAGCAAGGCCAGTGAGGTTTCTGGATTAAAGGGACCTGAGGCATACAATACTTCGACTATTCCAGCTAGTAGTAGTAATACTCCTACTAGCAACAGCAAATATAGAGCCCCAAAGGGAATGACCCGTCACATCGCGCCAGCATCAAGAGTCTAGAATCAGTCACAAGACACCACCAGTCTAGCAAGTTTGCTTGTTCCCACGACCAAATTTCCACTATCGCCATCCATCAAGCGTATCATGAAGGCTTGGGTGACTCGCCCATCCACCACGGTTATAGCAGACTTTGAGTATCATATAGCCTTGCTTCCAACAATGCGGCACGAAGCAGTGTTCGAAATCGCAATTGCAAATGCAAGCGGCGACTGGGTGATTCCACCCGTTACTATCAATCATCAGATATCATCATCAGAACTCTGTGATCGATTGACTCAGGGGCTGAATCTACTTTGAGATGTGCCAAGGGTCTCAAAAGCAGTATCTGGGGAGGACGTGGGAATACTTCGGTATCAACTGGATAGGTTCTATGGTCCTTCAGCTACTGCGTGTACTCCGAGCCTTACTTGGGCGGAAATTGCTGAATTATTGGTCAAATATATACAGGTATGTGTTGGACGAATCCTGTTTCAATTCTTGGTGTTAATGCTTCAAAGAAACATGGGAAAGTTGACATTTTTCTCGACTGGGGCCACACCTACGGCGACTACAATTGCCTCGCAGCAGGTCTTGAAAGTGTTGGTAGAGGAGACTTATTGCCGCGAAAACCTGAATGGCCAGAGTAACCTCTCGCATGGTGGCAAGGTATTCGGAAACAAGTGGGAGCAAACGCGTCGAGCTTCTCATGCAAGCTAGGGCGCATCTATAAATTTCTCTCCCTGGAAAACCGCCGTCTTTTCCAGAGCTGGCATACTGCTGGCGCGGATGTGCAGATGACCATCCATGTGATTGAGGCATATTTTGACAGGGTTATGGGAAAAGCGCCACGGGGAACAATTGACTCTTTCTTTCTAAGTCCTGTACCAGGGGGCCGAGAGCCTCCACCAGCGTCATTAGAGCTAAGCACTCCTGAGAGCAACCAATCTGGTGATCAGATTCTGGAGATAGGAGACGATGAGTGGGTGAGTGTCGTAGATGAACAAGATATCATTCATGAACTTGAGGAATTGGAAGCAGAGGTCAACACAGAGGACGAGACAGACTATTCAGATTTGGAGAGTATCTGGTCAGTGGAACCGGATTCCGAGATTGATGAGATTGAAATCGAAGAATAGAATCGGGCGGTCAAAGGCTAAAGTTACAATGATAATCGTTAGATACAGAGATAACTTAGATTTAAGAAGCTTGGTTTCTGTTAAGTTCTGTATATTCTGTCTGTCTATCTACATGATGTCGAGATACATGATATTGGAACGTGTTGCACGTATTGTGAGATATTGAGATTCTTGTTCTACTTTACAAGAGTTGAGGCTATAAGAGCCTGGTGCTTTACGTAAGCACCATCCGTCCCTTCTCCAACACATGAGGCTCCTGAGGCTCTGCGGGAGCGCTAGACCCAGTGATCTACTTGGACTGGATCCAAAATCGCCTCGTATTGGATCCAATGCAAAGCTATACCTCCTTAGGCAGGTATTTAGCCAAACTAAGAAGAAGCTAAGCCTAAAGTAATTTGGACTGGAGTGGATTTGATCCCAAATCCACTCCACTCCAGTCTAAGTAGATCACTGGCTAGACCTAACAGTTTCATTATGCCTTACGTAGAGGTATTTCATCATTGCCTCCTGCTTTGCCAGGATGTAGTGTACCCTTGTCTTTAGTTTTCTTTTCCTTCTTGACAGGAGGCGGGTAAGCTTTCAATGCAACCTCTTGCCACTCTTTTGAGTTCTGAAACTCTTCTTGAATCGGAGCAACAAGCTGAATAAGAGCCTTCGTAACGGCAGGCTTCAGGATTTGCGGTGTTAACTAAAAGCATTAGTATATAAATACTAGACAATCTAGAAAGTGCACGTACGATATCATTTTGGTAGTCATCGCGCATACTGCTGATGTTGGTGTATACTAATGTGTCTTGACCGTCTCGCTCTACGCTAAATCCAGGTCGTTTTGATAGGGCCGCAGCTGGGAGGAGAACATACTCCACAAACAAGAGGACGCCGTTCTCTTCAACGACCTTCGGAACTGCGATCGCTTTTCGTAATTTCTTAGTAATGACATTAGGAGCGTCGAGACAATCAATTTTGCTGTCTACAAGCAGTTAGGATCAAAGCATAATCAAATTTTCCGAAGACTCACCTTCGTCACTGCTACTCTATGGTTTGGTTAGTGTAGAAAAGACGCATAGGGATGACAGCAGAAACGTACCATTTTGCCGCCTCCCAAACCTGGGACCATAGCGTTGAGGAGATGACCACGCTAAGGGGTTGTTAGACGCTACTTTGGAAAAGGAATGCAGAATTAAGTTGCGGCTTACCCGCTTGTAGCCGATTTTAGGGAGCCACTCCGTAGCTGCCGTGAAAAGTTTTCTTTGATCAACTGAAATCGTTAATCACTAATGCGAGACTCACATGCAGTCTGGATGCAACTTACTTCCTCCAAACTGTACATCGATTTGGAGGTGCTCTTCATCCAGTATCTGGAGAAGAGGATACATCAAAGAACTTAGAGGGGCATTTGTGGATTGTTTGACAACCTCTGCGCCAGCTCTCTTTGCATCATGTTCAGACACCACAGAGCTGAGGCGAAAGATGTCGAAGATGTATTCAGGTGTCTTCTGAAAAGAACTGCCGATGACAAATTTCAGCTTCTCAATAGAAACGCCGATCGCTTTGAGCATTGCAGAGATCATGAACTGGTAATATTTGACACGATGCTCTACCAACTCGGGCGTTGATTTCAGGGAGTCCAGAAAAGCATGAATGTCAGCGAGAAGGACGGTGACTTCGCAATCAGCAGCCAGAAGTTCGGCAAGCTTGATCATCGGGACAAAGTCTGTGGAAGTCAGAGAATAGTTCATTGCAACAGAGAATGAACATACAGCCGCAATGAGGACGGCCCGTCGGGGCAGTTCCTGGCATATGTTAGTTCCGAACGGTGAGCAAAGGAGATTCTCCGTACCCCAATAGACCTTTAAGTCTCGTTCAGCAAGCACTTGCTCGATCAGCTCAGGATTAAGCACTTCGGCAAGGTTCTTGGTAATAAGTGCGAATTTCTGGGATGGATCAAGACATGCCATTGCAAGCAGGATGTTTGGGCCCAGCGCAGCAATATTGGGGTCGTACTTGAAGGTTGGGCGCAACGCAGCGATACTGGGGACCTATTTGAAGGTGGTGCGCGGTGAGTCAGACATCAATCACGTGAGTAAATTATCCCTTCGTGTAGTGGCCAAGCCTTGCTGGCCTTGCACTGCGGAAGCGACCCTCGAAGAGAGTCTATGGTCACTTTAGCGATCTAGCAACGGACACCATGTCTGGGCGACAGCGTTTCCAGTTTAACACTCATGGGTGCAACTTTCCAAGTCACCAGAGCGTAAACTTCCATCGTAGCTGGCCAACAGACAATTTACATGATGAACGCCGTTCGCCAATTCAGACAAATGCTCTTTTCCAGAGCTCCATCCCCGCCACGATCTGTGAGGACATTTGGCTTTCTTCACCTCGATTCCGCGACCAAAATCGAGGAGGAACGAATGCCAGCCTACGAAAGAAATTTTTACTACCCGGTTCGGCCCGGCGACGTGTACCATTCCCGATACCAAGTTCTGTCTAAATTGGGTTTTGGAGCCAATTCCACGGTGTGGTTTTGTCGAGACCTTCGGTGCGAGCACCCAAATTTCATTGAAATCCCAGCTGATAGCATTTAGGGATCATCGCTATGTAGCGTTAAAAGTCTACATTTACTCTTCGAAGTCCAACAGAGAAGTTGAAGTGCTGCGCCATCTGTCGAACATCAACCCAGAGAGCCACCCTGGCAGAAGTGTCATTCGCACCATGCTCGACAATTTCGAAATCAATGGAAGCTAGGGAAAGCGTCAATGTATTGTCCAAGAACCACTTTTAACGAGCCTTCTCCACTTTCAGGCAACATTCAATCCACCCCGGCTCAACAAGGACCTGGTTAGGGGAGTAGCGCAGCAACTTCTTCTTGCGCTTGACTTTCTGCACACGGAGGCGCATGTCACACATACAGGTACAATTCTCATTTCAACCTTGCATGGATGTTAGCTCATTAGTGGGACAGATATCCAGGCCAAGAACATTATCATCGGAAGCAACGATACTTCCGTCTTCGTTGAATGGGATCAGGAAGAAGAATCCCAGCCAAGCGCGAGAAAAATGATCGGCGACCAGATCATCTACCAGTCACGCCCCTTCCGTCGCAACGGTAATTTGAAGAGATTTGGGCTGCCTATTCTCTCCGATTTTGGTGAAGCCCGAATCGGAGACCGACACTAGGGTAGTATCCAGCCCGGTCTGTACCGTGCTCCAGAGGTCCTTCTCGGAATGGAGTGGACGTCAAAGGCGGACATTTGGAACGTTGGGGTCCTGGTGAGTGCATCCGCAATTTTCCTACCTGTTTTCGCGCGTGTCTTCTGGGATCTTCGGAAGAGAGGAGTGCAGACGTTGAACTAATTCGGGAACAGATGTGGGATCTTCTCGAAAGTCGGCATCTCCTCGACGCCAGGGGACTAGATGATCGCCACTCGGCAGTTCAGCACCTTGCAGAAATGGTTGCATTGCTCCGGCCGCCTCCACTCGAATTTCTGCAACGGTCCAGTGAAAGCGCAAACTACTGGACTGCAGAAGGTAAGCTTGCTCATGTTGATAGCTCTAAATAGATACTAATGTTGAAGGCCTGTGGAAGAATTCAGTGGATATCCCCCAGACGTCGCTGGAGGACTCTTTGACGTCCCTTGTAGGGGAAAGCAAGACTGCATTTCTCAATTTCGCGCTCAAGACGCTCCGATGGGATCCTGATAAGCGGCCCAGCGCCCGCGAGCTCCTCACCAACTCGTGACTCCAACTCCAACCCTGAACACGACAAATATTCGAACCTGCAGGCACATCTCCAACGGAATCAACCGTCGCGTGCCCAGGCAGCTCGGCGCTGCGATTGGTGCGGCTTGACCGCCATCGATGTGGAGAAAGCGCCCTGCTCATTCTCCCGATTTTGTACATCTCAGCTGGCGTGGTCCGGCCCCTTCGCGTTATCTCATAAATCCGACGCTTCGCAGAAGATTCAGGTGACTCGGGGCAACGTATGGGCCGCACACTAACTCCTAGACCAATCAGAACCGTGAACTAGTGTCAGCCCCCCTGCGTACCCCTGCACACCCCCTGTCATCAGCCATCTTCTGAGAGCTTATGGGAGTCGTTTTGGTATAAACTGAATGTTTTAAAAATCGAATTTTGTATATTTCTACGAGCGACGTCCTAACCACAAAAGTTATTATATATTTTATTGATGTAATAGATTCTTGAGGTAATCGTATCTATATATTTATAGATTATAACCCCCTACTAAGAATACTAGGGGGCGAGATACATCGTCGTAGAACGTAAGTTAGATTTTGAAACGCATCTTAGACTAAAACCGACTGACTGCCTATATCTAACTTCTTATAAAATAGAGCTATAATATCGCCACAATATAGAGGCGATAGAGAAGATAAAGGGCTTTCAGCTCGTACTATTTTAGAGATAATTAGACGTAGAGAAGTATATAAGGTATAGCAGTAAGGTAGAATTGCGACTTTTGACTGACCGACTTTTGCGACCGACCGACGAGTTTTATAACCAACCGTGTAATATAGCTACAACGTCGTTATTTAATGCAATAGATGGAGAAAAAAAAGAGCTTTTAGCTCGTAGTATTTTAGAGATAATTAGACGTAGAGAAGTATATGGGATATAACAGTAAGGCAAGATTGCGACCGACGAGAAAATGCGACCGACGCGACCAACTATATAATATAGCTACGGCGTCGTTATTTAATGCAATAAATAGAGAATCTAAAGAGCTCCTACCTCGTAGCATTTTTATAATAACTAGACGTTATAAAAGGGTTAAGATACAGCGTTGTAATAGAAGTCGTCGCCTTATAGGAAACTTTGTGTTAGCGACTTAGTTAATTAAGGCACGAGTACGGTAAGAGGGACGCGCAAGCCTGTATAATTGGTAGTCTATAAACGAGGATCCAAAGCTAGAGAAAGGAAGGGAGAAGAATAGCAGTACCGTGCGAAGTTTTATGCGGTCCTCTAGTCACGTGGACTCATGTGACTTAGCGTCTACTATAACGTCTACTATAATCCACCGTTTTCTACCAGCGCCGTAACATTACCCCCCCCTTCAAAAAAGCCTGCCCTTAGGCTTTATATATCCGTATTATATCCATAGGGTGTTTTTATCTGTATGCTTAATAGGTAGCTTATTATCTTTGCTATACTAGCACTCTATCCACTTGTCTAGATACTTTGGGGGTCCTAGCTTATTAGGGTATTAGTTATAAAATTCTTTAAGCTTTTAGGGGCAACCTATAAAGTTCTAGGTAGGGTACTAGGTTGGGTCTAGATCATAACCTTTCTATTAGATATGGTATTTTAGCGTTCCTTATACTAGTTTATAGGCTAGTATTTTATTAACTTCCTATTTGTCGTCGCCATTAACTTAAATTGGTAGTGGAGGCTTATTCTTTTATCTAGGTAGTGGGTTATTTATAGCTTTCCGTAGCTTATCTAGTAAGAAAATAGGGTGGACTTTAATTAAGTCTGGGAGTTTAACCTTATATAAGTTGCCTTCTTTATTAAGGATCTTATATAGTCCTACTATTTTATAGTCTAGCTTATAGCTAGGCTGTTCTGTCTTTTAGTTCTTTATTATAACCTAGACCTTATTATTTACGGTAAAGTCGGGCTCGCGCCTATACTTATTTGCCTGCTATTTTATTAATTTTTAGGCCTTCTCTAGGTTCTTATAGGCTACTATTTATACTTCTTCTAAGCGTCTAGTATACTGCTGTGCTTCCTTATAAGATAGTTTTTTGTGTATGGTCTATAGTCCTTCTGGTCTCTTCCAGTTAAAGCTTATATAGGGTAAGTATCCTATTTCTAGCTAAATAGGTGCAAATCCTATAGAGTTATAGGATATAGTTGCCTGGACGTAGTCTATTATAGGTAGTAGTCCGCTCTAGTTGTCCTAAAAGTAGTTAATAAAGGGCCGGAGTCTCTAGTCTAAGTATTAATTTATAATCTCCGTCTAACCGTCTATCTGGGGGTGGTATGCCGTAGAGAGCTTTAGCCTAATACCTAGAATTTGGGTAAACTTATTCCAGAAAGCTAATATAAACTACGGCCTATAGTTAGATATAATAGTATCTAGTAGTCTATAAATTCGGTAGATATAGTAGATATACAGTTAGGCCGCCTCTTTAGCATTAATATTTTTATAATAAGGGATTGAGAACGGGCGCTTGCTAAAGCGGTTAACTAGGATTATAACTATATTATATCTGTCGCGGTCCGTAGGTAACTTATAGAAGTCTATAAAGATATACTACTAGGGGCGTTCTAGTATTAGAAGTAGCTTTAATAGCCCTAAGGTCTTATCTTATGGAATTATAGACCTATAGCAGTTATTACAGTTCTGTATATAGCGGTTAATATCCGTAACTATTTTGGGCTAGTAATAGCGGTTACTAATAATTCTATAGGTCTTATTTTTTCTAGGGTGGGCCGTAGAAACCTAAGTATATGCTTTAGCGATAAGCCAAGTGTTACGGACGCTTTAAGTACAATATTACGACTACTTGGAGAAGAGTCGGCGGAAGCTAGTTAGTTAATACAGGCACAGTCTAGGATAGATCCAGTGAAACTATGTAATAAGGAATGGTAACTAAGGTTACGTAGTATTAAACGTATTAACTATATTAAACGGAAGGGACGTTACGTTTAATACAGACAACACATACCTTACATACAAGAGAGGATTTCTTAGGAGTATGGTTATGTATTTAAAGGACCTTAGTCCCTACCGTAGATAGTTCTCTCCTTGTAGTGAATCTCAGAATATAATTAGAGTTAATCTATTAGGCAACCACTCCACCAGTTATTATTATATTGTTGTTTTTGTCGTACCTATATACCTAGCCTAATAACAGAACCCACCGTAGTCCAAGCTATAAGGTTCCATTATATATTCACTACTAAGGTTACAGTATTGGAACAAAATCAAACAATATACCACTAAGAGCAGCACTAGTCACAACGGCGTTAGCAACAGCCACAACCTCAGGGCCAGGAGATACCAGTATAGACGATAGGGATTCTCAAGTAGTTACATAAGGTTAGTTACAGGAAATGGTTAATTACTTATAAGACAATAATAGGATACTTAAAGAACGTATTAATGGAATTAGAGCAGCAAAGATTAAGTTACCTTTAATTAAACAATTCTTAGAAGAGAAGTTAAAGCTTAAGGGATTTCTTACGCAAATGCACTTTAAGGTAGTACAGAAAGAAGCGAAGTTAGCAACATCGTTAGATTAAGTAGCCTATGCAGGATTATTCCTAACAGGGAGGGTACTTAAGTGGTTTAAGCCATATCTTACGGAAATATAGGCTAATAGTATAACAACTACTAACCAAGATATATAATATATATTTGCCAGTTAGAATGGGTTTATAGAGCAACTAATGCAGATGTTTAGAGACCCAGAAGCCATAACTACAGCAGAACGAAAGCTTCAGAACTTAGTATAACGCACTTTAGTAATTAAGTATACAACATAGTTCTAAACACTAGCTATATAGGTTAAGTGGAATAACAAGGCGCTTATAGTATAGTATAAACAGGGACTTAAGGCTAAAGTCTAGGACGCAATCATCCTAATGGAAGATACGGATACTCTAAGAGAGTTAATAGATTAGTTAATAAAGATTAATAATAGGATCTACCAAAGGGAACAAGCTAAGAGAGGGCAAGATAGAGTTCCATAGTTATATAAGGCGCAGAGTACGCAACGACAGATATAGAGTTAAAAACTATAGAATAGCGCAGAGCTAATAGACCTAAGCGGTACTAAAGAAACCTAAAGGTAGGAAAAGAAACTATAGAAACCTAGAGGTTAAGAATTAAGTAATTAAAGGACCTAAAAGCAGAGGCCAAACCAGGGATCTTAGCAGCAGAAGACGTTTAGGCGGACTCTATAGCAAGAAAAATAGTTCAAAGATAGAGCTTACATAAATTGTGGAAAATAGGGTTATTTTGCTAGAGACTATAGAGGTGGTTAAAGTAACTATATAGTAAAGGGAACCAGACCAGCAGACGGCACGTACATACAGAGAGACAATAGTGCACTATAAGGAACAAAAGAATGTTTAATTAACAGTTTTACGTATTATTATAACAACGCATACCGAATTTATGAGGACGCTAAGTACGGCGCAAGCTATTGGCTATAAGAGCCATTATTATCTAAGTTTAAAGGAACCAGCGAACTAGCTCGCAGATTGGATATTAAAGATAATAAATTTAACAAAGGCGAAGCATTTACCAACAATAAGGTAATAAAGGCAGCTTACTAGAAGCATGTAAACCTTAGAGAAGTTAAAATAGAAGTAGAGACTAAAACCGTCACAGAACAAGGTTTAGAAACGGGTATAGTAACACCATTAGATACGATTTCTATTGCTTTACAAGATAATAGAAGCAACGTTTAAAAGAAACTAAGTAAGCAGATAACTACTAGTGCTAGCTTATTACTTAATAAAGGCAAAAGGCCATAGGCTCAAGATTCTCAAGAAGAGATAAGAAAAGCTTAAAATTCTTAAGATAAGATAAGATATACCTAAGGACCTATAACGGACAAAAACCAATAGGAAAGGGTAGCAACTTAGTTCAGTAATAAACAAATAAGTATAGGACGCAAGTTTAAGAACTACAAGTTCAGAGAATAAGTAAGAATGTTAGCAATCCTAGGTAAACGTAGTATTTAGCCTAAAGATTAAACAGTTAATACTAGGATTAAAAAGCAAAACGACTACAAGGATCCAGCTACAAGACGCAGAAAATAAGAAACTATAGATAAGTTTAAAACAAGAATTATTACATAGCAAGAGCAAAAGCTAGACAAGAGATTAGCTATACTAGGTTATATAAGGGACAGAGCACCCATATAAAGAGTTACTAATAGGCCAAGTGCAGGGATACCTAAGGCAAAGTGGTTAGATAAACTAGAACAAGAAGAGGATCTAGATATTCTAACTAGGTTTAAAGAAAGACATACCAAAGGATATTATAATATAGTGATAACAAGGTACTTTCTAATAGATAGACTATACACACTAAACCAGTTATACGGAAAGTGGTATAGGCAACGACATAACAACAAATAGGAAGATTTTTATATATAGCTAAACAAAAAAGTTGTCTAAGACTAACCCATTACAGAGAAACGCATAAGTCATATTAAAGGAGCATTAATTATAATATCAAGGAACCTAGAAGAGAGATCTAGGGACTAGAGAAGTGAATAATAAATCTTAGTACCCACAGCAGAGATACCAGTGGTTAGGTCAACTAGGTATAGATTTAAACTTAAGGATAAAGACAAACTAAGAGTTAACCCAAAACATATAGCGCATTATATACTATCATGGATAGCTTATGTGGATAATACATGTAATATATATAAAGCACCTAAAGATAAGAACCAGAAGTACCTAGTAAGGATATATTAGGCATTAGAGGAAAAGCGGTTCAGAAACGCTAAGTATATACATAGTTAGCACCTAGTAGAAGTATAAGGTTAAGGGAACTTAACACTTTAACTAGGAAGATTCCTTATAGAAGAATACCTAAACAGATAATAGTAGTAGGAGTGCCCAGAGAACACTTGTCCATGGTATATAGAGGAAAAGAAATAAACTAAGTATTGGCTAAGAGTAGACTAAGTACAAGTAGGATCTAGCAGCTAATAGTTAGGAAAAGGGGAGGCGTATAGGACTAGAGGGAACTAGTATTAAAGCCTTAAACCCTTAAAGGAATTTAAAGGCGATACCTAAATTTAAAAGCTAAGTGGCAAGATTAGCAGTTTAAAGTATTAGTAGATAGTAAAGCAACTAAGAACCACATATCACCAAAGGCAGTAAAAAGGATGGGGTTACTATACAGACAGAAGGAACACCTATATCCACTTATAACAATTTTAGGAGATCAGATAGCCTATAGAGGAGGTATTATTAATTTTAAAACAGGACCTATTTAGATAACTATTAAAGGGAGACCAGTTAAAATGTCTTTTAATATCCTACCATTAGGATAGGACGAGGCGATACTAGGAATGCCTTGGTTATAGAAGTATAATCTAAAGATTAATTGGGTTACAGGTCAAGTCAATATTAAGGATACTTAATAGCGTAAAGTGCGACAGCAAACTAAGTTGGTATGGTACCAAGTTGGAGCGACATATAAAGAGACTAAGTAAGGCTTAAGTTATATACCAAAGAGATACCATAAGTATAGTAAAAAGTTATGGTTACTAGAAAGTGAAAAGCTATTAGAGTATATAGCTTGGGACTATAAGATAGAATTAAAAGAGGGAATAAGTCTAAAGTTCTTTCCAATCTACAAGCTTACTGAAACAGAGTTAGTAGCGCTTAAGGAGTTTGTTTAGGAGAACTTATAAAAGGGATATATTAGACCGTTATAGTTGTTAGTAGGATATCCAGTATTGTTCATCCTAAAGAAAAACGGAAAACTTAGAATATATATAGACTATAGACAGTTAAACAGCATTACTAGGAAGGATAGGTATCCTTTACCCTTAATTAGCGAAATCTAAGATAGGATAGGCAACGCAAAGATCTTTATAAAGATAGATCTAAAATAGGCGTACCATTAGATCAGAATTAAGGAAGGCAATAAATAGAAGGCAGCCTTTAGGTTAAAGGAAGGACTATATAAGCCATTAGTTATACAGTTCGGGCTTATAAACGCACTAGTAACGTTCCAGAAGCGAATTAATAGTGTATTAGGAGAACACCTAGATAAATTTGTTATGGTATACCTTAACAACATTATCATCTACTTAGAGAACGAGGAAGAACATAGAGAACACGTTAAATAGGTCTTAAAGAGACTACAGGAAGAACAGATGCCAGTAGCAATTAAGAAATATAAGTTCTTTACCTAGAAGACCAATTTTGTTGGATTTATTATTAAACTAGGCTAACTTAGTATAGATCTAAAGAAGATCAAGGCTATAGTAAATTGGTAGAAACTAGAGAACGTTACGCAGTTAAGATCGTTCCTAGGGTTTTGCAATTATTGTAGAAGGTTTATAGCGCAATAGTTATAAAACATTAAGCCATTTATACAGTTAACGAAGAAAGAAGAACTATGGGCATGGGGAAAGGAGCAACAAGAACTATTTAAGAGAGTTAAAGAGTTGTTTACCTAGGAGCCAGTTCTTAAGATCTACTAACTAGGTCTAGAGACGGTTATAGAAACAGATACATTAGACTTTACACTAGGGGCGTACTTCCTATAGAAATATTAAGATGGATGGCACCCAGTGGCATACTATAGTCGGAAGATAACACTACTAGAGTTAAACTATAACATCTACAACAAGGAGTTATTAGGTATAGTTACAGCACTTAAGAAATAGAGAGCATTCTTACAAGGCACAGAGAAACCATTTATGGTTAAGACGGACTATAAGAACCTTATAGGATTCCTAACAATAAAGGAACTCAACCAAAGACAGGTTAGATGGGCGGAAATGCTTATAGAATACTATTTCGAAATTCAGTATACTAAGGGTATAGATAATGTATAAGCAGATGCTTTAAGCAGAAAAGCTAAACTATAGAGTAGTAAAAAGCTATTAGGAGCTTTATTACAAAGGGATTAAGATAGATTGATTAGGTATAATTATCTAAAGATTATAGCAACTAAAGAAAGTTAGATCTATAAATTACCAGAAAGTAATTAAATATAGAAGATCTAAGAAGCGTAGGTAGAGGATCCAGACTCAGAGTAGTATAAAAATAGAGAAGTAACGTATGTGCCTAAGTCTATCGCAGAAGAATTTGTTAAGGAATTCTATAAGGGAATAATATAAGGATATAACGGAGCTATAGGCTTAGTGTTAAGACTTTAAAAGGAGTATATTATTTAAGGAATCTGGGAACTAGTAAGATAAGTTATAAAGAAATATCTAAATTACCAAAGGAATAAACCGACAAGGCATAAGCCGTATAGAGGGCTATAACCTATTAAGACACCAGAAAGACCATAGGAGGTTATATTATAGGACTTTGTTATTAAGTTACCAAAGTTAAGAGATCCTATTATAGGACAAGATCACAACGTAATTTTAGTAATAGTGGATAAGCTAACAAAGTAGGGATACTTTATAGCATGCACTAAAGAGATATTAGTAGAAGATATCACTAGAATCTATATAAAAGAAATGTTCGCAAGACACAGCACCAGATAAGATTATATCGGATAGAGATCTAAGATTTATAGTAGTATTTTAGGAAGTATTTCTGGCAGAATAAGGAGTTTGTGCAGTAATATCTACAGCATATTATCCGCAGATGGACGGATAAACGGAAAGACTAAACTAGACACTAGAGCAGTATCTAAGGCACTATATTAATTACGCATAGAACAATTAGGTATTGTTATTACCAATTATATAGTTTATATACAATGCAACACCGCAAGAAGGAATAGAGATATTACTATTTAAGGCAAACTACGGATACGAGCTAAGAATATTGTTATCGCCATATTAAGCAAAAAAGACGAGTAGCACAGCTAAACAAAGAATGGAGACATTAATAAATCTTTATGCAGACCTTAAAGAAACAGCTAAACTAGTACAAGAATAAATAAAAAGGTACTATAATGCTAAGAGATCTAAGGGACCAGATCTTAAGGAGGGAGATAAAGTGTGGCTACTATATAAAAATTTTAAGAGTTA